>JAEEGL013038098.1_pt1 | contig 12602 bp, 10 predicted proteins | sample 9134231 | NCBI WGS metagenome assembly JAEEGL01 (sample SAMN16246548, study PRJNA631951) | gut metagenome | biome: gut microbiome; feature: rumen; material: fiber-attached | host: Bos | place: Iran: Karaj | collected 2018-10
GCCCCGGCTCCCGCTCCCGCCCCCGAAGCCGCTCCGGCTCCTGAAGCCGCCCCCGTCGAGGAGGCCCCCGCCGCCGAGGCCCCGGCCGAAGAGGAAGGCGCCATCGAAGTCGACGAGCAGCCCGTCGACAACACCGTCGAGTTCGACGAGCCGGCCGACGCCGATGTCGATGCCGACAAGGAACTCGAAGCATGCTTCAACGCGGCAGACGAGGGTGAAGAGGAAGCCACCCCCGCCCCGGCACAGCCCACCGCTTCCAGGAAGGCCGGTCTGAAGAAGCTCGCCGGACAGCCCACGCTCACCCGCGTGGCGTCCAAGAAGGGCTCCGACGAACTGACCAGCCTGTGGGACAAGTGGACCAACCCGGGCGTCTGCTAATCCAGGAAACAAGAACAACAACAGAACACAGAGGAGAAAATAACATGTCTCTGATTCTCAAGAATCGCACCGTGTTCAACTCGCTTTACCAGTTGGACAAGACCTGCTTCACCAAGCAGAATGCGACCGAAGACAAGCCCCTCCTGCCCGCCGGCGTGCTCGGCGGCAGCGTGGCGGCCATCAAGGTCGGCGGCGACAGCTACACCGTCGTCCCCGCCGACGGCACCGCCAACACCAAGGCCATCGGCCTCTTCGTGAACAACGCGGCCGGCAATCCCTGGGACAACGCTCCGGCAGTTGCCTCCAACAAGATCGCCATCGCCCAGAAGCTCGCCTCCGTCGAGGTCGACGTCTACGAGGACGAGGAATTCGCAGTCGGCGACAAGCTCTACGCCTCCGCGAACGGCTACCTGACCAAGACCAAGGGCGCCGACGAGACCGTCGTGGGTGTCGTGACCAAGGTCCCGACCACCGCCGACCCGTTCCTGGGCCTCGAACTGTCCATCTAACCAGCAACCATAGGAGGAAATAACAATGGCTATCTCTCTTGAAGAGAAATACGCGATCCTGTCCAAGCATGTGAAGACCGCCGCAGGCCGTCAGCGCATCGCTGCGTCTATGATCCAGCCCTTGCGTAAGCGCCGCGACTACACCAGCGTTGGCCGCCGCGGATTCTACGTCGAGCAGCTGCCCGACGGCGCCCTGCCCATCTACGACAAGGATGCCGACGTGGCCGCGTACGTCATCGGTGAGGAAGGCGACAACATCATCAGCGTCGTCAAGCCGAAGCGCGTGATGTTCCCGCTCTTCGAGATCGCGGCCAACCCCGAGATCCCGCTGACCGAGATCAAGGCCCGCCGCTTCGACCTGATCGAGCGTTCCGTGGACCTGGGTTCCGCGGAAATCATGGCCGAGGAAGACCGCAAGATCTTCGCGCTCATGGACGCCATCTGCGACGACCCCACCAGCCCCAACCAGGACATCGCCATCACCGGCAACCTGACTGGCGCCGCGCTCGCCGACGGCTTCGCCGCCATCGAACGCAATGACATCCGCGTTGCGACCATCTTCTGCAACGCGAAGGACTACAGCGACCTGCGCAAGTGGGACCGCGACATCCTGGATCCCGAGTCCCAGGCTCAGCTGCTGAAGACCGGTATCCGCTCCGGCGTCTGGGGCGCTACCATCATCACCAGCCGCGTGGTTCCGGAAGGAACGGTCTACATCTGCGGCGAACCCGAGTTCTTTGGCCGCATGCCCGTCAGAACGGATCTCACGATTCTGTCCGCGGACACGCCCAAGAGCCGCCTGATTGGCTTCAGCATGTTTGAACAGCTCGGTTGCGGAATTTTCAATCCCTACGCCATCGTGCGTATGAAGATCACCCGCGCCTAGTCGCAATAACTAGCTGATTGCTAGGTAGATAACAGCCCTCGACGAAGCAATTCGCCGGGGGCTTTTTCTTTCATTATGCAGCATGGCTTTGGGTGCCTGGTTCCGTAATTTCCGTTTATTTTTCCCTATTGGTAGAATAGTGATGGTTTCGCATGTCCTCTCCTGAATCAAGGAGAACGAACGATCATTTAACTTAATATGGGAAAGAGTAATTAGCTAAAAATCTACCAAAATCTACAATTTTCCAACAAAATTTACTTTTGATTGAAAATTGACTTTAATTTTTTGTTTAGGGAATTATATTGATTAGTTAGGAAGGATTGCAAGGAATCGGTGGTTTGCCGTTTGTCGGGATGTTTCAGCAAGCACACCACATACAAGTATATAATCGCAGCATAGAAGACATCTCCGGAAATCTCATTTTCCGTTTATAATCTCCTCTTGGTAGAATAGAGATAGTTTGTTGGTTTCTCTTGAATTGATGGAACCGCAGTTTTCAACCAAGAAAGGAGATTTTGAAGATGATTAACAGGAATGTCAAAATTGCAAGAGAACTTGTCAAGTTGGCGAAGAGCCTGGTGGCAACAAACGATAACAAGCTCGAGAACAGAGTCAATGATGTTGTTAAGGAAATCACAAAGGAAGTTCTTGCTCCAAATGGCTGGCGTTGCAAAGGGTCTCCCAATAACTGGCTGGATGGTGGAGAAATTATTGGCATGACGCAAGAAATAGATCCAAAAGACGGCGAGGCAGAAGACAAATGGGAAGAGGTCAAGAACGCCATCGAGAGCAAGTTCAACAGATATAGTGGTCATTATCAGTTCACCTTCGAACCAAAGGATAGTGGAAGCAGGTATTGGATTAACATAAAAGACACCTCAGACAAGTTGTCATAGCATACATATCTATCCAAATCTCATCAGCATTTTGCGACTCCACGCCAGTTTTGGCGTGGAGTCTTTTTTTGTGGAATTGAGGATTGAAAACAATTGGAATAGCAATATATTATTGTTTACAATCTTTCCTAACTAATCAATATAATTCCCTTTGTTTATATGAAGTATAATAATGTAGATTCAATAATTGATGATGGCTTTTATTGAATTGAACATTATAATGCTGGATTTTCGACCTCCTCTTGAATAGTGCCGTCATCACTTTCTTTAGTTCAATCTTACTATACAAGTCAAACTTGTCCTAAATGTGGACATATAGATAGTGAAAACAGGAAAGACCAAGAGCATTTTGAGTGTATTTCATGTGGCTACAAGTCAAATGCTGACTTGAATGCCACAAGAAACATCAGGCAAAGAGTAGTCTCGACAGTGTTAAGAGATGAACTTCTAAAAAAGTCAAATGTAAATTCCAGTGCATATATTCCCAAGGTCAATTCAAAGGAAAAGACAAGGGAAGTGCTGGAATTGTTCCGTAGCAACTTGATTTGCGTCTGAATGATGCCATATTAAGTAAAGAATCTTAACGAAATTTACAATGGCTGTAGATTTTGGTAGATTTTAAGTTACGGACTCCGACAACAATTTCGCCAGGCTGTGCGCGAGGCTCAACAATCTCGGCAAGAAAATCGGTGAGGGCTGACGCCGGGCTTCCGGCGATTGAACGAAGACGCCCCGGGGAATTCCTTCACGGACTTCCCGGGGCGTCTCTCTTTTTGCGTTTTTCGCGGCGTGTGCGCTATTTTGATGTGTCCTGTTTGTTCCCCGCGTATTTCTGCATGAGGACTGGCAGCGTTTCTCCGCCGCTGGCGCGGAGCTTGACCATCTGCGGCCAGAAGTCGCGGTCGAACGCGTTGTGGAAGTCCGCGCACCACGTCCGGACTGTGGCCAGGTATTCGGCGGCCTGCTCCATTGCGTCCATGAAGGACTTTCCGTGGAACAGTCTCTTCGGCGGTTCGAGCTCTGTGGTGTTGAGCGTGAGCATGACGATGTATTCGTATTCGATTTCCGGGTAGTATGCCGGGTTGTCGATCCCGTCGTCGGGGCAGGGCTTGACGTAGATTTCCATGCGCGACGACAGCGTGAACGGCCCGAATTTCATCCGGAAGGCCGTGGCGTCCGGGCAGCGCCCGACCATTTTGGCGATTTCGTTCTCCGGCCTGGTGGCGCCGGCGTCGCTGGCGAAGTCGTCGAAGAGGGACTTCTCGAGCTGCGGGATCGCCTCGTCGCTCGACAGGCTGGGGTCGGTCCTCTTCAGGCTGTCGTCGAAGAATTCGTCGGGCTGGTTCCGGTCGTCGCGGTCGTTGCGCTTCTTGATGCCGGCGAGGCGCTTCCTGGTGAGGAGCGATGCGGCGTTGGTGTCCAGCGGCGGGACGACTCCGTTTTTGGGCAGCGGGCGGTCCGCGATGTCGGCGACCTTGCTGTAGCCGAGCTCCTCCATGGCCATCTGTCGCTGCTTCTTGGTCGGGATGCTTTTTCTTCTGGTCATTGTATGGTGGTTCCTTATGCTATGACGGGTGTTTTGTGTTGACGTCGACAACGGATGCCGATGCGTACAAGGAGAATATGGCTTTGGGCGGTGGCGGATGCATATTGGTTTTTCTTGATTTTCCGTGGTAGAATAGAGTTGGTTTTTCATGTGGTACCATTGTTTTTTTTCAACTGGAGATTTTTCAATGAACAAGCTTGTCTGTGCTTTCATGGCGCTTTCCCTGTGCCTTTCCTGCCTGGCCGATTTTGCGTTCCCCGGCTTCGGCGCGACTTCCGGGCAGTATGCCGCGGCGATGGAGTCGTTTGATTTCTCCGAAGACGCCGGCGAGGTCAAGTTATACTACTGCTGCGCCGCGCTGAAGGCCCTGCTGGACAGCCGGCCCGCGTCGTTCTCGGAATTCGTGGAGCTGGCCGGCGCGGCCTGCGAAGCCGCCAGGGCCGATGGGATGCCGGCGGCCGACCTCTCCGACGTGGTGGGGAAGATCTGCCTGTTCAAGAGGGTGTGGGTGCGCGACGGATACGGCTATGTAAATGCGTCCTACCGCGGATACTATGCAGCCTGGGCGCATGGCCAGCTCGGGCTCACGCCGGAGGAACGCTATGCGGACCTGCTGGGGACCGTCCTCGCCGACGACTACGCGCAGCCGGTCGTCGGGAGCTTCTGCGAGGCGGTCTATGCCGCGGATCTGCCGGTCGCGCAGAAGAAGGCCGATGTCGGCAGGTGCCTACAGAAATACGCCGGGCTCTACGCGAATGAATCCAGCCGCGCCCGGGTGGAGGAGCCGTTCCGGCAGCTCCGCCTGATGGTGGAGGTGCTCAAGGCCATCGAGTAGCGCGGGGACGGATGCCCGGAATCGATCGATGAAATCTGGCCGGATGGGAGCCGCTTCCATCCGGCTTTTCGTTTATTTTCGCGGTAGAATAAAGCGGTTTTGGTTTTCCGTGCGCGGTCCAGCGACTCGCGCGGGCATCTGGTCAGCTTACATCGACTTAAAGGGGAATTATCGGACTATGAAGATCGGCAACGCGAAGGACATCCACGGAAATCCACTGCTCACGAAGGTGGTCGCCAGCGGGATGCTGGCCGGCGACGGCACTCCGGAGTCGCCGCTTGAATTCACCGGCCTGGAGGCCTTCGGGGCCGACGGCTCGGCGGCGGCGTCGGGGGTGAAGTCGCTCGTCGCCGGAGAGGGCGTTTCGCTCTCCGCCGGCGAATCCGGCGCGGTGGTGGTGGCGGCGACCCTGCGCATGGGCGACGTGGAGTCCGCGATTTCGTCGGCGGTCTCGGAGGGCGTGGCGGGGCTGGTCTCCGGCGCGGAATTCTCCGCGATCGGCGAGTCGATCGACGCGCTGTCGTCGTCGCTCTCCGCGCATGCCGAGGACACCGCAGTCCACGTGCCCGCCGGCGGCGAGTCCGGGCAGTTCCTCAAGCGGCTCGACTCCGGGGCCATGGAGTGGGCGTCGGTGGACATCGCCATTCTCGACAGCGGCGTGCTCGACCCGTCGGTGATTCCGGATCTCTCCGACCGCTACGCGGCGCTGGACATGTCCGGGAAGATCGACTCCGGCGCCCTTCCCGATCTCTCCGGGCGGTACGCCGCGATCGACTCCGCGACCGGCGCCATCGACGCGAATGCCGTGCCGGATCTCTCCGGCCGCTACGCGGAGCTCGACTTCTCCGGGAAGATCGTCTCGTCGGCGCTGCCCGACTACACGAGCCAGTTCGTGGCGCTGTCCTCGAAGGACCAGCCCGGCGGCTACGTCGGGATCGACTCCGAGGGGCACATCCCATCGCGGTTCCTCCCGACCGCGGTGGACGACATCCTCGCCGGATACTACGACTGGGGGAACACCCGCGAATTCTACGAGAGCTACGTCGTGACCAGCTCGTCCGTCGACGGCAGCGACGTCTACGACATCGAGTACCTCTCGCAGATCAACGGCCGCGAGAACGCCATCTACGTCGACAAGGCCACCGAGAAGACCTACCGCTGGTCCGAGGACTCGAGCGTGAAGTACGTCGAGATCTCGCCGTCGCTCGTGACCGGCACCACCCCCGGCACCGCCTACCCCGGCGAATACGGCGCGGCGCTGGCCTCGTCCGTGGACTCCATGGACGGCCGGGTGAATCTCCTCGAGGCGGAGGTCTCCGCCGTGGAGAGCAGTGTTGACTCGGTTACGATGGCGAATGGCGACTACGTGGTGCTCAATAGTATGGACAAGATCACTGCCGGCCAGCCGTATTTTCTGGTTGCCAGAACCGCCACCGATTTCGAGATTGATCCGTTCATCTACAACGCCACCAATCGTTCTTACATTTATTATGTCGGTGAAACCTCCGATTGCGAATGGTCGGAGAGTGGTCAGGCTGAAACGGGGCATGTTTATGCACATTTCTATCATGCGGAACCTCTTTGGGGCCTAACATTCCCGTCCAATTCAATCTCGGCGAAACAAGCGTTTAAGTCCAATTGCGAATATCTCAGGCAACGGGCTGAGTCGCTGACCAAACCAGAGACCATCGATTATCAGTTGTTCTCCCCGGCGCACAACGGCATCTACAGTATTACGTTGATTCCGCCTCGGCATGAATTCACCCTCTCTGGGCTTGGCGCCTTCACGCTGAGCAATGGGAAGGATGCCAATTTGTCACCAAGCAACGGCTTATATGTCGCCTACGGTGATTCTTTGTCTTACGCCCATGATCCCGTACAAGTAGGCGGTCCTAGTGAAATACTTACCATATCAATTGGTTTCAGTTCTTCTGAACAGCGAACGGCGGGACCGATTTCCAATGTGCAGTTTGTCTATCTCTTTACCGATGAAGAGGGAAAGACGCAGTATGGTTTTGATCCGAATGAATTCTCGCAATACCGTTCGCTCTCGCTTCAGGAAATGGCCGCGGCGATTGGTGGGACTGCGTCAAACGAAGTGGAGCATGAAGCAGAAATCATCGTTAATTCCAGCGATGGCGCCGGTGGGGGTGAAGAAATTACGATTGGCGTAGTTTATCCAAAATGGATTGACATCACTGGAATCGGAATGGGTGAACAGTCTGCGGACTATGCCACCAAGGCATTGCTTTACTCCGAAGTGTCATCGTTGAGTCGGCGGATTAATTCTTCGGTCGCGGCAGTGTCAGAATTGCCAACGCCATCCATCATGACAGTCAATCGTGTATACTGTCATGCTGATGTGACTGCGGAAACGGCCGGGCACACTTTCGTCGGGCGGTCGTCAGACGTGACTGAGGAGGCCGAGACCTTCGCGGTCGGATACGGCCTGACGTCCTGCGAGATGCATGGCGGCGCGCCGAGCGTCTCCGCGTTCATCGGGAAGTACTTCACCAGCGCGGGCAGCTATGTGGCCGGCGACGGCGAGACCTACGACTACTATTCCTGCTCGGAGGGCGGCTACACCTGGTATCTCACCGAGTATTGCCACGGCTCCGGCTCCGCCGCGAGCACCTTCCCGATTTTGACCACAACGCCGCCGGCGGAATTCGCCGGCGACGAAATCAACCTCACGACCTTCATGCCAGTGGAGGCGGCCGGCCTGAACGGCGTGCAAATACCGTTCTCCGACCTCGACTACATCGGCGAGTGGTATTACCGCAACGACAACGAATACGGCACGCAGACGCTGGCGTGGTCGAGCCTGATCAACCCGTCGGCCTCGAGGACCGCATACTCGCTCGCGTTCGACGGCGCCGGGTCGGGCTTCAGCGGCGAGTACGCCGACACCGGCGAGACCAAGGAAATCGAAGTCAGCAGGTTTGACGAGAACGGCGAGCAGGTCTCGGTGACGGAGAGCTACCCGATCTACGCGGACGGCAACGGGCACTACCTCTATGCGGCGCTTCGCGGCGACGGCGGCGAGACGGAACCCGTCTACGTCGTCGGCAACGACACGACCACGCCGGTTCTCTGGTCGTGGGCCAAGACGATGCGCCTTTCCGGCACCTGGTCGGACTTCGGAGCCGCCGGCGGAAATTCGTTCAACTGCGTCTGCACCAGGAAGTACTACCACGCCGAGACGCACACCTCGTATGCGCTCGAGGACATCACGCCGGCCTACCGCGACGCGCAGGCCGCCGCAGGAGTGAACCTCCTGCTGACCGTCCCGAATGCCGACGACACGGTCTGGCTCGTGGTGCAGAAGTCCTCGGATCCGCTCTTCGCCTCCGACACGTACACGCTCGACCAGCGCGTCGACCAGTATCTCTTCGGGCACCTCTACTACTTCAACGGGACCGTCTTCGCCACGACGGAGCACGACTCGCTGACCACGAGCAACCCGGCGGTCATCTACCCCGGGCTGTCGCCGGCGGTATCCGGGAACATGGCGGTGGTCGCCCTGTCCGACTGGGAGCACTGCGGCGCCAGCGGATGGTACCGCTACAAGTGGGTGAAGGACGACGCCGTGGTTTCCGGCAGCGACACCGACTGGATGGGCGGATACTATCCCGGCATGGGCGGCGATTCGCTGAAGCATCTGATGTAGTATCTGCCGGAGGAATGGCATGAAATCATTCTGGACGACTTGCAGGGCGGTGGCGGCGGCGTTGCTGTTGATGGCGACGGCGGCGTCGCCATGCAACTGGGACGGCGGATGCGGCGGATGCGTGATACAGGACATCGTGTATATCGCCAACGTCAACGGCACGGTGTGGCATTGTGATTCGGAAGTGTTTGCATACGAGTATGGTGAATATGAATTGGAGCATCGCAGACAACGGATTTATAACGGCCATGGAACCAGGAGATGGCTGAACGACGACGCGCCGCAGTCGTTCAGCTATTACAACGGCCAGGGCGTGTCGCTTCCGATCACCGTCTATGTGTCGATGGTGGATGGATATCGTGATGCGTTTTATAATCTGTATTCCCATCATGGCGAGACGGTGACGTGGTACACCAACGGCCCTGTGCACACCTCGGACTGCAATGGATGCCGGCAATGGTCGGCGGTGCTCCAGTACCGAGTGAAGCGCAACGGGCAGTGGCTGGAGCCGGAATGGATGGATGTCGAGAGGCTCATGAATGTCGAGTGGGACCCGACGGTGAGCATGAATGTCTTCAAGAAGAAAATCGACTATCCGAATCCGCGCGTGAACGACCAGATCTATATCCGCGTGTGGGTGGAGAACTGGGCGGAGACCGGCGCGGATATCGGCTGGCAGCTCGACGACCTTGACCTGTCGAATTTGGATGTGATTGATTCCAATACACTTATTCAAGGCACTGGACTGACCGGCAACGACTGGAGCCCGGCCAATGTGATGATGGTTCGGTATGACGGGACGACCACGGTAGGCACGAAAAGAAGGAGCGAGGAATGAGAAGATTGCTGGCTGTGTCGATGGCGGCGGTTTGCTGCTGTGCGGCAGATGAATTGACGCCGGGCTCCTTGATGCCGGTTTCATTGACGCCGGAATCGCTGGCGCCGGAGGGTATCGTCTGGAGAAATCCCGCCAATGAATCTCAGGTGGTCAGGCTGATGACGCGCACTGGCGATGCCCGCTCCGTCATTTATGACCGCGCCTGCGCGCAGGAAGGCGTGGCCGGAAAATGGAACGGGATCTTCGATGCGTTTGAGGAGAACCGGCCGGCTTTTGAAAGGCTTGGTCTCAGGGAAGGGGCGAGGGTGATTGCCGAGGCAAGGGCGCGCGAAGACGGGGATTATTCCGTGCTTGACGAGAATCTTCGGTTCTTCAGATCGCGTGGATATGACACGGTACTGCTGGCGTTTTATGACGGCGATGAGCCCGGTCGGATTGGCGAGCTTGCCGCGAGAATTTCCGGCGCCGGATTCCGTGTATGGATGGCGTTTTCTGGCGGAGACCAGCTTTCGGAGGGAGTGCTGTGCGATCCGGATTGGCTGGCGGAGGCAGTTTCGGCCGTCGCGGCGCATTCCGAGGCAATGCTGCTGGGCTGGCGCCGGAGCAGTGTGCATCTGTATTTCCAGGACGAAGCGTTTACCAGCTATCTCATTGGATGTGCCAGGAATGCGAATCCGTCGATTGCGGTGGTTGGCGAAGCCTATTGGGGGCATACGGCGAAGACTGGCAATTCGGGGGCTTGTTTTTCGGTGAATTCGCCGTCGTGCTCGTCTGCGTGCCTGGTCTTCGGGGTGTATGGATTCGCGAAATCCAATTTCAGGAGGTCGAAGGGCTTTCTGGATGGCGCCGGGATTCCGGAACCGCGGCTGTCCGTGGTGATGGGCGACCGTCCGTATTATCTCACCGCGGCCAAAAACGGGCGGGGTTTTGTGGAAAACCAGCTCGTCAAGGAGCATGTCGAGGATCTTGCGGTGGAAAACGGATTCTACGGCACCATCACCATTTTCAATGACGGAAGCGACGGGATGTTCGATCCGTCGATCACCGACAATCTCAGCGTCACTCCGGCCGATGTTCCGGAAGACTACTATAAGGAATAGAGCTACATGAATCATGATGTCAGAATCCGTGCCGCGAAGGCGCTTTTGAGGGTCGCCAAGGAGCTCTCCGCGGCGTCGTTTTCGCATCCGGCGGTCGAAATCAAGAGCCCAGCCGGCCAGAAGGTCTGCGTGATGGACGTCAGGCGGCTGCAGTTGGGCGGGATGCGCTATCCTGGCGAATTCGTGTGCGTGTCCGGGTCGTATAATGAGATGCACGAGCTCAATCCGATTCTCCGCGAGGAGAAGTTCCAGTGGGTGCGCGAGGAACGCGTGTGGGCGAAGTACTGGAAGAACTGCGACTGGGACGTCGTCCAGAAGCGATTGTCCGACGCCGCGATGAGGCAGTCCACGCCGGACGAGTCCTTGAAGCCCGTCGAGAATGGCGGGGACTTCTCCTTCGACCTCATTCTCAGCGAGGTCGGCGAGCTGGAGACCAGCCGCTACAATCCGAAGGTGCATCTGCGGATGCTCAAGTTCGTGGACGTTATGGGGAACACCTACCGCGCCTGGCCTGACGAGCGCCGCCGGCGGTTCCCGGAAAGCGATGCGCGGTTCTGGTCTGGCGACGGAAATTCCTTCGCTGACGACATCGATTCGCTTGTTGGGCAGATGTTCACCGTTAGCGGGCGGTCGAAGCGCACGACGGTGCGCGGGGACCACTGGGATGTCTACTTCGAGATGAAGTAGAGGCCATATTTCTTTGTATTGACGTTTTGTACAAGTAGGAGATTTGCTGATGAGACTGCTTTTGACGGAGCCGCAGTGCCCCGGTGACATCCTCTGCATGACCGCCGCTGTGCGGGACCTGCGACTGTCCCATCCGGACATCCTGGTGAACTGCCAGACTTCCGCGCAGGAGCTCTGGGAGAACAACCCGCATCTGGATCCGCGGATCACCGCCCAGAACGCCCACAGGACCATCCGCTGCGAATACCCCCTCATCAACACCTCCAACCAGGGCCAGCACCACTTCATCCACGGGTTCCGGATCTTCCTGGAGAACACCCTTGACATCAGGATACCGCCCACGGAATTCCGGGTGGACGTGCATCTCTCCGAGCACGAGAAGAACGACCCGTACATCCTGAATGCCGTCGGCGAGGAGCCGTACTGGATCGTCGACGCCGGCTACAAGAACGACTTCACCGCGAAGATGTGGGAGTTCGCGCGCTTCCAGGAGGTGGTGAACCGCACGCTCGGGAAGATCCGGTGGGTGCAGGTCGGCGCGTCCAACCACAACCACCGGCGGCTGGAGAACGTCGTCGACATGGTCGGGAAGACCACGCACCGGCAGTTCATCAGCCTGATGTACCGCGCGGCCGGCGTGCTCACGCCGGTCTCCTACCCGATGCACCTGGCGACCATGCAGTGGCACGGTCACGCGGATTCCGAGCGCCGGCCGTGCGTGGTGATCGCCGGCGGCCGCGAGCCGAGCGTGTGGGAGGCGTACACCTGCCACCAGTACATCCACTGCTGCGGGGCGATGGACTGCTGCCGGGGCGGCGGGTGCTGGAAGTCCCGGGTGGAGAAGCTCCCGGATCACGACAAGAAGAACGATTCGCTCTGCGCCCATCCAGTCAGGACAGCCTCCGGCCAGACGGTCCCGAAGTGCCTCGCCGACATCGGCGTCGACGAGGTGCTCAGGAGAATCGCCTTGTACACTGACATCTCTTGATGCAGAACGAAAATGTCGTTGATTCCGAACAAACGAATCATTCCGTTCACGATCTACGCCGTGGACTTCGACAACACGCTGGCTTTCACGACCTGGCCGGAAATCCTAGGACCCAATTGGCCGGTCGTCGAATTCGTGCGGAAAATCCAGCTTGATCCGAGCAGGCGGTGGATCCTCTGGACCTGCCGCGAGGGCGACCGCCTGCTCGACGCGGTGGAGTGGTGCATGGCCAACGGCCTCTTCCCCGACGCGGTGAACGACAACCTCCC
>JAEEGL015896094.1_pt1 | contig 12602 bp, 13 predicted proteins | sample 9134231 | NCBI WGS metagenome assembly JAEEGL01 (sample SAMN16246548, study PRJNA631951) | gut metagenome | biome: gut microbiome; feature: rumen; material: fiber-attached | host: Bos | place: Iran: Karaj | collected 2018-10
ATTTCGCGGCGCACGGGGTCGAAACCGCTGATGATGATGGCGTCGGGCGAGTCGTCGATGATAATCTCGACGCCCGTGAGGCTCTCGAGGGTGCGGATGTTGCGGCCCTCGCGGCCGATGATGCGGCCCTTGACCTCTTCGTTCTCGAGGTTGAAGACCGAGACGGTGTTCTCGACGGCGGTCTCGGTGGCGGTGCGCTGGATGCTCTGGATGACCACCTTCTTGGCCTGCTCGGCGGCGGTGATCTTGGCTTCCTCGACGATATCCATGATGGTAGTCGAGGCTTCGGCGCGGGCCTCTTCGGTGAGGCTGTCCATGAGCTGCTGCTTGGCCTCCTCGGCGCTCATACCGGCGATGTGCTCAAGCTTGTCGATGCTCTCCTTGTAGACCTTCTCCACTTCGGCTTGGCGCTTGTGGAGGTTCTCTATCTCGACGTTCAGTTTGTCGCTGACGCCCTTGAGCTCGGCGCTCTTCTTCTGCAGCTCGTCGACCTTCTGGTTGAGGGTCTGCTCGCGCTGTTTCAGCTTGTTCTCGGCGTCGCGCATCTTGTTGTTCTGCTCGTTGACGCGCTTGTCGTGTTCGCGCTGCAGCTGGAGGAACTTCTCCTTGGCTTTCAGCTCGCCTTCTTTCTTGATGATTTCGCTTTTCTCCTCGGCGTCCTTGAGCACTTGCTGGCTCTGTGCGAGGAGTTTGTTGCGGAGCACGCTGGTAGTGAGCCAAACGGCAATGCCGCCGCCTGCCACGAGTCCGATAACTCCAATTACTATTGCTAATACTGGCATGATGTGTTGTTGTGTTTTTTGTGGGAAGTGCTTTGGGCGTGTGCGTCAGGCGAAAAAGATGTAGAAAAAACTGCATCCGCGATGCCCGCCTAGAGTATTGGTAAACTCTGAAACTGTTAGGATTTGAGCGCCGGGCGTATCAGCCATACAACCTACCCGCCCCTGAGCCGACTCGGTTTGTAAATGGTGTTGAGTTTACAAACTGTTTTGGGCTTCTTTTTTCGGATGCAGTATTCCGTCAAGCACGCTGTCTATCGACTGTAGGCGCTGCGCGAGGTCGGTGTCCTTGAAGCGCAGCGAATCCTGTATCTTTGTCAGCTGAGTGATCTGAGTGAGCGCCACCATTGCCAGCAAGTCCTGATGGTCGTTGTAGGCATACATGTTGCCATATTGACGGGCCTGATTGTCGATAGCTTCCGCCGCTTTACGCAACGCCGCCTCGTCCTCAGGAGCGACGCGAAGCTTGTAGGTCCGTCCCAATATGCTTACCGATGCCGATATTGTTTCCATCATTCTGTTGCTTTCAGTATCTCGAGGCTTTTGTCAATGGTGCGTATCATCTGGTTTATCTTGAGTTTCAGTTCTGCACTGTCGCTACTTTCCGTAAGCCTGTTCCCTAATTTGACTAATTTGTTTTCTTCTTTTAAGTTATTTATTATTATTTCGTTGTTTTTTTGCGCTTTTTTAAGCTCGCAGAGTTCGTCCTCCTTTGCCGACACCAGGCGCCGCAGACGTTCCACCTCGTCTGCCAACTGTCTCACTTTGAACTCAATCCCACTTACCGATGTCTCAAAATCGAACATATATTTTACCTGTCTGTTACACTATAAAAAGCGATGCAAAATTACAAATAATTTTATAATCAACCAAATATTTTTTTCGGACGGGCGCCGAGGAGGTGGCAGGGAGGACGGAAGTGGGTCGGATGTGAGTCGGAAGAGATGGGGTGGTAGTATGTGAGTAGTAAGTGTGTAGTATGTGTTCGGGGTGGGTTACGGTGGGTTACGGTGGGGTTTGCTGTTTTTCTTGGCGCATGGAATAATAAAATCGGGGCGGGGACGTTACTATAGGTACAGAAAAGACGAAGAGAATGGATATTAGCGCATATTTCAGCCCGATAGATGTGTCGGTGGTCGACTACCAGAGCGAGGAGTTCCGTCCGATGCTGGGCGACGCCGTCGAGGCCTACAGCGAGGAGGGCGCCTTCCCGTCGCTCGACGGGGCTCGGATGGTGCTGATGGGCGTCAAGGAGGACCGCGGCAGCGTGGAGAACCAGGGCTGCGGCGAGGCTCCCGACGTGATACGCCACTACCTGTACCGCCTTGCCAAGCCCCACGAGGATGTGCACCTGGTGGATGTGGGCAACATAGTGCCAGGAGCCACGGCGAGGGACACCTATTTCGCTGTCATCGAGGCTCTGCAGCAGCTGCTCGACCGCGGATTGACGGTGCTGTTTCTCGGCGGAAGCGACGACTTGGTGTTCCCCATATACAAAGCCTACGAGGTGCTGGGCAGGGTGATAAACATCTGCTCGGTCGACTCGCGCTTCAACCTTGAGGGTGGTGAACGGGTGTCGTCGAACAACTACCTGCAACACATCATCTTGCAGCAGCCCAACTACCTGTTCGACTATGTGGCGCTGGGTTACCAGACCTATTTCGTTGGACAGGAGATGGTGAAGCTGATGGACGAGCTGAAGTTCAGCACGCGGCGCGTGGGCGAGTTGCAGACGAATATGGAGCTTGCCGAGCCCATGGTGCGCTACAGCGACGTGGTGGCTGTGGACATCAGCGCCGTGCGCCAGAGCGACGCCCCGGCCAATGCCGCGCCGTCGCCCCACGGCCTCTATGGCGAGCAGTTGTGCCAGATAGCCCGCTATGCGGGCATGAGCGACAAGACGTCGTGCTTCGGTCTTTTCGAGATGAACCCCGCATACGACCGACAAGGGCAGACGGCGCACATGCTGGCTCACGCCCTGTGGTTCTTCATCGAGGGCTACTACTACCGCCTCAACGATTTTCCGAGCCGCGACAATCAGCAGTACAAGCGCTTTACGGCCATGCTGCAGGAGCACGGACTCGAGATAGTGTTCTACAAGAGCCTTCGGAGCGACCGCTGGTGGATGGAGGTGCCCTGCGACGACAGCGAACGCCGCGAACGCTACCAGCGCCACACGCTGATACCCTGTAGCTATGCCGACTACCAGCGCGCCATGGAGAACGAGATACCAGAGCTGTGGTGGCACTATTACAACAGATTAAACGGATAAGACTATGGAAGTTAAGTTCAAAGAGAAGATTGACTCGCTAATCAGCGAGGTGGCGGCAGTGCCGGACCTTATGACCAAGGTGGCGGTGCTGAACTATATACAGCAGGAGTCGGGATTCCTGCTCTGGCAGTTGGAAGACGAACAGCGCATCGATGAAGACTCGAGGGATTTTTAAGTTATCGTTTATCGGTTGTCTGCTGGTATTGCTGGCGGGATGCACAGGCGGATACTCGTTCACCGGGGCGTCGATACCGCCGGGGGCCAAGACCATCTCGGTGGCGACATTCCCGAACTATGCCTCGACGGTGAACCCGCAGCTGAGCCAGAAGTTGACCGACGAGTTGATGCAGATGTTCTCGAGCCAGACGTCGCTGAGCGTCACCACCGGCGAGGGCGACCTGCAGGTGAGTGGCGAGATTGTGGGCTACGACACCCGCGCTTCGGCCCTGTCGAGCAGCGATGAGGTGAGCATGAACCGCCTCACCGTCACCGTACGCGTGAAATTCGTGAACAATATAGACCCCGAGGCCGACTTCGAGCAGTCGTTCTCGCGCTACCGCGACTATGCCGCCTCGCAGGACTTCTCGGCGGTGGAGAACACCCTCGTTGGTGAGATAGTCACCGAGCTATGCGAAGACATATTCAACAAGGCCGTGGTAAATTGGTAAATTGGTTTGAGCAGCATGGTTTTCTGCTGCTTTCTCTGTTTGCCTCGTTTATCTACCTGCTCACCATGGACCGTTCAGCGTCGTGGTGGGACTGCGGCGAGTTTATAGCCACCTCGTGGCAGCTGGGCGTGGGGCATCCCCCGGGAGCGCCGCTTTACCAGCTGGTGACGCATGTGGCGATGCTTCTTTCCTTCGGCAACACTATGATGGTCGCTCCGTTGTGCAACGCTGTGTCGGCGGTGTGTGGCGGCTTGACAGTAGGACTACTGTACCTTACTATCGTTGAATTTGGTTGTCAGTTTTCGGTCGCCAATTGTCGGTTTGGTGCCGCTGTCGCGGCGTTGTGTTACCTGTTTTGCGACACGGTGTGGTTCTCGGCGGTGGAGAGCGAGGTGTATGCTATGGCCATGCTCTTCTGCTCGCTCGACGTGTGGGTGGCACTGCGGTGGCGCCGCACGCAGGATGGCCGCCTGCTGCCGCTGCTGGCATTGCTGCTGGGAATGGGCGTGTGCGTGCACCTGATGACCCTCTTGGTGCTTCCTGCGGTGGCGCTGGTGCTGCTGTCGGGCTGCAAGGTGTGGCCGTTGGCCAAACGATTGCCCGTGCTGCTGGCTTTCTTCTTGCTAGGCTTGACACCTTACGCCATAGTGCCGATACGTGCCGCCGCCAACCCTCCCATCAACGAGGGCAACCCCTCGACGATGGAAGGCTTCAGAAACTATCTGGGTCGCGAACAATATGCCAAAGCACCGCTGTATCCACGTATGTGGCGCGAGCGCGACTCAGTGAACACCACCTACTGGTCGGGCGGGCACGAAGGAGTGCTGGGCAACGTCGTCTACTATGGCCACTATCAGCTGGGTTATATGTACGGCCGTTACCTGATGTACAACTTCATAGGGCGCGAGAACCTAAAGACTGGCCGCGTGGTGGTGTTCGTGCTACCCATGCTGCTGGCGCTGTGGGGCCTGCTATGCCACAGGCGGAAGAGTCGGCGCGGATACTGGACGGTGATGCTACTGTTCCTCTTCGGCGGAGTAGTGCTCAACCTATACCTCAACCACCCCTGCTATGAGCCGAGAGAGAGAGACTATGCCTACGTGCTGTCGTTCTACGCTGTGGCGATATGGATAGGAATAGGTGCTGCTGATATAGGTGAAAGGTTAAAGAGGTGGTGGTGGCTGTTATTGCTGGCACCGTTGGCTATGGCCGCAGGCAATTGGAGCGACCACGACCGCAGTCATTGCCATGCGGTGCACGACATAGCGATGAACCACCTGCAGAGTTGCGATGCCGATGCCATACTGATTACGCTGGGCGACAACGACACCTTCCCGCTGTGGTACCTGCAGCAGGTGGAGGGTCGTAGGACGGATGTAAGCGTATACAACCTGGGCCTTACGGGATATGGTAATCTGATGCAGATTCTCGATGCCAACGACTACCAGCGGCCGGTGTATGTGACGCAATATTTCTACTACCGCTATGGGAGGCTCTTCCAAGGGCGGCTGCGCTGTGAGGGCTTCTGCTGGCGCCTGCTATCCACGACAGAGGGTGTCGACGACCGCGAACCGCTGATGCGGCATGTGCAAGACTCGATAGAATGGCATATCACACGGACGGAATACAAGGACGGAGTTACGCGGTCATTCCTCAAGGACTGGGAAGAGACCACGGGCCTTAAGGTGCCGCAGAAATAATACCTAAATTCTTATTTCTTTAGTTTTTCGATTATCGATTTGTCGGCGGGGAGCCACTGGACGCTGTCGAGTTCGTCCTTTGCGAGCCAGCGGGCGGCTTCGTGCTCGTTGAGGTGTAGGGCGTCGGTGAGCAGGGAGCAGAGGTAGCAATGCATGGTGAGGTGAAAGTTGGGGTAGTCGTAATCGACTGTGCAGAAGTACTCGTCCACGTTTATCTCTGTTGACAACTCCTCACGGATTTCCCTACGCAGGGCATCCTCGGGCGTCTCGCCAGCCTCCATCTTGCCGCCGGGGAACTCCCACCAGTCCTTCCATTCGCCGTATCCCCGCTGGGTGGCGAAGATGCACCCCTCGCGGCGGATAATGGCGGCTACGACCTCTATCTGCTTCACTTTTGTTGCAGGAAGGCTTTGTACAGCTTGGTGAGCTGTTTCTTCATATCCCCTTCGTCCAGCGGGTTGAACTTGTAGCTGCGGGGAGCGGTGCCAAACCACACTATTTTGCCAGTCTCGGCATCGAAGATTACCGAGAACAGGCCGTTGAGATAGGGCTCAGTGTCGTCCGAGAGCTCGTAGTGGTTGTTGACAATCGCGTCCGCAATCTTTATGCCCGTGTCGACAGCTTTCTCGATATTATACTGGCGTGCATTCTTCACATATCCTATGTCGGAAAGAACCATGCCGTAGCGGCATCCGCTGCCTTTGACAGCATTGAGGATGTCGGCGGGGACTGTCATTTCCTTGGCCCCACTCATATTGACGTCGCCCAGACGGCGCATCCAGCGTACTGTAGCATCCGATTTGTCGGCACAGTTGAACTCAAAAGGAACCACCTTCTCGATAGGCAATCCCAGCGTGGGGATAGTTTCCATAAGGATGGCGTTGTTGACCTTCGACACCGATTCGTAATAAACGGTCGAGAAGTCGCCGACAGCATCGGTAAGATAACTGCAGGGCTGCACAAGAGCCAGCGGACGTACCGTAGCGGCGTCCTGCGAGTAGAACTTTGAGGTGGCACACGATGTGAACACCAAAGCTGCCAAAATAGTCAGCGGAAGGATAATACGTTTCATGTTATTAGTTGTTATTATTTTTAATTAAATCCAAGTTTCCGAAGATGTGAAGCAATTCCGCTGCGGTTGCATTGGAATAATGTCATCAATTCTTTTACAGACGTTCCTTCCTTATATAATTTTGTCAACAGGGCATCATCCTCTTCGTTCCAAGATTTGTATGCGTTGGGGTACAATGCCTTTTGGCGTTTCATATAGTTGGTAGGTGCGGCGGTGGCAAATAGACTTTCAATCTTTTCCAGCAAGCACTCTTTTGAAGGAATAATGCTATTGGACAATGTCTCTAACGAGAATTCTTTATCAATACAGGTGAAGTATAGGCTATCGGGGTCGTTGGGGAGGCCACCGATGCTAAGGAGCAAATAGACGGGCATGTGCCGGTCGGTGGAGAACTGCCGGAAGAAGTCAATTTTATCTGTGGGTAAAAGCTCTTTTTCTATATCTTTAGGCATGTGGCTGCGCCATTTGCATTCCACCGCGAAGGGCTTGCCGTCGTACTCAAACACAAAGTCGGGGGCGCTGTTGCTTTCGGGATAGACGCCAGGCATGCTCTTGTCGCCGCGCCACTCCTTGAGAGTCAGCTTGCTGTTGTTCTGCACGTCAAGAGTCTCAAGCACATAGTCTTCAAACTCGCGCCCTTTCAGCAGCTCGTCGTTCATCGTCAGCGACTTGATTCGCAGGTAGATGGTGCTGTAAGGGCGGTCGATAGCCTTGTGTATGGCATGGACACCCATGTCCTCATAGAACATGCGTAGCAGGCGCTTGTCCTCGGCTACCGTCCAGCGACAGGGCTTGGGCTCTGGCTCGGCGGCCTTGCGAAGATCTTCCCTGTTAAGTAGGTGTATGACGTTGTTTAGGCCAGCCAACAGGCCGAAAATGCTGCCGTTAGGGTTGATATAGCCGCAGACGATATGCTGTACCTGGTTGATGACGTATTGGTTACGTAGCCGGGGTGTGGCTCCTTTACCGCGGGGTTCGTCCCGTTGTAACTCTATAATAAGCAAGCGGTTCTCTTTCAGTGCATATTCCACCTGTACGTTGTAAGTGTCGCGGAAGCGGTTCATCACCACCAGTACCGTGGGAATCTTGTTCACCAACAGCGTTTTCAGCACCTCGTTCTCAAACTCCGATGAGTTGAAACACACCACCGTGTCGGCAGTAGTAAGTCCATCGATCCACTCAAACACCTTGCCCCATGTGCCGACAGGTGCCAACTTCGAGGAGAGAAACAGCGTCTTTTCGCGTCCCCACAGTGAATTATTCCCGATAGTGCGGAGGATGCGCATGGGAATCTCTAATTAAAGAGTGTCAAAATAGTCAAATATCCTACTCATTTCAGAGACACCTCTTTCTTTGCATGTTTGGATGTCAAACGGTAGAAAAGGCTTTGTGTTGTCTCTTGCGGCTGATAGACCTTCATCACCACCTAATCTCATGTATATATCGGGATTACCACAATAGTATTTCTCGTCTTTAGTATAGTTTGATAATTTCTTGCGCAAATCAACTTCCAATTCGTTGTAGCAATTGTAGAATTTGCCAGAACTATTGAAATGCAACAAATACCAATACTCAAGACACGGATTGTTCACAATGAGTAGCAGACTATTCATCCATTTATCGTGATTTTCTTTATGGTATTCTTGATAGAAAGACTGGAATTTTCGAAATTCTTCAACATTTGAAAGCACTTCGTCGAAATCAACAAGCAGTATCACCTTGGGATATCCCTCTTCCACTTTGGCTTTAGCCATGCCAACTAATTCTGATATTTGTTTCTTTTGAGGAAGCTGTGGCTCAATCTTTGTACTCTTAAGTGCGTCGCAAGGATAATGAACTTTCACTCGTTCCAAGTACCATTTCTCCGTTTGGCCATCAGCAATAACAGCAATGGTATTGTTCAGTTTGCGCTGTTTAGTCGGTCTACTCATTGCTTATCACTATTAAGAGGTTCAACATAAGTGTCGCCAAGATGAGGAATACCACCTAGGCGGCCAGAGCGATAAGCGCCATAGCGGTTTTCTATTTGCATTAACTCTTCTTTGTCAAAGTCCGCAATGGAATAGACTTCTGTGGCTCCATATTTATCCTTTTGTGCAATCCATACGGAATCATCGCGGTACAAGTTTCTGTCTGAAAGGAACTCGCGCATATGTGTCGTATAGATTATTTGTGACTCTTTCGCATTAGTAAGAAATGTAACTAGAAAATGTTCATATAAGTCCGGATGCATAGAGTACTCTAGTTCATCAATTGGAACTATCTTGGAACCGTTAATGAGTGTAAGTAGTATTCCCGCCAATTCATAATATCGCTGTGTCCCGCGCGATTCCTCATCAAAATCAAATTCGACCATCCCCTTATTGCTATTATGCATCATCTTGACTTTAACATCAGGCATCGTAGATGTTTTTCGAAGTTGTTCTTTCATTTCGAAAGAGACAAGGTTGCTGTTAATCAATTCTGCTGCATAATAGGGGGATACAGGAATATCCACTTTCTTGGTGGTAAAACCGTTTATCCCAACATCTGCTTTTTGCAGTAGAGCCGAAACTTGTTCGTTGGTTATGGCGTGAATATCAATACTCCGTGATGTATATTCTTTTAAGTTTAGATTACTTGAACTGGATATTATAGGCATACAATATGAGGCAATCCACCTAACAATCTCCAACATCCATGGCAGGTTGACGTTGCTCCATTGAAAAGCACCAAATACAGTACGATTGTGGAGCAGATTTGTAGTCAATTTGTCTATCTCTTTTTGATTGTTCTTATATTGGTCGCCCAACATGATCTTTGACAGCATCGTTTTTTTGTTGGTGTTACGCTCAAACACCAAATGGTCAGTGTGTATGCCGAATGGCGTGCGATTCAGTTTCTCATACACAATCAAATCGTTGTTGAAAATGATTTCATAGCGATATTTGCTATTATTGCATAAGAAATTCACAATAATTGAAGAATCTTTATTTGCGTAATCGCTATCTAATGCGAATTTTGTGTATGGGAACTTGTCGCTTTTATTAACGCTTGGTTGCAATACCAGTCCCGGGAACATAGAATATGCTCTTAGTATGTTGGTCTTGCCAGAAGCATTGGCACCGATAATGGTCGCAGTTTTCAACAAACGATAGCCACCTTTCTCTACAACATAATAATCTTCCAGATGATGGTCCTCCGTCGCTTCGAAAGATATGGTCTGTGGCTCTTTTATTGATCGGAAATTTGAGACAGTAAAGTCTATTATCATATTAATATATATTTCTGCTGTTCATAACGTGATTATTCTGTTTTTCGTATGTGTGTTTGTAATTTAGGATTTACAAAAATCACCATCCATATTTTATCAAATCATAATAACAAACAAGCTTTCTAAAGAAAGTTTTATTGGAAGATTTTATTTGAGTACCGAGAAGGGCAGAGTCAATGTTTTCAATGAGAAATTGTTTTATTAAATCTATGTCTCCATCGTGTAGTGTGGCTTTAGGAATAATAGCAGCTTTTTTGTACAAATCCATCGTTGTATCATCTATTATTTCCAATATAGTTTGACTAATATTTTTGCAAGAATATTTTTGTAAATCAGTAATACGCTGGCGTTTTATTCTAGAATATTCGGAAGATAATAATTGTTCCTCATTGTGAATGCCTAATTTTGACAAATATCTATACACAGGAAGCGTAGTCGTTAGTAATTTCGGCATGGATTCTAAAAGAATTCTGTCGGCATCATATGAAGATGTATCTTGTAATACGTCTTTGTAGATATCAATATCGGTAATACCAGTATATCCTCTTTCTGAGAGTTGAACCTTCTTTATTGCGCCAAACCCAAACACAAACTGAGGATCCTTGTTAAAGCTGTCAGGCTTTCCTTCTAGTACATATATTTGTTTCTCTGGTTTTTGTGATTGAACTATTTGATAAAATAAATCTTGATATTTCCTCAATTCTGAAGTGGGTATCTTCCTCTCAAAAGAAGATATACATTCAAATATTGGTTTGTAGGTATGCGTGATAATCCTAGTTATTGGAAATGTTTTCCCATCCTTTAATGGAATGGCACCGGGAAATATATCAAAATTGTCTTTGTCTGTCCATTCTACAAAGAATATCCTATTTTGAATAGATAAGAATAAACTGGGGTCTATGCAATCATTTATTGCAGTTAATATTTCTTTAATGTTACTATCGCTAACGGAATATCCAATAAAAATAACAGGATGCTCAATAAAGATTGTCAATAGTTTTGCTGCAAGGCATACATTTCGTCTATTGAAGTTTTCATAGTCATCTTCTGTAAGAACAATACTCGACGGGTTTGAAATGCAGCCATGTATTTTGAATATTTCGCCAATATTGTATGTGTATGATGAAAGAAGCTCTTGTTGTCCGACGTAAGTTTTAAAATCAGGAAAGAGCGTTTCTGCAAAATTATCCCAATTGGTTGTAATAATACCATCAATTGATGATTTTCGTAGAATATCGATTTCATCTTGGAACTCATTAGCAATCTCTTTTTTTATTTGCTCGTGGAAATAGTTTGCTATCTTGATTTTCAATACAGCACTTGGTGTGTCCACATATTGTTGATTGCTTGATTTAAAGGCATCTTCATCTGGTAAATCCCAAAATCTCTCATTCAAATCTTTTGCAATAGCAGTAGCAATGCTCGGATACTCTGTGATTCCCTTTGATTTATACTGGTTGATATGGTATGGAGAAAACAATTCTAGCAATTTTCCCCAATCAGGTGTGTTGAAATAATGGCGAGTAAAACCAGAACCTAAAAAAAGGAATGGAGCACGCTCGCTTTGTCTAAAAAAGGCTTCAAGATCTTTCTTCGATGTCATCTGTACGTATATTTATATTATAACCTTCTTATTTCAATGTTTCAATCTTTGCGGAGACATCGGCATCACTGAGATCACAATTATGCATCCTGCTTGTTGCGCGTAAGAATAACCGACAATATGGCACATAATTCATCAGTCAAACACTTGTCCTTATTCAAATAAATCTTTTCTAATGGTTGGTCTATATTATTAACAGTAATCAATACCGAATAATCATGAATTACTGTCTTTTTTATATCTCCCCCAGACAAAATTGAATCAGTATTCTTTTTTGCAGTAGTAGCTCCAGCAATAGCACCAACACCACCCATTAACACGCCACCAACGATTGCTCGCCCAACCATACTTTGCGTATCCGTTTTCGTAGTTGATGTTATTTTTTGTTCGCCATGTTGTTCGGTGAAAGACTGGTTGTCAAATAATTCATAACCTAAAATATCGTGAAAAGAGTATATTTTTTTTTCTATTAATATTTGTTTTGTTTTTTCATTAACCATTATATATTTCTCATTAGGTAGGCATATTATCTTGTTAGGGTATGACATTTTTTCAACGAGTGATTTATATTTTAATTCTTTTCTTTCCGTTTCTTTCTTTAGTTGCTCCTCATACAATAATTGATAGCGTTTGTCTTCTTCTTCATTTCTTTTTTTTCTCTCATAATATTCTCTTAACCCTCTACGGTTTTTCTTTTGTTGAGGTATATCAACTATAAATATCACTATTGCGATTAGGACAATCACAATTAATATTATCAGTCCTGTTTTCATAATTCTTTAATTAGTAGAAGCTGGGTAGCCCTCTCGGGCTGCCCAGCTTGGCATTACTTATTTTTGGTTGGTTTTAAAACCTATTGGTTTACGAGGTTTGGCTTTCTCGTCTCGAAGTTGGTCAAGGGCATCATTGATTGCTTCCAACTGCAAGGTAACTTCCATATTGGTTTGCTCTTGCTTTTCATTGATATCGTTTTGGTCATGCAGAATATCCTCAACATAGGCGTTCAACTGGTCGACTTTGTGTGATAGTTGCTCATAGCGCAACTCCGATGTTTGTAAAGCCGACACCGCCTGCCTTACAGCGACAAAAGCCCTCATGATATTGATATTAACCTGTATGGCAATCTTGCTGCGGAGCAGTCCTGACAACATAGCAACACCCTCCTCGGTGAATGCGAATGGGGCGTATTTGCTGTGCTTCCCTCGTCCTGTCTTTAAGGTGCCATTTTGGCATCTTAAAGATGATACTTCTTCTG
>JAEEGL016557176.1_pt1 | contig 12602 bp, 8 predicted proteins | sample 9134231 | NCBI WGS metagenome assembly JAEEGL01 (sample SAMN16246548, study PRJNA631951) | gut metagenome | biome: gut microbiome; feature: rumen; material: fiber-attached | host: Bos | place: Iran: Karaj | collected 2018-10
TATTATCGCATTACTTCCTGCTACAGTTTTCGGTGTATTTAATTTTGGATGGTATTCATTATTATTAATAGCTGTTACAATTTGCAGCTGCGTTTTATCTGAACACATTTTTTGTAAGATTATTAAGAAGCCAAGCACAATCAGTGATAAGAGTGCAATAGTTACAGGACTCCTTCTTGGTCTTAATTTACCACCACACCTTCCACTTTGGATTGGTATTTTCGGCGGTGTTTTTGCAATAGTTGTTGTGAAAATGCTTTTCGGTGGTCTTGGTAAAAACTTTATGAACCCGGCGCTTGGTGCCAGATGTTTCATGGTTATTTCTTTTGCCAAATACATGACTAATTTTAACTGTGATGCGTACACATCACCAACACCTCTTGCTCTGGTTAAGGAAGGTGAGGCAGTTAATATTCTTGATATGATAATTGGTAGAACCGGTGGTACCATTGGTGAGACATCAGTTATTGCAATTTTATTAGGCGCAAGTTTCCTTATCCTTATGGGTGTAATTGATCTTAAGGTTCCTGGTTCTTACATTCTTACATTTGTCTGCTTCCTTATTGTATTTGGAAGATTTGGAATCATTGATCACTTTGCTAACGGTGCACAGTTCTTCAACTTAAGCTACATCGCAAGCCAGCTTGCTGGTGGCGGACTTATGCTGGGTGCATTCTTTATGGCTACAGATTATGTTACAAGACCTATTACCAAAAATGGCCAGATTTTGTTTGGTATTTTACTTGGTATTCTTACAGGTTTATTCAGAATATATGGTCCTGGTGCAGAAGGCGTTTCATACGCCATCATCATCGGCAACTTGCTTGTTCCTTTGATTGAGAAGATTACAATGCCTAAGGCCTTCGGATATGGAGGTGAGAGAGCATGAATGGTTCAGAAATGAAAGGTATGATTAAAGATACACTTATTATGTTTGCAATTACTTTAATTGCAGGTCTTCTTTTAGGCTTTACATATGAACTTACCAAAGAGCCTATTGCAAAGCAGGAACAGGAAGCATCAGACAGAGCATGTGCGGAAGTTTTCTATGAGGCTGATGCTAATGGAGAACTTCAGAAGGTTGTTGATCTGACATTTGATGAGGCTGCAGCTGATGAAGCTTTATCGGCAAAACTTAAAGAAGACGGATATAAGGGCGCTGTAATTGATAAGGTATTTACAGCAACTGATTCTAATGGAAATGTATATGGTTATGTAATTGGCGTAACAAGTAAGGAAGGTTACGGCGGTGACATTTCAATTTATGTTGGTATAACCACAGACAGAGTTGTTAAGGGTACATCAATTCTTTCAATATCAGAGACCCCAGGTCTTGGTATGAGAGCATCAGAGGTACTTGTTCCTCAGTTCAGAGAAAGAACAGCTGAGAGTTTTGTAGTAACAAAGTCTGGCGCTACTATGGACAATGAAATTGATGCAATTACAAGTGCAACAATTACATCCAAAGCTTATACAGGCGCAGTTAATACATCTCTACATTATTTTGATTTAATGAATGGAGGTGAGAATTAATGAAAGACTGTTTAGAGAGATTATATAACGGTATTATCAAAGAGAATCCTACCTTCGTTCTTATGCTTGGTATGTGCCCGACACTTGCTGTAACAACATCAGCAATTAATGGTCTGGGTATGGGATTATCAACAATGGTGGTTCTTGCTTTAAGTAACATGATTATTGCGGCACTTCGTAATATCATTCCTAAGAAGGTAAGAATTCCTGCATACATTGTAATTATTGCTTCATTCGTTACACTTGTAGAATTATTATTACATGCTTATGTACCAAGTCTTTATGCATCACTTGGTATCTATATTTCACTTATCGTTGTTAACTGTATCATCTTAGGCAGAGCAGAAGCATATGCCTCAAAGAATAAAGTATTTCCTTCACTTTTCGATGGTATAGGAATGGGACTTGGATTTACCATGGCTCTTACAATTATTGGTTTAGTTAGAGAATTTGTTGGTAATGCAACAGTATTTGGTTTCCATGGCAGCGATATTTATGGTACATCAATCCCAGAACTTTTAGTTAGTCTTGTTGACAAGGTATTTAATCCGGCAAGCACTAATGGATTTGTTGTTGGACTTAATCATTTCTTCTCATATGAGTTTGGCAGCTATTCACCTGTAGGTATAGTTGTTATGGCTCCTGGTGCATTCTTCATTCTTTCTATTTTGGTAGCTATTCAGAATGTTATGAAGATGAAGGGTGCTGCGAAGGGTAAGGATGTATCCAAGATCGGATCAGGCTGCTCAGAAGACTGTATGAACTGTGGTGAGAAGGGCTGCGCAAGAAGGCTTGTTGATGTGACTGAAACTGTTAAGGCTGAAAACAAGACAGAAGAAGTTAAGGAAGCAAAGAATGAGGAGGTTAGTGAATAATGACAGATAATTATTTTCTTAATTTGGTTGTTATAGGAATCGGCTCTTCATTAGTATCAAATGTAGTATTAAGTCAGTTCCTTGGACTTTGTCCTTTCCTTGGTGTTTCAAAGAAGGTCAAAACCGCCGCCGGCATGGGTGGTGCAGTAATCTTCGTTATTACTCTGGCTTCTTTGGTTGCAGGTGTAATATATAAGTTCGTTTTGGCTCCTCTTAATATTACATATCTTAAGACTATTGTATTTATTCTTATTATTGCGGCTTTAGTTCAGTTTGTTGAGTTATTTTTAAAGAAATACATGAAAGGCCTTTATCAGGCTCTTGGTGTATATCTTCCTTTGATTACTACTAACTGTGCAGTTTTAGGTGTTGCAATTAATAATGTAAATTACGGATATGATATTTTAACCGGTGTAGTTAATGGTTTTGCAACTTCAGCAGGTTTTGCAATTTCCATTATTATCTTAGCCGGCATTAGAGAGAAGATGGAATATAATGATATCCCTAAGCCTTTCAGAGGTATGCCTATAGTATTAGTTACTGCTGGACTTATGGCTATTGCCTTCTGTGGTTTTGCAGGACTTATATAAGAAGGAGAGAATATGAATATACAGGGAATTATAATTGCCGTTGCAGTTGTTGCTGCAGTTGGCTTATTCATAGGAATATTCTTAGGAATCGCATCAATTATTTTTAAAGTATTTGTTGATGAAAGAGAAGAAAAAATCGTAGAAGTTCTTCCTGGCAATAACTGTGGTGGTTGTGGATATCCTGGATGCTCAGGACTTGCAGCTGCTATTTGTAAGGGCGAGGCTCCGGTTAATGGATGTCCTGTAGGTGGAGCAACAGTTGGTAAGAAAGTTGCTGCCATTATGGGTGTTGAAGCTCCTGATGGAAAGCAGATGGTTGCTTTTGTTAAATGTCAGGGTGACTGCGAGAAGACCAATTCAAATTATGAATATACCGGCGAAGAAGACTGCCAGATGATGGCTTTTGTACCTGGCCAGGGTCCTAAGAGTTGTAATTTTGGATGCCAGGGATATGGAAGCTGTGTTAAGGTTTGCGATTTTGATGCCATTCATGTTATAAATGGAGTAGCAGTAGTAGATAAGGATAAATGTAAGGCCTGCGGCAAATGTGTTGCCATCTGCCCAAGACACCTTATTGAACTCATTCCTTACGATGCTAAATATGCTGTTGCATGTTCATCCAAGGTAATCGGTAAGCAGACCATGAAAGACTGTTCTGCAGGTTGCATTGGCTGTGGATTATGTAATAAGAATTGTGAGAATAAGTCTATTACAGTAACTGATAATCATGCATCCATTAATTATGATACATGTGTAGGCTGTGGTGTATGCTTATCCAAGTGTCCTAAGAAGTCGATTGTGGAGCACTAATTCATAATTTATATTAATAAAAATATAAGGAATATAAGAATAATCGGAGAAAACAATGGCTGGAAGTAGTGAAAAAAACCATATATTATGGCTTGATTCCATTAAAGGTATTGCCTGCTGGCTTGTTGTTATTTATCATTTCCAGGATGATTATTTTTATGTTCCTTTTTTGAATAGATTATTTGATAAAACAAAGATTCTATTTTTTTTAACAAGAGGAACTTTTGCTCTTAACATATTCTTTATTATTGCATCTTTTATTGCGGCTAAAGTCTTACTGGAAAATAAAGACAAAATGGCAGAATTGACAGGAAAAGGTATTATAAAAAGATACTTTAGACTTTCTCTGCCGATTTTCCTTATGAATTTAATTATTCTGTTTTGTCAGCTTATAGGAATTGGATCAGACAGAATATATGGAATGTTCCAGCATAAATTTACTTTGTGGGATGTTTTTAGGGATGCATTTTTTGATTGTGTATTCAGATACAACACATATTTTAATTCAGTAACCTGGATGATTTATGAAATCTTTTTTGGCTATTTACTGACATGTTTGATATGCCTGATTATAAAGGACATGAAAGAGATATATAAGTTTCTGATTTTATCAGTAACTGTTGTAGTTATGTGGTTTTATGCCTGTGATTATACAGCTTTTGTATTTGGCATACTTTTATATCTTATATATACTTCTGATTCTATTAAGAAGATTAATAAGGTATTGAGTAATATTTTAGGTGCTTGTCTGATTATTGTTGGAGCGCTTGTTGCATCTTATGACGGAGAAATAGCCTATCGACTTTCTATGTTCCTTCCTGAAAGACCATTTTCTATTTCCTGGGTTTATGACTGGCTTGCAGCAATACTTTTTATGACAGGTATTGTTTTGTGTACTGTTGTTATTAAAGGTCTTGATAATAAGGTTTTGTCTTTGGGCGGCAGAATATGTTTTCCTGTATTTATATTTCACAGAGTATGCGAAGCTACATTAGGTGAGATGGGGTACAGGTATTTTGAAACTCAGGATAAAATCTCACTGGCAACAGATGCTTCATTTATTATTACAATTATTAGTACAATAATAATATCTTTGCTGTATGTTTTCTTTGTTGAGCCTTATTTTAACAGGTTTACAGCTCTGATTATTAAACTGATATATAAAAAATAGATTATTATGCAGGTATTATTTTGAAGAATTGTTATAGTGTTAAATTTAAAAAAAAATATGTTAAATGCTTAGCAGTTTCTCTTATACTGGTAAGCATATTTTTGATTTCGGCATGTAATATGGGGGCAGAGCCTCTGTCTAAGAGTGGATTTTTCTTTGATACTTATGTGACTTTTACATATTATGATTCGGCTGATTCGGAATATATTGATGAAGCCTTAAATATGTGTAATGAATATGACAGGCTTTTTTCAAGAACAATTGAAGAATCTGATATTTATAAAATTAATCATTTTAAAGGCGAATATGTAGAAGTTGATGAAAGAACCATTGATATTTTAAAAGAGGCTATTTTCTACTGTGAAATGTCTGAAGGCAGGGCGGATATCACTGTGGCTGACCTGATGATGCTTTGGAACTTCACAAATGGTGATGGCACGGTGCCATCGGATGATGAGATAAAAGCACTTTTGCCAGGAATTGATTATCATAATATAATAATAGATGAAGACAATAAAATGGTTAAACTTAAGTCGGATAGTGGCAGTCTTGATTTGGGTTTTATAGCCAAGGGATATATTACATCAAAACTAAAGGATTATCTAACTGAGTCTGGGGTAAAATCCTGCGTAATTGATTTAGGTGGAAACCTGTATATGATAGGCACAAAGCCTGATGGCAGTGAATATAATGTTGGAATTAAAAAGCCATTTAGCACCAGTAATGAGACAATTGACACCATTAGTATATCTGACAGGGCAGTTGTTACTTCAGGCATATATGAAAGATATTTTGAAGCAGATGGACAGATATATCATCATATACTTGACTTAAATACAGGATATTCTGTTGATAATAATGTTTACAGTGTTACAATAATATGTGAGGATGCCACAAAGGCAGACGCCCTTAGTACCATATGTTTAATTTATGGTATTGATGATGGCCTTGAACTTATAAACTCCATGGATGAGACAGAGGCCATATATGTGGATGATAATTATAACCTTCATTATAGTGACGGATTAAATAAATAGATAAAGGAATTGTGTTATGGGGGTATATATTAACCTTGTACAAATGGCCATGTATTATGTGAAAAATACTGACAGGGTGGAGAATTCTGAGAATTCAATTATGCTCGATACGGTATATGCAGAAAGTTCACTGGCTCAATATGTGGAAAGAGAAATTGAGAATAATTCTTTGTTCTCAAATTTTGATATTACATACAATATGGGACCGCTCTTTAAAAAAGAGTGGAATAATGTTGTAAATGCATTTGCATCTCTTTTGAAAAATAAAGAAGTCAGCGTAGTGGATTTTAAAGCAAGGGAAAATGCGGATGTTGACATTATTGAGCCAAAGTGTAATACAGGTTTGAAAGTCAGAACTAATACTTATGCAGTGAGGATTTCCTCATTTACCTGCACCATGGTATGGCTTCCGAATCTGATTGTCATTAAAAATGACAGGGAGCTTAAAGTTTATACTTATAATCTTCTGGATTTCAGCTTTGTAAATACCCAGGTTGAGAAGAAAAAGAAGATAAGTAATTATGGCACTCTTAAAATCGGCGGACCTTATATGACTCTGGAGATTCAGTCTTCAGTTGTTGAATGTGCTGAACTGATTAATGGTACTATTGAGATATATAAAAAATGCTTCCCGATTAATAAAGAAGAGGAAGAGTCTGATATTGAAGAAATAATTGAGTCAGAGAATAAAGACAGGATAGTCAGCAAGGCTCAGAAATATACACAGATTATAAAAAGTCTGGGATTCGAAGTAGGGTTTATTGATGGTCAGCATCTTGATACATTTTTAGTTTATCTTTTTAAATCAAACAGCGGTATTAATGATGATCTTCAAGATATACAGGAAATATTTAATAATAAACTGGGCGATTATTATCTCTTTAAAGAAGTGGGGGATGATGAGTTCCTGATTTACGAGGAAACAGAGAAAAAAGCAGATGAAAATACCTATATCAAAAGGGTTTTGGATGACGCCATTGAAAGATCAAAGAAAATGGAACTTCATAAAAAAGCCAAAAAGAATATGGGTAATGTGAAGGATTCTGCTTTGGATAAGACTGCATTTGTTCGTTTTGAAAATAAAGAAAATGTTGCCAAAACCACAAAAGCCCCTAACAAGACTCAGGCAAGTGTGGAGAACTTTAAGGCTGTTACTAAAGAGGATTCCATTGAGAGCATATTTGACGAACTTAATTCACTGACAGGTCTTGAGAATGTTAAGAAAGAACTTAAGGACCTTACATTTGTTGTTCAAAACAGACAAAGAAGAGAGAAACAGGGGCTTAAGACTCCTCCAATTTCTCTGCATCTTGTATTTACGGGTAATCCGGGAACAGGCAAAACCACCGTCGCCAGATATGTGGCTAAGATTTATAAGTGCCTTGGCTTATTAAGTGAAGGACAAATGGTGGAGACTGACAGAAGTGGTCTTGTAGCCGGATATGTGGGTCAGACTGCGATTAAAACCAAAGAGGTCATTGACAGTGCTCTTGGTGGCGTTCTGTTTATTGATGAAGCCTATGCTCTTACCAATAAGACGGAAGGGGATTTTGGCATAGAGGCTGTGGATACGCTTTTAAAGGCAATGGAGGATAATCGTGATAACCTGGTGGTTATTGTGGCAGGTTATGATGATTTGATGGAAGAGTTTATCAATTCCAATCCGGGCCTTAAATCAAGATTTAACAGGTTTATTCATTTTAATGATTATAAACCGGAAGAGATGTATGACATATTTGAAGGCATGTGTAAGAAGTACCAGTATACGGTTTCTGATGAAGCCAGGGATATGATTATTTCTTATTTGGAAAATGCTGATGCTGGTAAAATGGGCAATGGCCGAGGGGTTAGGAACCTGTTTGAGAAGGTGATTACAAAGCAGGCCAAGAGGCTGGAAACCTCGCAAAGTCAGGATATTAAGGATCTTCAGCTGATAATACCTGATGATTTCAGAGATATATTCTAAAAAACAGTAATTATACACAGGCTGTCTGAACTTTCAGACAGCCTTTTTATTATACCTAAATATTGTAAAAAACCTTGTAAAATCAACAATATATTGTATAATATAATGTAGTATAGTGGGTTTTAATGGAGATTTTTACGTTGGAAGAAGTATACGGTTACAGATGCAGGACCAAAGCAGAATATGAGGCGGCTTTGAGAGATGAGAAAAAGATTGAAAGAATCAAGGCCGGCATGGATGAAAATGACTTTAAGTCTGTGGAGAAAGTATACAGAAATCTGATTAATCATAAGTATGATTTTGAGACTCCTGTGGGGACGGAGATTTTTGACGATTATATTTATGAGTTATATAACAAAAATAAAAGTGGCTCAAAGGTTAGAAAGAGTAAGTCTGTTGAAAGTAAGAATGTAAGCAGGGCTGAGAGAGCAGGTAAGAAGGATGCGGGAAAGAAGGCCAATGAAGATGATGACCTTTATGACGATCCGGAATTTGAGAAACTTGTTCAAAAAGAGATAAAAAAGAATAACAGTAAAAGGCGAATTGCTTTATGGGCGCTTTTTACTCTGGCTTTTTTGTCCATAATTTATTTTGGATTATACAGTTATTATTCCAACAAATCTGACAAGATACAGCAGCAGGCCATAAATGCCAAGAAAGAGGCGGATACAGCCAAGGCACTGGCTCAGTATGTGCCTACGGAAGTTGAGGCAGCCAATGACGAGGACTTCGTTTATGTGGAACCTACAGTGCTTGAAAAGTATGAAGATTTATATAATAGCAATAAAAGTCTAATAGGATGGATAGAAATTGCCGATACTAATATTGATTATCCGGTTATGCAGACTGTAAATAATGAATATTATTTAAATCATAACTTTAATCAGGAGCAGGACAGGAACGGATGTATCTTCCTTGACTGCAATTGCAATATATATCCAAGAAGTACCAATCTGATTATTTACGGTCATCATATGAAGTCCGGAAAGATGTTTGGTACGCTGAATAAATTAGAGGATGAAAGTTTTTATAAGGATCATCCGTATATCTATTTTGATACAATTTATGAAGAAGGCGTTTATCAGATATGTTACGTCTTCAGAGACAGAGTAAGAACAAATGATGATGTGGGATTTAAGTATTATGAATTCTATAATGCTTACACAAAAGAAGAATTTGATTCTTACATGCAGGAGATGAAGGATGCTTCCCTTTATGATACAGGTGTGGATGCTAATTACGGCGATGTGCTCATTACTTTATCAACCTGTGATTATGTGCAGAATAACGGCCGATTCGTGGTTGTGGCCAAAAGAATAGAACTTTAGATTATCTTACGGAGGCTTGGAAATGGCTAATAAGAAAAAAACTAAAAAGAGACTCAGCAGAAGAATGAGAAAGACAATCAGAATTACTTCTGCGGTTATTTTATTGCTTTCTGCAATTGGTGTTGCTCTTATTCCACAGAGTAAGAAAACTTCGGCGGCAGATCCGGCAAGAGTAACAGTTGATGATACAGACAGCAGTATTCCTGTTATTACGGCTTCTGATAAAATATATACCACCGGTGATGGTATGTTCCAGTTTGCCTACGTAAATAAGGGTAGCGGTGGTGACAAGGTTGCCGTAATTGTAGGTTATGACTATGAGCGTTCTCTTGATGGCGGTCAGCTTACCATTCCAGACTCTTTTGATGCTTACGTTAAATATACACATGCACAGGGTACTACAGCCGGTTATGCTGCAGTAGGTAAGAGCGAAAATGTTTTATATTATCCACTCTATGTTGACAGAGAGACAGGCAGAAAAGATCCGGATACAGGAGAACTTATTGTTGATGAAAATGGTAATCCTGAAACAGAGAGAGTTATAGATTCTTACAGACCTTGTCTTTATTCAGATTTTAATGAATGGTATTACGATTCAGAAAAAGGCGGAGCAAAGAGAGACGTTAAGGATTTCTATTATACAACCAATGGTACTGATTATCTGCCAACAACAGATGAAGCATATCAGTGGATTCATGAAGCAACAGTAGCTTATATTTCAAGCCAGCATGTTGTTAAATCTGCTGATGAGACTACCTGGGAACTTGATCCGACTCCTAATACAGGTATTTTCTCACAGGCAAGTAATATTAAGAATCTTTCTGTAGGCAGAAACTTACTTGGTATTGGTAATTATGCATTTTATAACTGTGCATCACTTCAGGGAATTACACTTGCCGATGGTATCAATACAATCGGTAATTCGGCATTTGCAAACTGCGTTAACCTTAAGTCAGTTGATATTCCTGCCAATTCTGCAATTACAGCAATTGGTGATCATGCATTTTATAATAACAGAAGTTTAGAGTCATTTACTGTTCCTGTAGCTGTTAGAAAAATCGGCGACAGTGCTTTTGAAAACTGTGCTGCAATTAAAGATATTGATATGAGCGCAGGTGGACAGAATGTACTTCTTGATACTCTTGGTGATGATGTATTTAAGGGCTGTACAGCTTTGGAGAGTTTAAGATTCCCGGATACATTTAATCAGGATATTGAAGCAGGATGGCTTGAAGGAGATTCTTCACTTAAATATGTTAAAATTCCAAATGCTATTATGAATGTTGTTCCAAGCGCTGATTTTGGACTTGATGATTTACTTGCTCAGCTTCCAGAAGAATTCTATTTCGAAGGACCTGACTCATCAAATATTCATACTACATCAAGAGACAATTCATTCTCATTTAAGTATTTAGATCAGGAAATTTATGAGAAGGTTATTGATAATAATGGTAAACTTGTTTATCAGGTAGATAATAATAATGAGCTTATTTATTTCTCAATGGAACCTACAGTATCTGAAGTAGATATCCCTGATGCCATTGGTCCTTATCATGTAACAAAGATTGGTACAGGTTCATTCACTGATAATCCTAATCTTACAAAGATAACAATTCCTTCTTCAATTACAGAGATTGAAGGGGATGCTTTTAAGGGCTGCTATAACTTAAAGGATGTAATTTATGAAGAGCCAATAAATCTTTCATATATTGGAGACGGGGCTTTTGACACACAGGTTGTTGATTCATCTGTTAACCTTCCGGCTACTCCTGAACTTACATTTACCGGTGTGGCAGAGAAGGGCTCAGCTCCATTTGATTATGCGATGGACCCAAGTCACAATATTAACAGAGGTTCACAGCAGACAACTTATATTAAGTTCTACACAGGATGGCCAAGTAACTTAACTGTTCAGTATAATCCTGAAGATAATGCAGCTGAATTAATTGATTATCCTCATATTGAAGAACTTGCTTCATATACTTCAGCAGATTATCCATATATAACACCTGAGATGGCTGCAGCAGCATCATCAGCCAAGGCTGCATATGATTCAGGTGCGACATTAACTGAAGATCAGAGAAATATTATTAATTCTGCACTTAATATTGATATACCTAATGGTGTTGATACAATCAAGGATGGTATTTTCTCAGGTAAGGATGAAGCCGGTAATGTAATTGGCTCACCTAATACTGATATTAAGACGATTACAACAGAAAATCTTAAGAAGATTGATCCATATGCATTTGCAGGATGTACAGATTTAATTGGTGCTTATATTAATGGTGATACAACATCAATCGGTGATTTTGCATTCCAGGATGATGAAAAATTAGCAGATGTGGATATTACTCCAAGTCTTCAGAATCTTGGAACAGCACCATTTGCATCATGTACATCTTTATCAGATGTTGATTTTAAGGGTAGTGATAATTTCGTATGTTCTGATGCAGCAATTTATGAATATGACGCAAATAAGAGAAAAGCAACACTTGTTGAAGTTCTTAAGGCAAAAGGTCTTACATATGGTTCAGGTGCCATGAGCACTGCTGAACTTGGTGAAGTTCAGAATATTTATCCATTTGCTTTCTATGACTGTGATGGTGTCATCAGTGCTGACCTTTCTGAATCAGGTATTGATCAGGTTCCTGAATCATGTTTTGAAGGAACAGATAACTTATTCATGGTAAATCTTCCTGAAAGCAACAGAAGTATTGGTGCTAATGCTTTTAAGGACAGCAATATAAGATATGTTGATATTCCTAATGGAACATCAGTAATTGATAATACAGCATTTGACGGTGATCCACAGACTATTACTTTCTATGCAGAGTCTGATTCACCTGCAAGATATTATGCTGATCATTATCCAAATATTATTGTGGCAGATAAGCCGGTAACTTATAAGGTTACTTTCTATGACGAGGATGCTGTAACAATTCTCGATACAGTAACTGTTAATGAAGGAGAGGATGCAACTACACATGTTGTTCCTACAAAAGAGGGATATACATTTGAAGGATGGAGACCTGAACCTACAAACATTACTGAGAATACAAAGGTTTATGCTACATACAAAGAGATAATTGAAGAAGAGACATTATTTACTGTTAAATTCATTGATTACGATGATACTGTACTTATGACACAGACTGTTAAATATGGTGAGGACTGTATCGTTCCTCAGAGTCCTACAAGAACAGGATATGTATTCGCAGGATGGAGACCTGCAATAACCAATATTACACAGGATACCATTACTTATGCCCAGTACGAGAAGGAAGAGGAA
>JAEEGL011264140.1_pt1 | contig 12601 bp, 5 predicted proteins | sample 9134231 | NCBI WGS metagenome assembly JAEEGL01 (sample SAMN16246548, study PRJNA631951) | gut metagenome | biome: gut microbiome; feature: rumen; material: fiber-attached | host: Bos | place: Iran: Karaj | collected 2018-10
GAAAACAAATCATGCACATTGCCCAGCACAACAGGGAAGTGCTGATAGTAGTCGACATGCAGCACGACTTCATCGACGGCGTGCTCGCGAATCCCGCGGCGAAGAAGATAGTTCCCGCGGTGGTCGAGGAAATCCGCCAGTGGAAGGGGAAGGTCGTGGCCACCAGGGACACGCATTTCGCCTCGGACTACGCGGATTCGGTCGAGGGGAGGCTCCTGCCCATGCACTGCGAGCACGGGACGGACGGCTGGAAAATAGAGAAGTCCATCATGGACGCACTGGTCGCCCAGAACGCCACCTTCGTCGACAAGAGGAACTTCGGGTTCATCGACTGGCCCCGCGTATTATTCAACATGGCTTCCACTGACCAGGCCGCCGTGGCCACATTGACTGCAGGCCAGGGAATCAGGCTGAGATTCCTGGGGACCTGCACGGACATATGCGACCTGTCCAACGTCGCCATATGCCGGGCATGGTTCCCCGACGCCAGGATTGAGGTCGTCGACGGTGCCACCGCGTCATCCTTCGACAACGCCAAGCAGGAGGCCGCGCTGGAGATGTGCAGGTCCATGCTGTGCGACGTGGTGGAAACTGTGGGGGGCAAGTAGCATGGTTAGCGTACAGCCGCTTTTCGAGCTTGACCAGGCAAAGGTCAAGGAGACCATAGCGTCGATAGAGGAATGGATTAGGCAGTGGTTCTCCGCCAACGGCGGGCAGACCGCGGTGCTCGGCATGTCCGGGGGAAAGGACTCCACTGTATGCGCGAAGCTGCTTGTGGAAGCGCTGGGCAGCGAGAACGTGGTCGGCGTGTTCATGCCCAACGGCATCCAGGCCGACTATCAGGATGCTCTGGACGCTGCGGAAGCCGCCGGGCTCACGAGGACCCAGGTATTCAACATCGGCTTCGCATACGACAGGATGGCCGAGCAGCTCCCGGGTTTCTCCCGGGAATCCCAGGCCGGAATCAACCTTGCCCCGCACCTGCGCATGTCCGCCCTGTACATGGTCTCCCAGGGACTCCCGGGAGGGCGGGTCTGCTGCACCGGGAACCTGTCGGAAGCCACCGTCGGCTACTGCACCCTGTACGGCGACCTTGCCGGGGACTTCGCGCCGCTGCTGGAGATATTCAAGGAGGACGTCTGCGAGATAGGGAAGGCGCTCGGGCTTCCCGGGAGGCTCGTGGACAAGGTTCCCGCTGACGGGCTGTCCGGGAAGAGCGACGAGGAGAAGCTCGGGTTCAGCTATGCGGATATTCGGGAGTACTGCCGGAGCGGGTGCATGAAGTTGTCGCCGGAAGTGTACGGCAGGATTAGCCGGATGGCCGACCGGAACAGGTTCAAGGGGAGGCTCGTGCAGATTCCCCGGTGGAGTCCCCGGTGGGACCCGGGACTCGGGTGGTGCCTGTGAGGGACGGCCGGATGGCCGCCCCTTTTTTATAGGCGGAAACAGATAAACTCCCGGACATGAAACGCTGTAACTGCATGCCGCCACCGGTCCCGAAGAAGGGACCATCGGAGTACATCCCCTCCGCAACATATCCCGACCCGTTCGTGAACATGGTGCCCGGGTACGTCCCGATGCACAGGGCCGGCTGTTGCGGGCCGTTCGTCCAGTGCTGCCCCCCTCCTCCGCCATCACTGCCGGAGCCGGAGCCCGAGCCGCCGATGCCGTGCCCGCCCAAGATTTACAGGAATCCGCCGGACGTCGAGGTCCTGGCCGGAGAACACGTCATTGTCGACAAGGACGAGTCCGATACCGTCACCAAGTATACGGTCGGCGCGGTGCAGTTCCCCGTGGAGATTGACCACACGTCGCTCGACATCCTGTATGGAAACGGAACCCCGGGAAATCCCCTAGGAATATACGACTTCACCGGGGCGACCTCGGATACCGACGGCAAGCCCGGCACGGTTCCGGCTCCCCTGTTCGAGGAAGTCGACATGTTCCTCAAGGGAGACGGAAGCTGGGCTCCCCAGGAACAGGCAGACTGGGACGAGGACGACCCCGATGCCGCATCGTACATACTGAACCGACCCGACCTGTCGATGGTCGCCATCACGGGCGACTACAACGACCTGGAGAACCGGGTGCCCGTATATGACGGCACGGTGACCGGTACCGTGCCCGTGGCCGCGGATTCCGGGAGTTTCCTCAGGGGAGACGGTAAATGGGCGGAAGTGAGGGCATGCAGCGTCTCGGAGATGGGACAGTGGCTTGACGAGGTAGACGAGGAAGGTTGATTATGGCGTTCGAACACATATACGTAGGAAAGGACGGGGCACAGGAACTTTACCGCAGGCTGAAGTCGATGGTGCCTACCGTAGACGGTAGCATTGACATACAGTCGGATAATGCCATATCCAACAGGGCCGTGGCCGAGGCGCTCGGGCAGGTCACCAGCTTCGTGAAGGCCGATGGAATGGGGCCGGACCTGCATCCGGACGTGGAAAACCCTTCCGGGAGGGTAATTTACCTGGTCCGCGACGAGCTTGCGCCAAACCCCGACCAGTACAAGGAGTGGATTTGGAGCACCCCGCCCGACGACGTGCCGATGTGGGAGTGCATCGGCTCAACCTCCGTGGAGATTGATACCCTGCGCCTCGACGAGGTGAGGGGGACGGTGACGGGTAGCCTGATGACCGTCGCCGTGGACAACGGGAAGTATACCATGTTCAGCGTACCGGCGGGGATAAGCAGGCTGGTAGTCGACGTGGCGGAGAAGAATACGAGCGGGAACGTCTCCAGGCCGATGTTCGAGTTTACCGTCGAGGATGGCGGCAACCTGGAGCAACTGACCGTATCGATGCTTGGTGAGGAATGCCCTACTCTCGCGCCGGACTCGTTCTCGCCGGGCGTCAAGTACCAGGGCAGCGTAGTGAACGGGCTCGCGAACGTAGTCGGATACCCGCTATCAACACATTAAAGAGTTTAGGAGACCGAAGATGGCCAAGAAGGTTGAAAAGAAGCGCATATACGAATTGACCGAAACCCAGGAACTTGCCAGCGGCATGTACGTTGCCGTGGACAAGGAAACATTGCCGCAGGCCAAGAAGATTGACCTGCATGCGCTTTTTGCGAACGTCGGTGGAGTCAGCGAGGTGTCGATTGACTCGGAAACCGGATATCCCGATGTCGACAACCCGAACCCGAAGATTATGTACGTCACCCGGGACGAAGAATCCGGCACGTATACGCAGTGGATTTGGTATCAGCCAGAACAACAGGAAGGCTCCTGGGTTTCCATGGGAAATACCTCCGGTGACGTGAACTCATGGAAATGCTGGTCAGAGGAACACAATTCATCGGGTACCGACGATTCCGTGTACATCGGAAGCGGGACCACGACGGGTTCACACCATACCGTAGTAGTCGGGCACGGGAATACCCTCGATTCAGAATCACATGACAGCAGCGTATTCGGAAAGGGCAACTCGGTAACTATTGGAACTGGAAATTCCGTAATCGGCAAGGCCAACCAGGTTACCGGCTTCGACCATGACGTTTTCGGGTCGCAAAACTCCGTATCTGCTTTCGGTAGCGTAGTTGTCGGTAACAGCAACGTGTCGTCAGGAAACGACAACACCTTGATTGGCAGCAACAATTCAAACGGAGAGAATGGATACGGGTTCAATGCCATCATGGGCCGGTACAACAATGTCGATACCGGAACACCGGGGACAAGAGAAACCGGGTTTTCGTCCATCGTGGGTGGCCAGAACACTGTCCAGGGGGCATTCCAGAGTACGGTGCTCGGTGAATCCAACAAGGTGAAGGACATTTACCAGTCCCAGGTGGTCGGGCAGTTGAACGACGTGAAGGATTCCCGGTTTACTTCTGTTGGTGGATATAACGACAAGGTTAGCGATGCCGACCAGGTATCGGTATTCGGTTATTCCAATGTCGTCGACAAGGGAAATGGAAACGGTGCGGTGTACGAAACTGTGGTTGGTAACATTAACACGGTACACGGCGAATCTAATGCTGTATTTGGCGTTGGCAGTATGGTTACAGGCAACAGGAATATGGTTGCTTCCAGGGGGTCTGTAGTAACAGGAAATGATAACGCTGTAATACAAGGGGGCATGGAAGCATGCACTGTTTCTGGTGACAGGAACATTGTGTCAGGCGGAATGAATGGCATTGGCGGGGACTACAATATAGTTTCCACCCTGATGTCCAACATAGCCGGCGACCACAACATTGTCCTAGGCGAAAGGGCAGCCGTTACCAGGGATAACGCGGTTACCATAGGAGAACGCAATTCGGCGACTGTCACGGACGAGACCGATTATAGCGGGACCGATATTGTCGAGATTGGTACAAGTAACACTGCCACCAATGCGGCAAATGCATATCAGCTTGGTAGGGAAAATACCGTTACCGGAAACAATTTGGCACAGGCGGATGTCTATCCGCATAGCATGGCGCTTAACCTCGGCCGGAACAACGAGATTACCGGGGAAGGCGTTAACATAGGCAAGGACAACGTAAGCGATAATTTCGGTATCAATATTGGCCAGGGAAACTCCGCCCACAATGCAGCCATTGTCATGGGAGAAGATAATGAGGCAGACCATGGTTCACTCGCCCTGGGTAAACGGGCAGTAGAACTTTACAACAGCGAATATCCGTCACTTGAAATAAACGGAAAGTTCTATCCTATTGTCATATCCTCCATACCTTCATCACCATATGTCTATACTTACCGGGTCGGCTTTGATAAGGATGGGATTGTTCAGGATATTTCCAACTATTACAACGATAGGACAAGATATTCTATTATATACAACTCGATTACCCAGAAGATATTAGTCAGTGGCGTGGAAAATACGTACCTGTCTTATAAGGTATCACGTGTAGCATATGGATATACCGATGACAATGGCAACTTTATCGAGACAGACGTGCAACCCGACCCGGAGCATCCAATCCAGCGGTACCAAGTATTTGTGTATGATGACCCAAATAATCCGGGAACGGACATTACCTTCGTAGCCACACTGTTTGTCCATACGCCCGACCCAATGGTTCCATCCGGCTCTAGTACTGACTACAGGGCCAAAGTGTACTATGAACTGAAACTCGGCGGCATATATGACCGTGATTTCCTCATCGACAAGAAGATGTGGTACCCTGCGGTATATTCTCGCGACGATTCCGGTGCAATATGGGTAGATGAGAGTAACAACCGTGCAATGCGCTGTACATCTTCTTCCTACAATTCCAATGCGTATGCTCCGAAACATACCATTATGGTGACCGGATTCGACAAGGATGGTACTTTCTACCCATATAACGGGTCCAACAATGACGGCGCTACCCTATACCAGAAAGAATTTTTTACAGAACAGGTAGTACGCCATGTATATGGCGGCGACGAATACGAAGCGCTTGGTATCAAGCCTCTGGATGAATACTTGACCTGGATACCCGCGGACAACAATTCTATTGCCGTCGGAGATGCGCAGCGGGTCATGGCAAAAAGCATAGGTATTTCATCGGCGTCAGCTTTAATAAAAATGCCGATTGCTTACTATGATTCATATAGGTATAGGGACCTTACTTTATCCGGTGAGGGAGCAGAATATGACCAGACTCCGGTATTACGTGACCATAATCATGTGTCTAGCTGGCCTACCCCGGATTCTACACCAATACTAGATAGAGTCGAACTTGGGTCTATAGGAATATTTAACGGCGCCGGGCCTTCTAATTCACCGAGTCACATCAGACTGAGCTCCATAGGCATAGGTGCAGAAAACACTGCCGATGGTGCATCAATAGCAATTGGAAAGAGCACATACGCGTATTGGAATTCGTATACCTTCGGGTCGAGTGGGTTATATTCTACCGAAAATTCGGTAGCCATAGGAATGAATGGCATATCGGCGCAATATGGTTCCGTCCGTCTGGGAATGAATAGTGGAACTGCATATAGTGGTTCTGTAGCGGTTGGATTCAATAACGTCAATGCGACCAACGGGTCATTAGTATTTGGAAATAACAGTTCTGCTGCGACCAATGGAAGTATCACGGTTGGTACGGACAACGCGCAAACGTATAACGGGTCATTCTTAATGGGCAGAAGTTCATATATACAGGAAGGCTCGTTTGGGTTTGGTTCAGACTTGTTTGCGACATCCGGTGCATTTGTAATTGGTAGAAACTCTCGCGCAGAAAATGGCGGCATTACAATAGCGAACTCCGGCTACTCTGTTGCGACTTATAAAAGTGCCGGTGGCTCTATAATTAAATTTAGGAACCCCGATAATGTTTATGTACCCATAATGGGTGGTCTATCCATAAAACCCGGATACCGAATTTCCAAGGTACGGAGTGGACCTACATGTACATATGATGGCAAATATTGCCGGATAGTTGACGGCCAATATGATGATGGTGGATACTATAATTCCGGCTCAACCGTCGATTTGTATGACGATTCCGGAACTTTTGTATGTAGTATAACACGCACTAATGATATGAGCTCATCGTACTATGGCTCTACATCTGAATATTGGAGGGTGTATGACGAAAATACCGACAAATACACGTTCGTATCCGCATCATACGATAATCCAACCTACAGCGAAGCAAGTAATATAGAAGCATTGAAAGCATACTTGCTAGTTCAATGCTTCACGTTCCGCAAAGATGGACAGCTATACGTATATGCAAACGGGTTTAACTATCCGGATACCGATTTATCTACTGAGTATGTTGACGTAGCATCGTGTACATTCAATACATACGATTATTGGACATACGAGATGCTCGGGTATGAACGAGAGGCCTGGCATCGATTAACTGATATTGGTGGCTATGACCAAGGCATTGCCATAGGACGGGATGCGCATTCCCAGGGCAGCTCGCTTTCGCTTGGCACCAATAACGGAAACTCGTCTGGCGGAAACACTATCGAGATAGAGAATGCAATTAGTGCGAACAGTAACAACTTTCCATCATACATCGGTATAAGGATTAAATCCAATTATACGCACGCAAATGGTTATTCGATTGCCATGGGATTCAATGGAGTCACTGCCGAAGGGTCATCCATGGCACTTGGTTACGATACGGTACGCGCCTATAATCATTCTTTGTCAATAGGATACTATACTAATGTTGCCGATGAGTGCTCAATGGCCATTGGAAGAAATAGCAACAGTGCAACAGACTATTCCTTTGCCGTGGGTGACTATGGCAACTATGCGGAGCACAATGCCTTCGCAGTAGGTACCTCGGGTAACAGAGCATGCGGAAATTCAGTGTCATTGGGCTACAGCAATATATCCAATGACATGAGTGTTGCCATAGGTAAATATTCCACCGCAGAAACATACAGTACATCTTTTGGCGATAGCGCATATTCTTACCATTATGGAATGGCCATAGGGCAATATGCCAAAGCCATGGACTATTCTATTGCGCTTGGCAAGGGTAATAGTGCTTATTCCGGTTCCATATCTATTGGCGACTACACAAATGCGTATAATTATAGCGTGAATGTTGGGCGAGAGGGACGTGCCGGAAATCGGTCAGTTTCTGTTGGATTTGGAAATTACGCATACCATTACTCCGTAGCATTAGGCCGTGATAATAATGCAGGTGGATATCCTAGCATTGAAACTGATTCCAATGCAGAAAGCATTGCCATAGGCACCCAAAACTATGCATACTCCTATGGCGTTTCAATTGGCCGTGGCAATACAGCTTACGGTAAAACTGTATCCATTGGCATAAATAACTCCATGAATTTTCCGGAGGCCGGCCCATATGGCACTCTGCTTGGAGATTCCAATTTCATTCAGAGTGGCGGATATAACCTGGGAATTGGCAAGGAGAACATTGTTGGATATGAATCCATAGCTATAGGAAGGAATAACTATTCTTATAACTGGTCTATTATGATGGGGTTCAATAATAGTGCCAATCAGAACGCGGGTGCCCATGCAACCATTATAGGATATGGTAATTATAACAATACGTTCCTGGAGTATTTGACAAAAGATGGTTCAAATTATGAAACTAACTCGATAATTATCGGGTCACATAATTCAGCATACCATCACAATGCAATCCTGATTGGCTGTGGAAACACTACAGCCGCATCACAAGAAACCTCTCAATATACTGATGATGACGGTTTCATGCTTGCCGTGGGATACAAAAACTACGTCGGTCGAAATTATGACATCGCAATCGGATACAAATCATATGCCTATGGTGGTGAAAACGTTGCACTGCAAAACTCGTATATTAACGGGTTCCATAACTTTGCCTTCAATCAATCAAACATATATAGTGGTGTAAGCAATGTCGCAATGAACAAATCTACATTGGGTTGTCCCGGAATCGACTATTCGCATGGAGTGCCATATAACAGATATGTAACGAACAATATGTTATTGCATTCGACGTTCAATATTAGTGAAAGTGCGAGCATGGCTTACGGATTTACGGGAAACCTGCTATTGGAGAGTGTGGTAAACTGCGAAAATAAATCCGATAACGTCAATTTTAACCTGATATACATGGGTGGACAGGACAATCCGCTATATCTGGCGAATGGATATTTCTACAATAATATTGTATTTGGTACACGACGGTCAAACCTGGATGGTCTTCAAAGTAATGATACATATACAACCGTATTGCGTGGAAGTATTGGGAGAAGCCTGTTCATAAATTCATATACGCAAATAGAAGACGCCACCAGTGAGAACTGCCAAGATAATATTATCAGTAATTCTACCATCAAGATACCGCATATCGAATCTATGCAGGGAATTACATGCATCGATTCCACAATGGATATAGCTGGCCCGGTTAAAATTTTGGATTCTGTCTTGCTAGCAAAATCCCGTCTATACCTGCGTGCGTATAATAAAAGATATCCATTCCAAAGGAACTTGATTTTCGATTCCTTGGTTACTGACTTCTCTGTTTCAGAGGGGGATGGCGTTGATGATTATAACCAGGTATCAGACAACTTTGTAATGGGTTCGCGCTTGCATGGTTCATATGCATGCTTCTCATTCTCCGACCATCACGACAGTTTTTACAATTATTACAAACCGGTCATTACCACTGAATACGAAGCGACCATATCAAAATCGAGGAGAATATTTAATTTTGGTGATAATTTGACATTTTCAAGTGCTAATGTGTTTTCTGCGGGTTTGAATAACCGAATTTCAGATGCAGAAGGGTGCTTTGTATATGGTAAAGAAAATGTATTGAGCGGATTCCAAACGGGTCCATTTAATGGCCGTTCCATACAAAACACATATATTATTGGAACGAAAAATGCATCATATTACTACAACGATTCTAACGTTCGTACTGGTATTGACATACGTAGTATACAGACGAATAACGGTCCAAACACTTATGGAATAGTGCCGGCAACTGTGACATTGGGATACAGCTATGATTATTATAAACAACGCCTAACTATAACACAGGTATCTAGCGGTTATTATTTGTATGATGGTGATGCAATAAGTGCATTCGATAGCACGACGGCCGCGAAATATAATATATCTATTGTTCAAATCACTCCATCGGAATTCAACACACAGCTTGCTGCGCACACATTAATTGGAAATACGGTATATAACTTTACTACAAGTGGTTCAATTTCACAACTATATCGAGGTGAGGTGCTATACCCGGATAAACGGTACGATTTAATCCTCGAGACATACACTAGTTATTGGGACCCACAAAGATATGGCTGCGTAATACATGAGTCGGAAACGATAAATTTCCAGGCCGACAGGGCAGAACAGCAATTCTGGTGCTTTATGCTTGGTGACAACAACAGGGTAAACGCAGAAAATGCGACGCATAACTATTTGATTGGTGCCAACAACGCCATTTCGAAGAACCAGATTGATGATGATAATGCCGGAAAGATGTATTATCATCAGATACTAGACAAGTTGCTCACTCGGGAAAGCTTTAAGTTCAGCCCGGTTGACGAGTATGAATTGCCATACGGAAGATTAACTGCAATCTATTCCCGCGAATATCTATATACTTACGGTTGTCTAAAAGCAGTATCGGACGGTATAGTTGAACAGTCTATGACCGGTGAAACCTTATATAATAGGTTTAATGCAGGGACATTAGAAGAAGGAAAAATATATAAGGCAACGAGTTATTATTCATGTCCGCAGCCGATTCCAGGATTCATAACAGTAGATACACACGAAAATTATTCATTTGATGGTGTCGAACAGAAGATAACTTACATGGAGACAAAGTACAGTAGGCACAGCAAATATGGTGCGCGTAATGTACATGGAAACTTTGTATTCGGAAACGATAACGCAATACATGAGAATATCATGAACTCCATGCTTATTGGGTCCGGAAACGAATTAATAAATAGCAATAATGATGTAAATTCGTATGGTTATGTGGATGGCATATCGAATGTATTTGTCCAAGGTAACAACAATGTTGCTAAATCTGGCTCCAATATCATTTCAATGGGTAATGGAAATATATCGGTTGGCCATAATTCAGTTGCTATTGGTTCTCAGTTAATTTCTTCTCAGTGGCAGACCGTTATCGGAAAGTATAACACCCCTATTGCGGGACCAAATCGTCTTGAGTCAGAAAACCCCAATGATTCCACAAAGGCTATTTTCATCATAGGTAACGGATATTCTACTGAAGATGGTGTTGAGTGGCTGGATGAATCACTGATAACTCGTTCCAATGCAATGGTTGTTTATGCTGATGGAACTGTAACCGCCAAAAAATTCATTTCAACCGAACCGGAAATAACACTTGTTCCTGGAAATGGCATTAGTTTCTCCGATAATGCCGTGGATAATACTAGGACAATCGCAGTCACGCAGGAAATCGCTGATTTCTTGGCATTCCTTGGGACTCGTCCGGCCACGGGAGAATATACAATAAATTCAATAGATGGAGTTCTGAGTTGGGCCCCAATTTCTACAAGGACGGTATAATATATGTCACAAAAAATGAACCTTGTTGCCGATTTTGACTTACCCAATAACCCATACATGGTTAAAATAGTGAATAGGTCAAAGTGGGCACAACTCGACCAAACTGTATATTATACACTGAGTAGCCAATTAACCATACCACTTGAATTTAGAGATGGTTCGGATTATACGTGTATTCAATCCAGCGATGGCACAATAACACCAGACGGCAATCTAGAACTTTCCGTGTCCGGTGATATCACCGTAACGCTCACTAATGCAAAAGTACGTTTAAGCGTAAAAAATTTAGACGAAGACGCGGTGAGCGACGTATCATATCAGGGAACATCTATTATTGATAATCATGTGTTTGTTCAAAGATTAGCTCAAATAACGCTAACTGTTATGTATAAATCATCATATGATTACACGGGTACAGTATCTGACATTGGCAAACTTACCAGTAATGGACTGGAAATAATTCCGACCGACATCGACGAAATCATTACGCTCCGTCCAAAATGCTTCACCATGCAGCTATGTAATGGAGTGCCGTGGTGTACCACAGAAACTGAAGTGTCGACCTGCCGCTGTGGGAAAACCTGGCAAAGAACACTTTCTTTCAGAGATTCGGCGACTTACTCAACCGTTGCTGCCAATGGGCAAGCGCTGAGTGGGAACACGATTTACGTGAATAACGTGACATCTAATACTACCATTACCCTGACACCCACAGCATGTCAAGTAAAGCCAACAATAAATACCGCTATAGTAAACTCATTATCCCCGACAGTACGCTATGCGCCATTCAATGGTAGCACAACGTTTACCATATATATGAATTATCCGTTTACTACGTCTGACGTTTCAACAAATATCGGAACAATAAGTGGAAGTACATTAACTGTTCCCACTACTAGCAATATTATGTCATCAGTATATCTGTCGGATAATTTAACTTATACTACGATTGGAAATGCCGAACAGTCACTTGACTACGTACCTGACAAGACCAATTATAATTATTCTCATGCACAAATGATATATACGTCTGATGAAATTAGGAAGTCAGGCACGATACGAGGGATTGCCTTCTTGGTTAATAACGCTCCAACTTCAACCAGAACATTGCGTGTATACGCGACAACTGTATCACGGTCAGAATTTACTAGCAGTAGTGATTTTACCACTTTTAGTACATCGTACTATAATTTCTATGGTACAGTAGTATGGAAGACAGGCTGGGTATTCATACCATTCAGTGGAAGGACGTTGTCTTATGATTCTACATATAATTTGCTGATATGCGTAAACGACATTACCGGTTCATCACATTACTCTGGCCCGGTATTTTCAGGTTATTCAAGCTCGGGTGCGCTATATCAATCACTCTATACTTATCGAGATAATTCGAGCTATGACCCATCGTCCACATATAGCGGAAATAGACGCACATCCAAGCCAATGATACGACTAAATTTTGCATAAACGATTATAGAATAGGAGACTCGCAATGCGCATATCAGTAGCCATACCAAATCATAATCAGCACGCTATGGTCAGGGAGACCATCGGTATGCTCCTGTCATCCAGCAACCCGCCGGAGCACATATACGTGCTGTCCGACAGTAAGC
>JAEEGL012345742.1_pt1 | contig 12601 bp, 10 predicted proteins | sample 9134231 | NCBI WGS metagenome assembly JAEEGL01 (sample SAMN16246548, study PRJNA631951) | gut metagenome | biome: gut microbiome; feature: rumen; material: fiber-attached | host: Bos | place: Iran: Karaj | collected 2018-10
GACCTCACAAACTTCGGTCTTACAGGTAAGGAAGTAGAGGCTTGGCTTGATGATGCTCACATCACAGCTATGTGCACTCAGGACGCTGGAATACCAGTTGCCCATTTTAACGGGTTAAATATAATTACTTTGCCACTTATGGCAAAATGATTTTTGGCGTATATTTTATGCGGCAGTTGCGCAGAAGGCCACATAAGAGGAATTTATCATGCCAGAGTTATCAGATAGGACCGCCACGTTCACCGATTCAGTCATTCGCCGCATGACGCGCATATCCATGCAGTATGGCGCCATCAACTTGTCCCAGGGCTTTCCTGATTTTCCGCCGCCGAAGGCCATCACGGAGCGTCTTGCTGAGTTAAAGGATGAGAATGTACACCAGTATTCCATAACCTGGGGTGCGAAGGATTTTCGTGAGGCGCTGGCTGCAAAGCAAAGCCATTTCATGGACCATCCTGTTGATCCCGAGCGTGAGATAGTGGTCACTTGCGGCAGTACGGAGGCCATGATAGCCTCGATGATGAGTGTGGTCAATCCAGGTGACAAGGTCATCGTGTTTTCGCCGTTCTACGAGAATTACGGTGCGGATGCCATTCTTTCTGGTGCGGAGCCAATTTATGTGCCATTGGTCCCGCCTGGCTTTTCCTTTTCGCCAGAAGTGCTGGAGGCTGCGTTCAAGAAGGGTGCCAAGGCATTGATTCTCTGCAATCCCTCCAATCCATGTGGTAAGGTATTCACCCGAGATGAACTAATGTGCATAGCAGCCATGGTGGAAAAGTACGATGCATTTGTCATTACTGATGAAGTCTATGAGCACATCGTATATCGTCCTTATGAGCACGTTTATTTCGCGTCGTTGCCTGGCATGTGGGAGCGCACGCTTTCATGCAGTTCGCTGTCCAAGACTTACGCCATAACAGGCTGGCGTCTGGGATATGTGATTTCCTCGCCGCGTATTATCGACACGGTGAAGAAAGTCCACGATTTCCTGACGGTGGGTGCGCCAGCACCGCTTCAGGCCGCGGCGATAACTGGACTGAAGTTCGGTTATGACTACTATGAGGCTTTGCGGGACGAATATGCCGTGCGTCGCGAGTTCTTCCTCAAGGGGCTTGACAAGTGCCAGTTGCCGCATACGGAGCCGCAGGGCGCATATTATGTGCTGGTGGACATTTCGGAATTCGGCTATGACAGCGACTTGGCGTTCTGCGAGGCGCTGGCGCAATACACAGGAGTAGGCGCAGTGCCTGGCTCCAGTTTCTTCCGCGAAGACGAGCAGCGTTACATCCGTTTCCATTTTGCCAAGCAGGAGGCTACATTGGCGGCTGCATTGGAGAGGCTGCAAGGCATACGTAAGACAATCCCTACGCAGCGCAAGCGCTTTTGACAGAAGGTCCAAGAATATACGGAGGCAGAATATGAAACATTCTTTTTTCAATCGCCAGGATGCGGCAATTACCTTGCTGTATTCGCCTGAAAGTATTGGCGAGGCCGTTGCCTTGGCACGGTCCGCTGAAATGGATGGAGCCGATGCGCTTGCTGTAGAATTGCAGAGGATGCCGCTGGAACAGCGGACGGAGGAGAACTTCCGTTCACTGATGCGTACAGTGCGGTTGCCATTCATGTTCATCGACTACCGCAATGACCGTTTTCTAGGTGAGGATGACGAGGCGCGGCAGCAGTGTCTGCTGTTGGCGGCCAAGGCTGGCGCAGAGGTAATTGACGTTATTGGCGATCTTTACAATCCATCGCCTTTGGAACTGACACATGACCCCGCTGCAATTGAAAAGCAGAAAGATTTGATTTCCCGTATTCACGAACTGGGCGCGAAAGTGCTAATGTCATCTCACATGACAAATACCGAGCGCAGTGCGGAGGAAGTGCTGGAGCATCTGCAGGAACAATCCTCGCGAGGAGCGGACATACTGAAAATCGTTGTGGCAATGGGCACGGAAAAGGCGATGCTGGAAGGCGTGAGGACGCTACTGTTGCTGCATAAGGAATTGGACAAGCCATTTGTTTTCCTTGGCGGCGGGCAATACGGGCGTTTTATCCGCTATATAGGCCCTAAACTAGGCGCATCCATTGAGTTTGCTGTGCATGATTATTCGCCTAACCAGTCATACCATCAGCCCACAATTCGCTCCTTCAAGGGCGTGATGGAGCACTTCCACTGGGATGTCAATGATCTAGAATCATAAGTGGACGGTGTTTTATCCAAAAACTCTTGGTATGGCAAACCTTTTCCGCTGGCTTTCGCCAGCGGCACCCGATAGTTTGCGGTTTGGCACGATAGTTTTGAAATTGGCTTCATAAACAATTAGGAGAAGAAGATGGAATATCCTGAATTCAAAGGAAGAACTGCAATTGCAACTGGTGCTGCATCAGGAATGGCTTTGCTTTTCTTGCAGAAGATGGCGAAAGAAGGGGCCAATGTGGTATTGGTGGACATAAATGCCGAGGCGGTGGAGGCTGCTGCGGAAGCCATCAGGCAGGATGGAGGCAGCGCCATTGGCGTGCAGGCCGATATACGCAAGTACGACCAGATTGAGCATGCGGTAAATCTGGCGCTTGAAAAATACGGGCGGATAGATTACCTGATGAACTCTGCAGGCGGCAATTCCCAGCGTGTCTGCAAGCAATCGGGCGGTTTCATCAATGCCTCGCCTGAAAGCATAGAATGGGGAGTTGACGTGAACCTGAAAGGCGCTATTTTGTTTGTGCGCGCCGTGCTGGGGAAGATGTTTGAGCAGAATTACGGCGTCATTATCAACATGGGCTCTGTGGATGGCGTGACTGGTGCAATGGGGCTGGACTATACGGCATCGAAATGCGGCATGATAGGGCTTAGCAAGGGCATTGCAAACTATGGAGCGTCCCATGGTGTGCGTTCCGTCTGCATTTCTCCTGGACCTGTGCTGACGCGTCCTGCAATGGCGAAGATGAAGACGCTGCTTGGGCGGGCGGCGGAACCAAGGGAAGTGGTGGACTTGATTATGTATGTCTGCTCTGACAAAGGCTCGTTCATCACAGGCTGCAATTACATGATAGACGGCGGGCGCAGTTGCGCCATGGGCAATTTCCTGTAACTCGGAGGCGGTGCTTTATGGAAAATGATTCACGGCATTTTGCTGCATTGGAAGAGGCTCAGAAACAACTTGAAGCAGGGCTGATACAGGGATGCGTATTCACTGAAAACCGAAGCAGGAAAATCACGCCTTTAGGCAAACAGCGCATTCATCCTACTGAAAAAGATATGTCAGCCGCATCCAGGTTTGATATGGCATCGGTGGGAAAGGTTTTCACTGCGGGGTGCTGCGCATTGTTGGTAGCGCAAGGCAAATTGGATCCAGATTTGCCATTTGTGCACTATCTGCCTGAATATTGTGACCAGGACTGCGATATCACCGTTCGTGACCTTGCCATGCATGCCAGCGGTTTTGACAACAGCAAACCATACGAATCGGCTGATATGGAGGTGTTCAATCGTGAACTGTTCAACAAGCGTCCAGTTCGCTCGCGTCTCCAGGCATTTGAGTATTCCTGCTACAACTTTATTCTGCTGGGCAAGATTGCAGAAAAGATAAGCGGCATGGATTTGGAGACGTTGGCAAAGACGTTCATCTGGGAACCATTGGGAATGATGCGCACCCAATGGAACGCACCAGGCTTCGGCCCGGACGAAGTCGAACTTTGGTTTCCAAATAGACCAGCAGGAGAACATAATGATAACACATGCTTCTACTGCGGTTTCCCAATAGGCAACGGCAGTTGTTTTTCAACTGTAGGGGATATGCTGTTGTTTCTAGAGGATATTCTGGAACGCAAGCATTTCCCGCAGGTTTACTATGACCTGATGTTGACCTGCGGGTTTGAGAAGGACGGTAATAGACGCTCGTTTGGCTGGGATATGAGAGCCTGCAATCGGCCCAGGAATCTTTCTGAGAGAACCATCTACCATACAGGTTGGACGGGGCAGACCATTTGCGTGGATCCCGAACATGATTTCGCGGCGGTGGTCTTGACGTCGAGAACTGGTGCTCATGACGTGGCAATCCAGGGACGGGCTCGGATCATTGAAAAACTTTATTCGGAATAATCCTGACTGTGGACTGTGCCCCATGGACAGCAAGGATTAATCAAGTTAATGAGGAATAGAAAATGATTACTGGAAAAGTCATTGTGGCGAAAACGCGGGGGAATGTCACTCTGGAGGATTTTGAACTGGACGAGCAATCCCTGCCAGCGGACGCGGTCTTGGTGAAAACAGTGTATAGTGCAGTCAGCGCGGGCACTGAATGCGCCTGGATTTCAGGCAATGCCAATAATCCAGGGCTGAGTTTTCCGTTTTATCCTGGTTACAGTGCGGTCGGCAAGGTAATCAAGGTCGGGTCAGATGTGAAGAACTTTGCCGTTGGCGATGCGGTCATTGCGCCATGGGGCGGGCATCGCTCCCACATAGTGTCGCCCACGGAGCCATCCGCGTGGCGTGGAGCGCATAAGATAGCTGACGGAAGTGTTTCCCTAAAGGACGCGGCGTTTGCCCATATAGCATCTTTTCCGATGCTAGGTGTGCGCAGGTTGAAAATCCAGATGGGTGAATCTGTGATGATTGCGGGGCTGGGCATTCTGGGGCAGATTGCACTTCAAGCGGCGAGATATTCAGGTGCAGCGCCATTGTTTGGCTGTGATTTTTCTCCTGAACGCAGGGAACTGGCATTGAAACTGGGCGCAGACGCAGTTTTTGATCCAAGTGAGGCTGATTTTACTGAAAAGGTCCGCGCCGCAACAGGCGGGAAAGGTGTCAATGCTGTTGTAGAAGTGACTGGCAAGGCAGTTGCATTGAAGCAGGCGCTGGGCTATACGGCAAAAATGGGGAGGATTTCCCTGCTGGGATGTACCAGAGTTCCAGATTGCCCCATTGATTTCTACAGGGATGTGCATTTACCTGGCATTACGCTGATAGGCGCGCACACCTCCAATCGTCCTGCCTTGGAATCCCGTCCTGGCGAGTGGAGTGAATACGATGACTACGAGACGATTTTGAAGTTCCTTGCAACTGGCAGGTTTGATTTTGCCTCGCTAGTCCATAAAACCCTCAGTCCTGCGGAATGCACGGCGCTTTATGATGAACTTCTTCATGATCGGAATCCACCGATGGGAATTGTGTTTGACTGGAGTCTGCTGAAGGAGAATTGAAAAATGGAGAAAATCAATATCATTCAGATTGGCGTCTGCCATGAACATGCCAACGGCAAGTTCGCCACCTTGAAAAAGTTGCCAGGTGTTTTCAATGTGATTGGATATGTGGATGAACGGGATTTCTGCAAAACACCGTTCTATTCACAGAACTTGAACCTAAATCATTATGAGGGGTATCGGAAATTGACTTTAGACGAGGCTCTGAATTATCCTGGGCTGGAGGCGGTCACGGTGGAAGTGCCGAACAATGATCTGGTGCCTGTGGCGCTCAAGTGCATGGAACACAATCTTGCCATGCATTTGGACAAGCCTGCTGGCGAGGATTTGGCTTTGTACAAAGAACTGCTGGATGGCTGCAAGGCGCGGAAACTGCCGTTCCAGATGGGCTATATGTTCCGCGGCAATCCTGCATTTCAGTTCTGCATTCGGGCAATACGTGAAAAATTGCTCGGCGATGTATTTGAAATTGAGGCGGATATGAATCATTGCTACGGCTCAGAGAGTTATCAGGAATATATCGGTAAATTCTCTGGCGGCATAATGTATAATCTTGGCTGTCATCTAATTGACTTTGTGGTCGCGGCTATGGGCCGTCCTGAGAATGTGACGTCGTTTCTCAAGTCAGCCCCAGGCTATCCTGCTTCAATTAAGAACAACTGCATGGCTGTGCTGGAATATCCCCAGTCGCTGGTGACATTGCGATCCTGCTCCAAGGACGCCTGCAACACAGGGGGACGTGCCATTAAAATCGCTGGAACTAAAGGCACGATTAAGTTCAGTCCAATTGAGCGCTTTGATGGCAAGAGCGTGGAAATCAAACTGACGCTTGCTGAAGATAGTGGACTCTTTCCTAAAGGTTGTCATACGCTATGCTTCCCGCCGCAGCGTGACCGCTATGAGGGCCAGTTGATGGAACTGGCGCAGGTGATTCGCGGCGAAGCGACCTCGACTTATTCATACGAACATGATTATCTGGTTCACGAGGTCACCCTGGCGGCTTCCAATTACATAAACTGGAGGAGAAATTGAAATGCATGCGATGATTCTGGATGAAGGCAATAATTTCAAGTGGTGTGAGATGCCAGACCCAGCAAGGAGGGCAGGGGAGGTAGTGATTGAAGTTCATGCGGCGGCGGTCAATCGTGCAGATCTGATGCAGAAGGACGGTTGCTATGCCTCGCCGCCGGACTGGCCACAGTGGTGTGGCCTTGAAGTTGCGGGCATCATTCTGGAAACTCCTGAAAAATCCGCTTTCAAAGTCGGCGACCGCGTCTGCGCACTTGTGGGAGGCGGCGGCTATTCCGAAAAAATTGCGGTGCCAGAGGGCATGGTGATACCGATTCCAGATGAAATGAGCATGGTGCAGGCAGCCTCCATTCCCGAAGTATGGTGCACGGTTTACCTGAATCTGAAACTTGAGGCGGGCGGTTTGCAAAAGGGCGATGTCTTCTACGTGCAGGCAGGTGCCAGCGGCGTAGGTCTGGCTGCGATTCAACTTGCAAAGTACATGGGCGCGGAGGTCATCACGACTGTCTCATCGCCTGAAAAGGCCGCATTTGTAAGGAAACTTGGAGCCGATTATGTGGTTGATTATCGCAAGGAAGATGTGCGCAAGGTTATAGAGGCACATCCGCCAACGGTGGCACTGGACTGCATAGGAGGCAGGCTGATGGGCGAATGCCTGAAGAACATGGCGTTTGGTGGACGCTGGATAATGATTGCCACTATGGGAGGCGCAGAAACCATGATAAACCTGGAAACAATCTGGCGCAAGCGCATTCGCCTCATAGGCAGCACACTGCGGAGCCGCACCTCCGAGGAAAAGAGCCGCATCATGCATGCTCTGCATGATGAACTGTTACCTCTATTTGTGTCAGGCAGGCTTATTTCCAACATACATGCCGTCTGCCCGATTCAAGAGGTGGAAAATGCCCATGGCGTCCTCAGACGTTCCGAAAACATCGGCAAAGTCGTGCTGAAAATGCGCGTCTAGGAGGAATTCGTCTAGTACTCTATGGGGAGGGGAAAGGGCCGTTGGCCCTTTCCCCTCCCCATGCCCCACCTCTATCCCTTACTAAGCGAAGCGCATTTTGCCGCAAGGCAAAATGCGCTTCGCACGTAATGTATAGATGTGTTTGTTGAGGATGTGAAAGAAGAGTTTTAAGAATAATGCCAATATCTTTTCAAATAACATTGATTTTTCAAGTTATAAAATTTTTTTTGAAAAATCTCTTAAAAAATAGACGTTTTTTCAAATTATAAACGATTATGGGGAGAAAAACATGATAGTTGGACGCATGTGATTTTTAGTTTACTGCCCGTCTTTCTGCTCCAGGCGTTCTTTGTAGTATTTAAGCAAGTCAGCCAGATTCAGGTGGTAGTATGGGCAGTCGCAGGCGGGGCGTTCCGCGTCAGCGTATGAGAAGTGTATGTCCAGCGTCTCAGGCAGGAAGATGGCATTGTGCAGGTTTGAGGCCATTGCCACTGGCCTGCGTATGATTTGCTTCATCTCCTCCTGGTCGATGCGCCCGTAGTGCTGATGCAACCGCTCGCAGAGGGCAGCCTGCCTGGATGGGGCTGTGATCCAGGCTATGTCTTGGAATGCCTCTTTTAGCATGGGGTGGCTTTGCCCTGGTGCCAGGAAGGAGGGGCGTTCGCCAGCACGTGCCTCCACCGCCAGAATATCGCCGCTCTTGTCCGACAGCACATAGTAGTATTCGCAGGTCAAAGGCGTTTCTTCTATGATTTTTCTTGCTTGGGCGACTGTGGAGCATTCCTCCATAATGCGGCGCATAAGGTAACTCATGGGCAGGCCGTCCCATTTCCCTTCGCCTCTGCCGCCCATTTCACCCATGGCAAGGCCTTCCGAATTCATTGCGGTGACAGTTCCGTTGAAGCCGGCGAAGCCCAGTGTGATCCAGGGGTGATATCCGTCTGGAATGTAAACCTGCACCTGCGCCACGCTTTGCAGGCCGATATCCCGCATATAATCCAATACCCGCGCATGTACCACCTTGCCGTTTATGGTTGCTTTTCCTTTTGCCGCAATGCCAGAGCAGTGGAACATTTCAGGGAAAAGTGCGATTTCCAGTCCTTGTTCCCTGGTGATGCCTGCCGCCTTTGCCAGTGCCTCCATTTCCGCCAGGTAGCGAGGTGGCGTTGTTTTCAGAGTGCGCTGGTGTATGTCCTTAATCTTGTCATAGAACCAGTCATTCTTGCGGAAGAGATAGCCTCCCGCCACCAGGCTTATGCAGTTGTAGGTCTGCCTGATTTCCTCGGTGTTAAGTTGCGCGTGCTGTCGTCCCATTTCCTCTGGGCTTCCAGCGAAGAAAAGTATGGGGTATTCGCCTGGCTTTTCAAGGCGCAGCCCTTTTTCAAACCATGTTTCATTTTCTTCATTGCATAGTGAGCTTGGCCAGGGATTCCCCTTGGGGTTCAGTTTATGCCAGGCGAATGATGCGACTTGCAGCAGTGCTTGGGACAGACGCTCCCCATCCACTTCGCGTATTGGCTTGCCCTCTGGCGGTGTAAAATCGTTTGCCAGTGGCATGGCACCGCATTCCCAAGTGCTTGCCTTAATGTCTAGCACCATGTTTCCGTATGAAAAGCGCAAGGAAGTGGGCACATCGCATTTTTCATCCAGTTGGATTTCCACTTGTGCCTGCTGGTTCTTTGCGGTGAATTTGCGTCCTTCCCAGTTGCATTCCGCCTTCAGCAGTTTTGACAGTGTGTCGGTGGAGCCTGTTTCCGCAAGATGTGCCAGGAATGTGGAGGCCATTTGGCGGTAGAAGTGGAATTGCTGCGGCAGCAGGGCACCTGTGTCCATTGCAACAGGTTTCTCGCCTTTGAACACTGTACCATTGGACGAAACAAGCCAGGGTGCACCATCGTAGCCGAAACATATATCCCGTACGCCTTCCAGTCCTTTTGGATAATTCAACGCAAAATAGAATCTATTTTCCTGGATATTGAGTTGCAGTTTTCCTGAATGGCGAACATTTCCATTTTCGCTGAAGTTGAAGTTCAGGACCAGGCGTGAAGTACGGTCAGCCTCTGGCACATTCAGCCAATGTGCGATTGACTTGAATAAAACTTTTGTGTAATCATTGCCTTCAATAGTTTTTGTCTGTCCACCGAAAAATACCAGGGCATCATCCAGCAATTTGGGCAAATTGACTATTGCCGTGTAGTGATTCACATTGGGCAGGATAAAATGTCCCTCGCCAGGTTCAAGGCCAAGTCCCTTTGCCAGCGCATTGGAACGTTCTGGTGCGATGATCGTGTCAAGTTGGGCATTGTAGAGGCGGATGGAACCATTCTTTGCCTTTGCGGAGAGAGTCTCCACGTAATTCATTGGCTCCAGATATGCACAGAGGCGCTCCAGTTCCTTTGCCTGTTCTGCATTTGCGTTTTTCATTGCGGCGGCTATGGGTTTGGTCTCCTTTTTGTCGCCTTCAAGAATCTCCTTAAGACCACCACCTGCCAGGAGGAATATTCCTTTATCAAGGCGCTTGTCGTTTGCCAAGGAGGAGACAGCCAGGATGCCGCCTAGGCTTGTGCCCATGACATTGAGGCGCGTTGCATCTACTCCTGGACGCGAGGCTAGGAAGTCCACACTGCGTTTAATGTCACCAGGTATCGCCTTGAATGCAGCCGTCAGGTACATTGGGCCGTCATTGCCGCCAAGGATATCTGCCATTTTTCCATTTGGCCGGCGCTCCAGGAAAAGGGGCATCTGCGGCATGAATGCAGGAAGTCCATGGTCTGCGAAATATGCGGCGATTGATTTGGTGAGTTGGCCGTTGCCGCCGAGAATGTGAAGACACAACACGGCGGGTGCGGCGTCTGGCGGCAGAGGTTTTGGCTCGTAGTAGAATGCCTTGACCAACTTTGCCTGTTCCCAGAATGGTGCCTCTGGTGAGGGGAATGTCACGTGGAAGGTACGATGGCTTTCAGTTTCCTCTATTAGCGTGCTTTGGAAATCAAATGGCAGTTTTTCCGCCAGAAGTGTCAACACTGTGCCTAGAAACGCGAAGCATAGTAGTCGTGTAAAGCGTCTCATTGTTGTTTCCCTTTTTTGTGTTGTTGTTTTTCGCCATGGGGATGAAAAGTTGCTCATTCAGGTCGAAGGCGGAGCAAGGCAAAGCCGCTTTCATTATGGATTCGCTGCAATTTAGCCCATGATGTTCCCCATTCAAAGCATTGTGTGTTTTTTTGTTAGATGAATTTTCAATTGCAAAAACCGAATAATTTGCTAAATTAAAGCACAGTTTTTTCATTCACATATTTCCATACGATACAATAGCAATGTCCTCACCCAAGGTAAATAATACGAATCTAATAGTCCAAGCGGCAGTATTTACTTTGCTGTTTGCCTGCGTCCTAGTATTGTTATGCTGCGTTGTCAGGATCAATGCGGTGATAGTAAAGCAAAGCCTCAACTACAACAACCATCTTCGCTATCATATCGCCAACGATTGCTTCAGGCAGGGCACTGATGCATTGACGGAGGCTGTCAGGCGCTATGTGGTGACCATGAAGCCTGAATACAGGGAGGAGTATTTCAATGAGGCGGAGAACGAGCGCCACAGGGATATTGCATTGGAGATGGTCAAGGATTTGCCTATAGACCAGGCGTTGAAGCAGGCGCTTTACGATGCGCAGCATGCCTCCAAGCAACTTATGTTCACTGAATACCATGCAATGCATCTTGTGGAGGACAATGGCGAGGTGGAGATCATGCACAAGGAGATAAGCGATGCCCCATTGACGGCTGAGGAGCATCGTGCCTCTTTGGAGCAACGCCACGCATTGGCGGAGGAACTCCTGTGGGATGACTTGTACATTGAAACCAAGAACAAGATTTATGGTTATCTTCTCTTAGGTCTTGAAAGTGCCAGTGCCTCGGCGAGGGCAAGACATCATGCGCTTAGGAATGAACTTTTCATATTGATGTTCATAGGCGTCGGTGCTCTGGTCATTCTGGTGATTACGATTTTTGGATGCCTTTTTGCCCGTCGTATCCAGCATGAGCGCCTTGTTGAGGAGCAGGCCAGGGAAACTGCCTTGATGAACGAGCAACTAACGAAGGAAAGGGACAAGTCCATCAAGGCAGAGAAAGCCAAAAGTTATTTCTTCTCCACGGTTAGCCATGATATCCGCACTCCGTTGAATGCTATCATCGGCTTCTCGGAGATGCTTCAACTTGGCATTGAAGACAAGGAGGACAAGGAAAAGGCGCTTGAGGCAATCATCACCAGCGGGCAAACGCTGCTTGAACTTATCAATGATGTGCTGGACCTTTCCAAACTGGAGGCAGGCAAGATGGAATTGCATCCAGTGCCGACGGATATCACCAGCCTCATAAAGAAAGTGGCTACGTCATTCGAAGTCGCCACAAGCAGAACCTCGGTTCCCCTCAGCGTTGAAATTCAGCAAATGCCATTTCTGGAACTGGACCCGCAGCGCATACGCCAAATACTTTTCAACCTCATCGGCAATGCAGTGAAGTTCACGTCAAAGGGTTCCATAACCATACGTGCATCGTATGAAAATGGCACATTCACCTTGTCTGTGTCAGACACAGGCTGCGGCATTTCAGAAGAAAACTTAAAGAAACTGATGTCGCCATACGTCCAGATCCATGACAAGAACAGCAGCGTTGGCACAGGGCTGGGACTGGCTATCTGCAAGCAACTTGCCCAGCAAATGAAAGGAACCTTGGAAATCACATCCACGTTGGGCAAGGGCTCGGTATTCACGCTTCGCATACCTGAGGTAATTGCCTACGAGGGCGGGGAACCCGAGAAAATCGTGGGCGAAAGCAAAAAGGCTCCAACAGTGGTCAAGTTGGAAGAGGCTCTCACCGAGAAGAACATTCTCGTCGTGGATGACCAGAAACTGAACCAGAGCATCCTTCGCACCATGCTGTCTCGTCTTGGATTCCGCAATGTGCTGGTTGCTGGCAACGGCGCTGCTGCGTTGGAGATTATGAAAAGCGCAGGAAATGTGGACATTGTGCTGACTGATATGTTCATGCCTGTGCTGGATGGCGAAGGGCTGGTGCGCGAAATACGCAAAACGCCAGAACTTGAAAAGATACCCGTCTATGTCATAACTGCAGACGTGGAAATGCAGGGAGAGTATAAGGCAAAAGGCTTTGACAATATGCTTCTCAAGCCCATTACAATTGACAAACTACAGGATCTTCTTGCGCAATATGCGCCACATGAGCCGCAGCCGTCAGAAACCGAGTAGTCTTTCGATATCGGCTTTGACGCAGTTCCATTCATCGGGATTCCTGCAGTCTTTCACGATGCGGTCCGCGTATGCCTTTGTTGGCTCGACGAATTGATTATGCATTGGCCTGACGCTGGCCATGTATTGTTCCGCAATGCCC
>JAEEGL012791289.1_pt1 | contig 12601 bp, 12 predicted proteins | sample 9134231 | NCBI WGS metagenome assembly JAEEGL01 (sample SAMN16246548, study PRJNA631951) | gut metagenome | biome: gut microbiome; feature: rumen; material: fiber-attached | host: Bos | place: Iran: Karaj | collected 2018-10
GGGATCATCGGCGCAAGCACCGCAAGACTTAACTTCGAGAACATAAGAATCGAGCGCGAGGTGTACTCCAATATAAACCGCGCGGTTAACTGCGATTCCGGTAATACCGGCCGCCAGGCGGAGGCTGCGGTAAGAAGGGGAGAGCTTATAGGCAAGCTTATGGCTTCCCCCGAGGCGGAGAAGCTCCCGCAAAGCCTTTACGAGGCTGCCGTTGTGCACCAGAACAACCCCGGTGCATCCATCGCCGAGCTCGGTGCCATGATGAATCCGCCCATAGGAAAGTCCGGTATGAATCACAGACTTACCCGCCTTATCGAAATCGCGGAGAGTATGTGATATTATTTCCCTTATGGATTTGAAAAATCAGTACATTGAGCCTGATAACAGCTATCATCAGCCTTCTCACGACCCTTCGGGCGGTACGACGGTCCTGGTGGTAACGCTTACCATAATCTCAGTGGTGCTCACATCCGTGCTCGCTGCTGTTTACTATGCCAAGAAGAACAACGTCGAGACGGATCCTTCTTCGGGTGCAATGCTTAACAGCTATATCGCGGTCTCAACTGCGACACCGACGCCCGTTCCGCCACTTGCTGATTATCAGAATCCCATTCTTTATCCTGCGACTGCAAACATCAATATCGATCCTTCCGCAGTTATCGACGACAGCGTTAATCCTTCCATGAGAGGCGTTACGCAGAATGTAATCGTAGGATCCCAGATCATTACAGATTATTCCCGCGGCAACCCGATAAGTCTCGGTGACCCGCTTTACTATGCTGAGATCCCCGGTGTCCTTACTTACAGAGGCAATAACTTCCGTAATACGGCATCATTCGGCTATCTCACGCCTTCGGACGGCACTGTAGATACACTCACACAGGCATGGGAATACACGAACGGCCATAGCCTTCTGTCTTCTGACATGACTTTCGAGTGGACGGGCTATAGACTTACAGGCCAGCCTCTTATCGTAAGATGGCCGTCTTCACTCGTTTCACAGATGAATATCTATCCTTCAGCGGCGGCAAGTTCCGATCTTACTGAGGTTATCTGCCCTTCACTCGACGGTTATATCTACTTTATGAATCTTGAAGACGGAACAATGACGCGAGATCCGATCTATGTCGGCGCATCCGTCAAGGGTACGGCGTCTCTTGATCCTCGCGGCTATCCTCTTCTTTATGTAGGTCAAGGTGACGATAACAACGAATACACATTCGGTATGTATATATTCTCGCTTATAGACGGATCATTGCTCTATTCGTACGAGGGATTGGACGACGGTGCTTACAGAATGAACTGGGGCGCATTCGACTCTTCTCCTATTATCGACGGAGCAACGGATACGCTTATCTGGCCATGCGAGAACGGAATCATCTACAGCTTCCAGTTAAATTCACAGTTTAATGCCGTAACGGGCGCAGTATCTGTTAACCCGATGTGCACGGGATATAAGTACATCTTTAACGATACGCAGGGAAGATTCCTGGGTGTCGAGAGTTCTGCTGCCATCTACGGCAATTACTGCTACTTTATGGATAACAACTGCAACCTCGTGTGTCTCGACCTTAATACATTCCAGATGGTCTGGGTGTTCAGGACGGGAGACGATTCGGATCTTTCTCCTGTAGTTCAGGAAGAGAACGGAATCCCTTATATCTACATAGGTACAGAGGTTGATAATCAGAACAGCGGACAGTATAACGGCGCTGCTTATACGTATAAGATCAACGGCCTTACGGGCGAAGAGGTATGGCAGACATCCCAGTCCTGCTATACATATAACGGCGAGACTTCCGCTACTGACCAAAGCGGCGGATGCGTCGGAAATCCCATTATCGGCATGGGAAATATCTCAAATCTCGTTATTTTCTCGTATTCCATGACTGACGGCCTCACAAGCGGCAACAGATTGGTCGCTTACAATAGGGACACAGGCACAGAAGTTTGGCATTATGACATGAATATTTATACATATTCATCACCTGTGGCTTGTTACACAGAAGATGGTAATGCGTATATAATAATTGCTGACAGTTTTGGACAGATACACCTTGTTAATGGTTCTACCGGAGAAAGAATTACTTATATCCAGGTAAGTTCCGAGGAGGGTATGGGTGTTACGTTCGAGGCTTCACCGGCCGTATTCGGCAATACGCTTGTCATTGGAACGACCCAGGGACAAGTATTCGGAATACGGATCGATTAAGAGGGAACATGAAGGTAGATAAGAGGTACGGAACGATCACCACCTTGGAGGTGGAGATAAGCTCATTTACGGGCGGCGGCTATAAGGTTCGCTATGATTTCGTGCGCAAGCTCATTTCCTGGAACGACGGATACATGTGGAACAACAACTTCATGAAGTCCTTAACTCCTGAGAAGCTTGAACTTATCACTAATGGCCTTCCCGGCACAGGCGTGATCGAGTGGATGGAGGGCTATAATAAGGGCGAACTTGCCAAGTACGGACTTCCCACCGCTAATCCTTCATCCTGGCGTATATGCATTAATTTCGAAGACGGCTCCGATCTTGTATCCAGCCATACAAAGAACTTCCCTAAGAATTGGACAAAACTTAAAGACATTATTGAAGCAACTACCGAGTGTTGCTTCAGGCTCCGCTGACTTAACCCCCTTTTGTATGTTAAAATACTGAGGTGGATTTTTTATTTGGAGGGTTTTCCTTTTGGATTACGCTGAGGGTCTTTTTCTAGGAAGGTATTGGAGCGATACAGACTTCGAGAACAGAAAGCATGTAGAACTGTTTCTTCTGTACGGTGTTCTGACGTCACTTTTCCTTGCTTTGTACTATTGGACCGGCAGCCCCCTTATCGGCGTTGGAAGCTTTGGCGTTGTAAGCATTATCATGCTTTCCGTTATTTCCGCGCTTAATCCCGTAATCTGCTTCAAGTATTACGGTATGCCCCTTTGGGGCAAGATAGGTATTTTATTTGTCAAAGTCTATAAGGCATATCTTGTAATGAGTCTTACCGTAAGCCTCATTATGCCGAGACTTACAGTCCAGAGTAACGGCCTTAAGGATTTCCTCGTTGATTACCTTAACTCCACATTGGAGAAGTATACTGAGCGTTTCGCATCAGGCGGAGGAAGTTTCTCAACGGTAATGGGCGTACTTACCGGCGGTATCCACGTAGTTCTTGTAATCGTGCTCGTGCTTGCGGCAATGATCGCCATTCCGGGACTCGTTGTAATCATCTACAAGGTAATTCAGTACTTTTACGACTTTGTCATAGACAGACTTGTTTTACGCAGGTTTTTCAGATATAAGCGATAAGCGGAGGGAGCATGGCACTTCTCGAAGATAAGATAAATGTAACGGTGGAAGAACTCGAAGAGAATCTCGGAGAGAAGAAGCTCCCCGAATTTATCAGAAGAAGCGAAGAAGGTTTCATCGAGAGAATCGATAAGATCGTAGACATAATGATAAACGACAAAAGCCGTAAGGCAATCTTTGTCGCGGGTCCCACTTCTTCAGGTAAGACAACATTTACCATGCGACTGACTTCGGGACTTTCCAAGGCCGGAAGATCCGCAGCTTTCCTGTCACTTGATGATTACTATTTCCTTAACCAGCTTCAGTTCGACAGAGAGGGACGTCCCGACTTCGAGACTGTTGATGCAATCGATGTAAACAGAGCTCATAAGGATATTCACGATATTATCGAGGGAAAGACTGTAATCCCGCCTTTCTTCGATTTCCAGGAGAGGGTCCAGAAGGAAAGAGATGCTTCGGAGGCTATAAAGCTTCCTGATGACGGCGTTCTCGTAGTTGAAGGGCTTCACGGACTTAACAAGATGATCTCGGGAGACTTTAACGATGAGATCTTGAAGGTCTTCATCATGCCTTACGGCAACGTATTCTCCGACAGAAAGCTTATGGACAGCCAGGAGATCAGACTTCTTAGAAGAATCGTAAGAGATAAGAGACACAGAGCTTCCCATGCTCTGTCTACCATCGACTACTGGCCGATGATCGCAAGCTCGGAGGGCAAGTACTACACGGATTATCTGTCGGCGGCAGATTACCACGTAAATTCTTTCCTTCCTTATGAGAGCCTTGTCATCGCCCCTTTGGCACTTGCCGATATCAACGAGGCATTCGAGCTTCTTGATGAGGGCAAGCTCGAGCCGAACGTCTTCATGGAAAGATCTCTTACGGGTAAAGACTTTGCCGACTTATCGGCTGCTCTCGCTTGGTCTGACAGACTTGTCAGGCACTTAAAGAAGATTCCCAAGGTCGATCCTTCAAGGGTACCTGCGGAATCAATACTTAATGAATTTATATCGATGTAAGGAGGCATGTTAAATGCCCATTAGAATACCAGATAATCTGCCGGCAAGGCACGTCCTCGAGGGCGAAGGAATCTTCGTTATGGAGGAAAACCGCGCCCTGTCGCAGGATATAAGACCAATCAGGATCGTTATTTTGAACCTGATGCCTGACAAGGAGACAACGGAGACACAGATTCTCCGTGCCTTGTCCAATACACCTATTCAGATCGATATCGACCTTCTTAGGATCTCGACTCACGAGTCGAAGCACACAAGCAAGGAGCATCTGTTTAAGTTCTATGAGACTTTCGACGATATCAAAGACCGTCACTATGACGGCATGATCATTACGGGCGCTCCCGTAGAGCAGATGCCTTACGAGGAGGTAGATTACTGGGACGAGTTGTGCCAGATTATGGAGTGGAGCAAGACACACGTCTATTCCACCATGCACATCTGCTGGGGTGCGATGGCGGGTCTTTACTACCACTATGGCATTCCCAAGTACGATCTTCCCGAGAAGTGCTTCGGCGTATTCGAGCATTCCATGACTTGGTCCAAGCCCGTTAAGCTCTTCAGAGGCTTCAACGATGTTTTCTTCGTTCCTCATTCACGTCACACGGAACTTAGAAGAGACGATATCGCCAAGATCTACGATCTTCGTATCCTCTCCGAGTCTCCCGAGAGCGGCGTGTATGCGGTATCAGACCGTAAGGGAAGACAGTTCTTCATCACGGGCCACTCCGAGTACGACAGATTTACGCTCGACGGCGAGTACAAGCGCGACGTAAGCCTTAACCGCCCCATTAAGATTCCGAAGAACTACTATCCCGACGACGATCCGTCCAAGGAGCCCGTAATGCTTTGGAGAGCTTCGGCTACATTGTTATTCACGAATTGGCTTAACTACTATGTATACCAAGAAACGCCGTTCGACCTGTCACTTCTCAACGTCGAGAAGAAGACCAAGATCGACCTGGAGGATACATGATCGACGGCACTGTGATCACAGCGGAACTTGTTGAGAGTTTAGCTCCCGTCAGACGAGACGATGCGCACAAGAACGACTTCGGTCACGTTCTTATCTGCGCAGGCTCCAAGTACATGACGGGAGCTTTAATTTTGGCTACGGAGACAGCTTTAAGAAGCGGTGCGGGTCTGGTCACCGCCTTTTCGACGGATGACGCCCTCATGCCACTTAAAGCAAACTGCCCGTGTGCGCTTACGGCAGCGTGGGAGGAAAGCGTTGCTTCCACACTTCGAAAAGCAAATTCTCTCATGAAGAAGGCGACGGCAGTAGCAGTAGGCCCCGGACTTGACGAGTCTGACCCGAGGTCGAAGGCTTTGGTAGAAGAGTTCCTTCTTAATGCGAAGGCACTTGTTGTAGACGCGGGAGCCCTTAATATCATCGCGAAGTATAAAGAGGAGCTTTTGCCGTTACTTGCTTCCCGTAAGGAGAGAGGTCTTCTTCCTGCAGTGATCACTCCGCATGTGGGAGAGATGAGAAGACTTCTTAAGGAAGATGTAAATTATGAAATCTGCGCAAAGTTTGCGGAGGATAATGCCTGTCTTCTTATTCTTAAAAATAATAAAACCATGATTTTTACACCGCACCTGACATGTTATAGTATTCAGGGTGACAACAGCGGTATGGCCAAGGGCGGCAGCGGTGACGTTCTTACGGGTCTTACAGCGGGATTACTTGCCCAGGGCATGAAGCCTTGTGACGCAGGAGTTTCGGCCGTTTACCTGCATAGTAAGGCAGGATCGCTCGCAGCTGATCTGATCGGAGTAAGAGGCATGCTCCCGATCGACGTAATAGATGAACTCTCGGAAGCATTCCGGGAAACAGGATGGTAATTATGGGCATAATCGAAGACGGTGTTTTCTTTGACAGGACTTGTGTTGAGATAGACAAGTCTGCCCTTAAATCCAACATTAAAGAGATAAGACGCATCACAAGTCCCAATGCAGACATAATGGCTGTAGTTAAGGCCGATGCTTACGGACACGGTGCTTATGAAGTAGCTAAGACTTTGCTCGACAACGGAGCTGACGGTCTTTGTATCGCTACTATAGGTGAAGCCGTTCACTTGAGACAGAGCGGAATCACATCGAGACTTCTCATCCTCGGAGGCACGGATATCGTAAGCTACGAGGATGCAGTGCTTTATAATATCGACCTTTGCATCTACGACAAAGAGTCCGCGATCGCACTTTCCAACGAGGCCGTAAGGCAGGGAAGAGTATGCGATATCCACATCAAGCTTGATACAGGAATGGGCCGTATCGGTTTCCCGACAGACGGTTCGGCATTGGATGAGATCGCCGAGATCTGTCAGCTTCCGGGCATTAATCCTTACGGTGTTTTCTCTCACTTTGCAGTGGCAGACACCAACGACGACGAGTACACGATGAAGCAGTACGAGGCTTTCACGAAGACTGTCGAAGCTTTAAAGGAGCGCGGAGTTAACTTTCAGAAAAGACACATCTGCAACAGCGCGGGCATATTAAGATTTCCCGACATGCATATGGATATGGTCCGCGCAGGACTTATTCTTTATGGATTCAAACCGGAGGGCTGCCCCGAGGCATATACGGAGATTAACTTAACTCCCGTAATGACATGGTACGCCAAGGTAGTTCACGTTAAGGAAGTTCCCGTAGGTACCACAGTAAGCTACGGCAGACACTTTAAGGCAGAAAGGCCCACGAAGGTGGCAACTGTTTCCGTAGGTTATGCTGACGGCTTGTCCAGACGCTTAAGTAACGGCTTCGAGCTTATCGTTAACGGCGAGAGACTTCCCATTATCGGTAACGTCTGCATGGATATGTGCATGCTAGATGCCACGGATATGAAGGGCGACATCAAGCCCGGTGATATCGTAACGATATTCGGCAAGGAAAGATCGGCTGATGAGCTTGCACAGACGCTCGGAACGATAAGTTATGAGATCACCTGTGACGTAGGAAAAAGAGTGCAGAGAATTTTCACTGACTGATATATAATAAAGCGGTATTTTTGAGGAGAGGCGACAAACATGACACCTGAAGACAAGAAAACACTCGAACTGTTCTCAGCAAGAATGAGAAGATGGGTTATCGAAGGCGTTTACAATGCCAAGAGCGGACATCCGGGCGGATCATTATCCTGCACAGACATCCTTTGCTACCTTTATAACAAGGTACTTAATGTAGATCCTGCTAATCCCGATGATCCTGATCGTGACAGATTCGTCCTCTCCAAGGGACATTGTGCACCTGCACTTTATTCTGCATTAGGCCTCAAGGGCTTCTTCGATGTAAATGAGATCAAGAACCTTCGTAAGATCGGTTCTTTCCTTCAGGGACATCCCTGCAAGGCGATCACACCCGGTATCGATATGTCCACAGGTTCTTTGGGACAGGGTATCTCCACTGCAGTCGGAATGGCTATGGCAGGAAAGCTCGACAAGAAGTCTTACAGAGTATTCTCAATCTTGGGTGATGGTGAGATGCAGGAAGGCGAAGTATGGGAGGCTCTTATGAGTGCCGCTCACTACAAGCTCGACAACATCTGCGCATTCCTCGATTACAACGGACTTCAGATCGACGGTAAGGTAGATGACGTTATGAGTCTCGGTGATATCGAAGCCAAGACTAAGGCATTCGGCTGGAATACAGTAGTTATCGACGGACATAACTTTGATGATATCGAGGGCGCTATCGCAACTTTCGAAGCTAATAAGGGTTCCGGAAAGCCTTTCTTCGTAATCGCGAAGACACACAAGGGCAAGGGCGTATCCTTTATGACAGACGATCCGGGCTGGCACGGCTGTGCGCCTAAGGAAGATCAGTATAAGATCGCAGTCGAGGAACTCGACGCGAAGATTGCAGAGCTGGAGGGTTGATCCATGGGTAAGATGGCAACAAGAGAGGCTTACGGAAGAACTCTTCAGGAGATCGGAGCCGACGAGAGAATTGTAGTATTTGATGCGGACCTTGCAGGTTCCACCAACACAGGTAAGTTCAAGGCAGTATATCCCGAAAGACACTTCGACATGGGTATCGCCGAGGCAAACATGGTAGCTTCAGCTGCAGGTATGGCAACATGCGGAAAGATCGCATTCGTATCTTCCTTCGCTATGTTCGCCACAGAGAGAGCATGCGAGCAGATCAGAAACTCTGTATGCTACCCTAACCTTAACGTAAAGGTTTGCGCTTCACACGCAGGTATCACAGTAGGTGAGGACGGTGCTTCACACCAGTGCCTCGAAGATCTTGCTATCATGAGAGCTTTGCCTAACATGACAGTTCTTTGCCCTGCTGATGCAGCATCTGCAAGAATGGCAGTTAAGGCTGCTTACGAGAATGACGGACCTTTCTATGTAAGACTTGCCCGTCTCGCTACTGATTCCGTTTACGGTGAGTTCGGCGAGGACGTAGAGTTCCAGGTTGGTAAGGCTCATCAGATCAAGGATGGTACAGACGTTACTATCATCGCTTGCGGCTACATGGTAGAGCAGGCGATCGAGGCTCATTCGATCCTCGAGGCTGAGGGAATCTCAGCAAGACTTCTCGATATGCACACGATCAAGCCTATCGACGTTGAGGCTATCGTTAAGGCTTCCAAGGAGACCGGCTGCATCGTAACATGCGAAGAGCACTCCATCATTGGAGGCTTGGGCGGCGCAGTTGCAGAGGCTCTCGCAGAGAATGCTCCCTGCCCGATGCTTCGTGTCGGCGTTAACGATAAGTTCGGCCGTTCCGGTACACCTCCGGAACTCATGGCGGCTTACGGTCTTACAGGCTTTGACATCGCTGAGAAGTGTAAGAAAGCGATCGCACTTAAGAAGTAAAATGATAAAAGGCCGTTCGGAGTTTCCGGACGGCCTTTTTGCTATATAATGTGTTCATATGGAATAGGGAGGTAAATTCTATGAGATTATGTAACAGTTGTGGCGGACAGAACGAAGATACCGCTAAGTATTGCAACAACTGCGGTGCGCCTTTACCCGAGTTAACAGTGGAACCGCCGCTCACATCTTCATTCCCGGGATCTGAACCGGCTCCTGCTCCTGAGCAGACTTACCAGCAGCCCGCTCAGTCATATCAGTCTTACCAGTCATATCAGACACCGGATTATACTTATGATCCTTCAAAGTTCGAACAGCCTGCGACTTACAGTGCTTTGGCAATAACGGGCTTTATCATTACATTGGTGTCGATTTTCTGCTGCGGACTTACAGCACCTATCGGTCTTATCATCTCGTTCGCAGGCCTCTTTGCTGCTGCAAGGAAAGATAAGAAGGGTATGGGATTTGCCATTGCAGGTACGATCATTTCCGGATTGGGAACACTCTTTATCATTCTTTGTCTTGTTGTCAGCTGGAGTGCAATTCAGACCGCATACAAGGAAGCAGAGAACGGCGATTATCAGGAGTTCCTTGAGATCCTTGAGCAGGAGCTCGAGGAAATGGATTCGGAATATAGTTCCGGTTCATCCGGCAGTTCTTCAAGACGCGCTTCCAATACTGCTCATGCATGGAACGATTATGAAGTATCTGACGACATGGATACTATTACGATCACATATACTGACGGAATTCCTGATGACTTCGAGATCTGTGATGCAACTTTCGGAGAGATCTGCGATGCTCTTGATGATGAATTCGGAAGAAATTTTGATGAAGAGACATTCAACAGACTTGTATCCATGCAGTTTATAAGTCCCGATGAGTTCGAGCGTCTCGATCTTACAAGAAGTCAGATGATCTCCACACTTTCATATCTTGCAATATTGTCATGTGAGATGAATAACGACAACTTCATGCCGGACAGTGCAGTCTATATCGAGCGCAGTAACTCATATGAGTACTACGGTGTTCTCGATCCCAACAATATCGGCCACGCAGTTTTGGTATTTACGGACGGAACCAATCAGGTTTATTTCGAAGATGCAATGTGCGGCGATGAGATCTGCTGGGCTTATGACTTCGGCGATCCTGAAGTCTACATGATCGGAATGGATTCCGACAGCTTAAACGAGTATCCTGCTACAGGTTTCTTAAGTGCTGCCTCCCAGGCTGCAGATGCATTGGATCCTGTAATGTAAGGAATGGTCTATGCGGATCCTTCTTGCGGAAGATGAGAAGTCGATGTCTCGCGCACTTGTCGCGATACTTACGAAGAACAACTATTCCGTAGACGCCGTTTACGATGGGGAAGAGGCACTTCGTTATCTTAAGACGGGAGATTATGATGCGGCGATATTCGATATCATGATGCCCAAGATCGATGGAATAGAAGTTCTTAAGACAATCCGTAAAGAAGGTAATCTCATTCCGGTAATAATGCTTACCGCGAAATCCCAGATAGACGATAAGATCGAGGGCCTCGACAGCGGGGCCAACGATTATCTGACCAAGCCTTTCGACACGAAGGAGCTTCTTGCGAGGATCCGTGCTATGACGCGAGTCGCAGCTTCCCATGCCGATTCCGTTCTTAAGTTTGGCAATATCACTTTGGACAGAACCACATGTGAGCTTAAAGGTCCGGGCGGCGCGGTAAGGCTCTCGGGCAAGGAGTATCAGATGCTCGAGCTTCTCATGCAGAATCCGAGAGTGCTTATCTCGACAGAAAGATTCCTCGACAAGCTTTGGGGACTTGATTCCGATGCCGACATTAGTGTCGTGTGGACATTCCTGTCCTACCTTAGGAAGAAGCTTGCGGCTTTGGATGCCAACGTGCAGATCAAGGCTTCCCGCGGGCAGGGCTACTCGCTCGAGATAAAGGAGTAAGCCGTGTTCAGAAAGCTTAGGGTAAAGTTTATCCTCATCTCAATGCTTTCGGTTGTTCTCGTACTGGGCGTGATAATGACGGCAATAAATGTCATCAACTACCGTGAGACGCTCCGCAATGCCGACAACATACTCTCGCTTCTTGCGCAGAATCAGGGCCAGTTCCCGATAATGCCCGACATGGAGGGGATGGAGGATCCGCCCGAGCTTCCCGAGGGACAGTTCCCCGGAGGTCCCATGATGATGTCCCCCGAGCTTCAATACGAGTCGCGATACTTTTCGGTGTTGCTTGATAAGAGCGGGAACGTAATCTTCACCGACACCGGCATGATAGCAGCGGTAACTCCCGAGGAAGCTGAGGCTTACGCCAAGGAAGTATTCTCCTCACACACCGAAAAGGGTTTCTCCTCAGATTACAGATACCTTCGTATCAGTGAAGGCGAGAACGTGAGGATCATCTTCTACGACTGCGGAAGGAGCCTCGACTCTTTCAGAACTTTCAGGAAGGCGAGCTTTCTTATTACCTTAACGGGCATAGTCGTAATATGCCTGCTTATTACATTTCTGTCGGGCAAGGTAGTAAGACCTGTCGCAGAAAGCTACGAGAAACAAAGAAGATTCATTACTGATGCGGGACATGAGATCAAGACTCCGCTTGCGATTATAAATGCCGATGCGGATGTAATTCTTTCTGACGGCGAGAATACATGGGCGGATGATATTAAAGGACAGGTGGGAAGACTTACCGAGCTTACTAACGATCTTATCTATCTTTCGAAGATGGAGGAGGGACTCCCAGAGATGTCGATGATAAGGACTGACCTTACTAAGATTGTCGGGGATTCCTGTGAATCTTTCGCATCCATGTTTATTACAGGCAATAAGAAGCTTAATAAAGATATAGATGCGGGGGTTTACGTTAAGGGGGATGCGAAGTCGCTGTCCCAGCTTATGTCCATCCTTCTTGATAATGCTTTAAAGTATTCTCCCGAAGGAAGCTCAACCGACGTAAGCTTGAAGCATACGTCCAAAGGAATCAGCCTTAAGGTTACAAACGATACCAATAATCAGATAGATAAGGAGTCGGCAAAGCTTCTGTTCGACAGATTCTATAGAACGGATAAGTCCAGAAACTCGGAGACCGGCGGATACGGAATCGGGCTTTCAATCGCTCAGGCCATAGTTGCCGCACATAAGGGCAAGATAACGGCACAGCCCGAAGATGACGGAAAGCTCACGATAAAAGTTATATTTTCTGAAGGTTGACACTATCCCGAACCGCGTTTATAATCGTTAGGCTATTTATGCGAAAGTATGCGTATGCATAATAAAGATATGGAGGAGTGACCGATATGAAGATGACATATCAGCCTAAGAAGAGGCAGAGAGCTAAGGTTCACGGTTTCCGTGCAAGAATGGCTACTCGTGACGGACGCGACGTTCTTAAGAGAAGAAGACTTAAGGGCAGAAAGAAGCTTGCAGCGTAAGGATCACGGCTGTGGTCCTTTTTCGTTATTGTGAAA
>JAEEGL013628261.1_pt1 | contig 12601 bp, 9 predicted proteins | sample 9134231 | NCBI WGS metagenome assembly JAEEGL01 (sample SAMN16246548, study PRJNA631951) | gut metagenome | biome: gut microbiome; feature: rumen; material: fiber-attached | host: Bos | place: Iran: Karaj | collected 2018-10
GCGCTTACATAATCTTGTCTGCGCTCCAGTCTTCGGCAGCCTTACGCACATAGCTGTTGTAACGCAGCTGAGCCATGCGCTGGGCTTCCTTGAAGAGCTCGTCGGCTTCGGCCGGATAGGCCTTCTTGAGCGACAGATAACGCACCTCGCCCATGAGGAAGTCCTGGAACTTGTCCCACTGCGGCTCCTTGGAGGCGAGCGAGAACGGATTCTTGCCCTCGGCCGAAAGCGTCGGGTTGAAACGCCACAGATGCCAGTAGCCGCATTCCACCGCGCGGGCCTCTTCGGCCTGGCTGCGTCCCATACCGCCCTTGATCTTCAGACCATGGTTGATACAGGGTGCGTAGGCGATGATGAGCGACGGTCCCGGATAAGCTTCCGCTTCGCGGATAGCCTTCAGTGTCTGAGCATTGTCGGCGCCCATGGCAATCTGGGCAACATAGACGTAGCCGTAGGTGGTGGCAATCAAGCCCAGGTCTTTCTTGCGGATGCGCTTGCCTTGCGCCGCAAACTGCGCGATGGCACCCAGCGGGGTCGACTTGGAAGCCTGTCCACCGGTGTTCGAGTATACTTCGGTATCCAGCACCAGGATGTTCACGTCCTCGCCCGAAGCGATGACATGGTCGAGTCCGCCGTAACCGATGTCGTACGAAGCGCCGTCACCGCCGATGATCCACTGGGAGCGTTTCACCAGATAGTGTTCGAGCGTCTTGAGTTCGGCGCAGTGCGGGCAGCCGTTCTTCACGCCTTCGGCGATGAGCGGTTTGAGCACTTCCGCCGCCGCTTTCGAAGCATCGGCATCGTTCATGGCCGCCTTCCAGGCTTCGCCGGCTTCGGCGAGTCCCTGCGGCGCTTTCGGGCAGCTCTTCGCTTCTTCGAGTACGGTGCAGATACGTTCTTTCATCTTCTTGCAGCCGAGAGCCATACCCAGACCGAATTCGCAGAAGTCTTCGAACAGCGAGTTGTTGAAGACCGGTCCCTGGCCTTTTTCGTTCTTGCAATACGGCGTGGACGGCACAGCCGCGGAATAGATGGAGGAGCATCCCGTGGCGTTCGCAATCATCTGACGGTCGCCGAAGAGCTGGGCCACCAGCTTGACATACGGTGTTTCACCGCAGCCGGAGCACGCGCCGGAGAATTCGAACAGCGGCGTGGCGAACTGGGAGTTCTTCGGGCTCTGTTTGATGTCCACGAGATTTTGTTTGCTCTTGACCTGTTTAACGAGGTAATCCCACTGTCCGGCGATCTTCGATTCACCGGCGAACGGCACCATCTTGAGAGCCTTGCCGCCGAGTTTCGGGTTGCCGGTGCAGACATCCTCGCAGTTGCCGCAGCCGAGGCAGTCGAGTTCGGAGACACCGATGGTGAAGTGCATGCCTTTCATGGAGGCCGGTGCCTTCATCTCGATGGTCTTGCCCTCGAAACCTTTCACTTCCTCGTCGTCGAGCACGAACGGCCGGATAGCTGCATGCGGGCAGACGTAAGCGCACTTGTTGCACTGGATGCAATTGTCTGCGTCCCATACCGGCACGAAGGAACCGACGCCGCGTTTCTCGTAGGCTGCCGTGCCCACCTGCCATGAACCATCGGTCGAACCGTGTTTCACAAAGTCGGAGACCTTGAGCAGGTCGCCCGCCTGGGCGTTCATCGGCCGTACCATTTCCTTGACGAAAGCCGGCGCGTCATCTTCCTTGACGGCATCGTCGGGCAGGGAAGCCCATGCCGGGTCGATGGCGAGTTCCTTGTATTCACCGCCGCGGTCAACGGCCGCATAGTTCTTGTTTACAACGTCTTCACCCTTGTTGCCATAGCTCTTGACAATGAATTTCTTCATCTGTTCAACCGCCAGTTCAACCGGGATGACACCCGTGATGCGGAAGAATGCGCTCTGCAGGATGGTGTTGGTCCGGTTGCCGAGGCCGATTTCCTGCGCGATACGGGTGGCGTTGATGTAGTATACCTTGATGTTCTTCTGCGCGAAGACGCGTTTCACTTTGTTCGGGATGAAACTGACCAGCTCGTCGCCTTCGAACATGGTGTTCAGCAGGAACGTACCGTTCTTCTGGATACCGCGGGTGACATCGTACATGTTCAGGTAAGCCTGCACATGGCATGCCACGAAGTTGGGCGTGTTGACCAGATAGGTGGAACGGATGGGCTGGTCGCCGAAACGCAGGTGGGAGCAGGTGAAACCACCACTCTTCTTGGAGTCGTACGAGAAGTAGGCCTGGCAGTATTTTTCGGTGTTGTCACCGATGATCTTGACGGAGTTCTTGTTGGCTCCGACCGTACCGTCGGCACCCAGTCCGTAGAACTTGGCTTCGAACATGCCTTTGCCGCCGAGCGCCATTTCCTCGACCTGCGGGAGGCTCGTGAAGGTCACGTCGTCCACGATGCCGACAGTGAAGTGATTCTTCGGCTGCGGCAGCTCGAGGTTGTTGAACACGCTGATAATCTGGGCCGGCGTGGTGTCGCGCGAGCCGAGACCGTAGCGTCCGCCGACGATGAGCGGCCGGTTTTCCGCATCGTAGAACGCCGTCTTGACATCCATGTAGAGCGGTTCGCCTTCAGCACCCGGTTCTTTGGTGCGGTCGAGCACGGCGATGCGCTTGACCGTGGCGGGCAGTGCGGCGAGCAGATGCTTGGCCGAGAAGGGACGGAACAGATGGACACTGACCATACCCACTTTCTTGCCCTGCGACATCAGATAGTCGATGGCTTCGCGGGCAGCTTCGGTGGCGGAACCCATCAGGATGATGACCTGTTCCGCATCCTTGGCACCATAGTATGAGAAGATATGGTATTCGCGGCCGGTGATGGCGCTGATCTTGCCCAGAAAGCCTTCGACCGTCTCGGGTACGCTCTCGTAATATTTGTTGCTGGCTTCACGGTGTGTGAAGAAGGTTTCGGGATTCTCGTTCGTGCCGCGGGTGACAGGCCGTTCGGGCGTCAGGGCGCGGTCGCGGAAGCGCTTGATGTCGGCTTCGTCCACCAACGGGGCGATGTCTTCGTTGTCGAGCCGCTCCACTTTCTGGTATTCGTGCGAAGTCCGGAATCCATCGAAGAAATTGATGAACGGGACCGAGCATTTCAGCGCCGAAAGATGCGCGACGGCCGTCAGGTCCATCACTTCCTGTACGCTGCCTGCGCACAGCATGGCGAAACCGGTCTGACGGCAGGCCATCACGTCCTGGTGGTCGCCGAAGATATTCAGCGCATGGGTAGCCAGGGAACGGGCCGATACGTCGAAGACACACGGCAGCAGTTCACCGGCGATTTTGTACATATTGGGGATCATCAGCAGCAATCCCTGGGAGGCGGTGAAGGTCGTCGTGAGAGCGCCGGCCTGCAGCGAGCCGTGCACGGCACCGGCGGCACCGGCCTCCGACTGCATTTCCTGCACGGAAACGGTCTGGCCCCAGAGGTTCTTGCGGCCTTTGGCCGCCCATTCGTCCACGTGTTCTGCCATGGGCGACGAAGGAGTGATCGGGTATATGGCGGCTACTTCGGAAAACATGTAGCTGATATGTGCAGCCGCTTCGTTGCCGTCACAAGTGATGAATTTTTTCTTACTCATAATTAAGGGTATAAATAGATGGTTTCTTGAAAAATTATCCGAGCATGCTGAGCAGGATGCCGGCCGCGACGGCCGAACCGATGACACCGGCCACGTTCGGGCCCATGGCATGCATGAGGAGGAAATTGTGCGGGTCGGCTTTCTGGCCTTCGGCCTGCGACACGCGGGCGGCCATCGGGACGGCGGACACGCCGGCCGAGCCGATGAGCGGGTTGATCTTCTCTTTCAGGAACAGGTTCATGAACTTGGCGAGCAGGACGCCGCTGCCGGTACCCACACCGAAAGCCACGATGCCGACGACGAGGATGCCGAGGGTCTGCCAGTTGAGGAAGGCCGCGGCTGTCGCCGTGGCGCCGACCGTCGTACCCAGGAAGATGACGACGATGTTGTTCAGTTCGTTCTGTACCGTCTTGCTGAGTCGTTCCACCACGCCGCATTCACGCATCAGGTTGCCGAGCATCAGGCAGCCGATCAGGGCCGCCGCAGACGGCAGCAACAATGCGATGACGATGGTCACGATGATCGGGAACACGATTTTCTCCGTCTTGGAAACGTTGCGCAGCTGCTTCATGCCGATGCTGCGTTCCGACTTGGATGTCAGTGCGCGCATGATGGGCGGTTGGATGACAGGCACCAGCGCCATGTAGGAATAGGCGGCCACGGCCACCGGTCCCAGCAGATGCGGTGCCAGCTTGGTCGTCAGGAAGATGGAGGTGGGGCCGTCGGCTCCGCCGATGATGCCGATGGAGGCGGCTTCCTGCGAGTTGAATCCCATGGCGTGGGCCACGATGAAGGTGGCAAAGATGCCGAACTGGGCTGCCGCACCGAGCAACAGGCTCTTCGGGTTGGCGATGAGCGGACCGAAATCGGTCATCGCGCCGACGCCGATGAAAATCAAGCACGGATAGACACCGGCCTTGACACCGATGTAAAGGATGTCCAGCAGGCCGCCTTCGGCCAGGATGTGCTTGTAACTGTGATAATACGGGCTTGCAGGGTTCAGGAACTCGTTGTTCCAGAATTCCGAATGGAACAGGCCGGCGCCCGGGAAGTTGGTGAGCAGCATGCCGAATGCGATGGGCAGCAGCAGCAGCGGCTCGTACTGTTTGACAATGGCCAGATACGACAGCAGACAGGCGATGCCTATCATGACGAGGTTTTTCCAGTTGTCAGCGGCGAATAACTTGACGATGCCGGTATCGCTGAGGAAGTTCTGCATGGTCTCGCCGAACTGGATGGTTTCCTGGGCCATCAGACCCGTTACGGGAATCACCAGCAGGGCGGCGACCAGCCAGAGCATTTTTGCGGAATGTCTCATGCTGTAAGGCGTTTATGCGATTTCCACCAGGTTGTCGCCCTGCATGACGGAAGCGCCCTGCTGGACGAAGATGGTCTTCACGGTTCCCTCGAACTCCGAGGTGATGTTGTTGGCCATTTTCATGGATTCCATGACAAGCAGGATGTCGCCCTGCTTGACGCTCTGTCCGGGCGTGACCATGATCTGGGTGATGCTGCCCGGCAGGGGGGAGGTGACCACCTTGCCGCCCGCCGACGGAGTGGCCTTCGGGGCGGATGCTGCGGCCGCCTGGGGGGTGGCTGCCGGCGTCACATGGTGCACCACATGGTGTACCACTTGCGGTTTCTTGCGCGTCTGTTCCAGTTCCACGGTGTAGGCACGGCCGTTGACGGCAACTTCTATTTGATTGTTTCCCAGTTCGTTTACGGAAACTTCGTAATTCGCCTTGTCTATGTTGAACTTAAAGCTTTTCATTTTCTATCGGTTCTGATTGTAAGTGTTGAAGAGTTCGGAATTCCATGCCGAGTGTTCGTTGTGACGGTAGGGGAGCGTGTAGCTTTCTTCGTCGTGCGCCTCGTTGAAATACAGGTACAGCGCCGTCGCGATGGCCGCTCTCTCCCGGTCGGACGTGTTTTCCGGAGCGGCGGCGGGTTGGGTGGCGGCCGCCTTTACCGGCGCGGAACTTTTCGATGAGACATAGTTGAACAGCTGCAGGATCAGCACCAGCAGGACCAGGATCGCGAAGACAACCCCGATGCCGATGCCCGTCATGATGAGGACGTTGGTCCAGTTCGTCGATAATAACATGGCTTACTGTTTTATAATGGAATATTGCCGTGTTTCTTCGCCGGGTTGACAAGCCGTTTCGTGGCCAGCTGGCCCAAGGCGCGGATGATGCGGAAACGGGTGTTGCGCGGTTCGATGACATCGTCGATATAGCCGTATTTGGCGGCATTGTACGGATTGGCGAACAGCTTGGTGTATTCGGCTTCCTTCTCAGCGATGAAGGCCTTGGGATCCTCGGCTTCCTTCGCTTCCTTGGCATACAGCACAGCCGCCGCACCCGATGCACCCATGACGGCGATCTCGGCCGTCGGCCAGGCGTAGTTCATGTCGCCGCGAAGCTGCTTGCAACTCATGACGATGTGCGAACCGCCGTAGGACTTGCGAAGGGTGACCGTCACCTTCGGCACCGTGCATTCGCCGAAGGCGTAGAGCAGTTTGGCACCGTTGAGGATGACCGCGTTGTATTCCTGACCCGTACCCGGCAGGAAGCCCGGCACGTCCACGAGGGTTACAATCGGAATGTTGAAGGCATCGCAGAAACGCACGAAACGCGCGCCTTTGCGCGAAGCGTTGCAGTCGAGCACACCGGCCAGGAACTTGGGCTGGTTGGCCACCACGCCGACCGACTGCCCGTTGAAACGGGCGAATCCGACGATGATGTTCTTGGCATACTGCGGCTGGACTTCGAGAAATTCGCCGTTGTCCACGATGGCTGCGATGACGTCGTACATGTCGTACGCCTGCATCGGATCTTCGGGGATGATCTCGTTCAGCGAGTCTTCCACGCGGTCGATGGGGTCGTCGCAGGGGATCACGGGCGTTTTCTCCATGTTGTTCTGCGGGATGTAGCTGATGAGGTTGCGGATCAGCGCCAGGCCCTCTTCCTCGGTCGCCGCCGTGAAATGCGTGACACCCGATTTGGAGGCGTGCACCGATGCGCCGCCGAGATGCTCTTCGTCCACGTCTTCGCCCGTGACGGTCTTGACCACCTTCGGGCCGGTGAGGAACATATACGAAGTACCCTCCATCATGAGGGTGAAGTCGGTCAGTGCAGGGGAATAGACCGCACCGCCCGCGCACGGGCCGAAGATGCCGGAAATCTGCGGAATCACGCCCGATGCCATGATGTTGCGCTGGAAAATTTCCGAATAGCCGGCCAGCGCGTTGATGCCTTCCTGGATACGGGCTCCGCCCGAGTCGTTGATGCCGATGCACGGCGCACCCATCTTCATGGCCTTGTCCATGACCTTGCAGATCTTAAGGGACATCGTCTCGGACAGCGAACCGCCGAATACGGTGAAATCCTGTGCAAAGACATAGACCAGACGGCCGTCGATGGTGCCGCAGCCGGTCACCACGCCGTCGCCCAGCACTTTCTTCTTTTCCTGGCCGAAGTTGGTGCAACGGTGTTCCACGAACATGTCCATTTCTTCGAAGCTGCCTTCGTCCAGCAGCATGGCGATACGCTCGCGGGCCGTGTACTTGCCTCTCTGATGCTGTTTGTCAATGGCTTTCTCGCCGCCGCCCAGACGGGCTTTCTCGCGCAGCGCGATGAGTTCCTTTACTTTTTCAAGCTGATTGCTCATTGTATTAATAGATTAAAGAACGGAGCGGAGAACCGCCCGTTTCCGGATTCTTTATTCGGGTTTCATGCAAAGCTCGGTGAGCACGCCGTTGGTCGATTTGGGATGCAGGAAAGCGATCATCAGGCCTTCGGCACCTTTGCGCGGCGCCTGGTCGATGGCGCGCACACCCTTGGCCTGCGCTTCGTCGATGGCACTCTGGACATCTTTCACGGCAAAAGCGATGTGATGGATGCCTTCGCCTCTCTTTTCGATGAATTTGGCGATGGTGCTTTCTTCGGAGGTCGGCTCCAGAAGTTCGATCTTGGTCTGTCCGACCATGAAGAACGCGGTCTTGACCTTCTGGTCGGCCACTTCTTCGATGTTATAGCATTTTACGCCCAATACCTGTTCGTAATAGGGAATCTGTTCCTCGATGCTTTTGACGGCGATGCCGAGGTGTTCGATGTGAGAAATATCCATGATTGTTGATTTAAAGAAAATGAATCGCAAATATATAAAAAAGTGGCCGAAACAAGAAGTCTGCAGAATTAATTCCGCCGGGTCGGCGAAGGCCTCGCGCAGGGCTGTCAGATGCGCTTTCTGCTTACCACCTGGGCGTGATGCCGATGAAGAATTCGTAGTGGATGCCGGGCATCGGATGGGCGAGCACCGAGATGTATTCCTCGTCGAAGAGATTCTCGACGCTGGCCCGGAAGGAGAGGTCGGCCCAGTGCACCGAAACGGAGCGGGAAAGGCTGATGTCGCTCATGAAATAGGCGGGCAGCTGTCCGGTGAGCGTGAAGTCGTTGCTGCTCATGGTGTGGCGCCGGCTGTAGTAGCACCATTTATAGGTGAAGTTCCATTTTTTCAGGATCATCTGGCCGACCACCGAAGCCGAACGTTCGGGGACGTAGGGCAGTTGTTTCCCGACCGACTGGTCGGCCGGCGAGACCGGATCGCTCTGGTTGACGGACGGCGTCCAGGAGAAATTTCCCGCCAGGTCCCATGTGACGCGCGGTCGCTGCCAACGGCCGTGCAGCTGCGATTCAATGCCGTAGGCGTGCACCTTGCGGACGTTGCGCGGCGAGAAAAAGCCCTTGGTGGTCGGCAGCCACAGGATCCAGTCGTCGATCTGTGACGAGAACCAGTTGACGTTGCCGTCGAGATGCAGTTTGTCGGACAGGTCGCGGGCGAAGGTCATCCCGACGTCCCAGGTAAAGCCCGATTCAGGCTTCAGGGCGGGATTCCCGCCGGGCAGGAAAAACAGGTCGTTCAGCGATGGAAAACGGTAGTTGCGCGAGACGGAGGCCTGCAGCACCGCCGACCAGCCGGCGGCCACGACATGCTCTGCAAACAGGGCCGGAATCAGCGGCGCCCATTCGTCGCCGTACATTTCCTCGCGCAGCACCACCGAGATCCCCGCCAGCGGGGTCGGCCGCCATTTGCCCGACACGGCGCCGGACAGTTCGAAGCGTCCTTTGTCGTATCCCACCACGGCGCGGTTGCCGTCCTGCAGGATGATGTTCTTGTCCACGCTGCGCACGAAATGCTGACGGGCCGTCACATCGGCCGTGAAGAGCCATTCGTGGTGCGGAGAGTATTCCGTTTCGGCCTGGCCGTAGATGGTGTGCAGCGTGCTGCGCGAGCGCGTCATCGGCGTCAGGATGCCGTTGCCGGCGTCGCGCTTGTAGTCGTAGGCCATCCAGGTGTGCATGTAGCCCGCGGCGGCCTCGGTCTTGAACTGTCCGCCGTTCCGGGTGTAGGAGAAATGGCTGCGCAGTGTCTCCTCACGCTGCCGGTTCTCGAAATCGGATGTCGTGCCGTAGTCGGTCGTGAGCAGCGGAATCTCACGATTCGATGCGAAGTACCATACCTGTCCGCCCCAACGCCCCCCATCGCCGGGCGTATAATAGACTTCCTGCAGCAGATGCAGGTCGTTGAAACTGCCGCTGCGGTTCTTCTCCTTGGGATAATACTGGCCGATGATATGGTGCGTGTCGTCGTAGATGTTCTCTTTCTTGTCACGGTTGCGGTAGGGATAGCGGTTGGGGGAGGTGGCGCTGACGGCCCGGGTGGACAACTGCCACTTGTCGTTGCCGTACGACAGGCGCAGGTATTCGTCGGCCGTGCCGAACGAGCCGATGCCCTGGACGTATTGCACGCGGGTACCTTCCAAATGCTGCGGTACCGTGGCCAGCCGGACTGCACCACCCAGTCCGCCGCCTGTCAGGTTCACCGACGACGTGCCGTGCAGCAGTGCCGCATCATCGATGAAATAGGCCGGGATGGTCGAAAAATCCGTCATGCCGAGCATCGGGCTGTTGATGCCGATGCCGTTCCAGGTCACCTGCGTATGCGACGGCGACGTGCCCCGGAAGGCGACGGTGGACAGCGTGGCGCGTCCGTGGCTCTTGACGAAGACGGAAGTGTTGTAGGTGAGGATGTCGGCCATCGACAGGGCGATGCTTTCCTGCAGCGCCGTCGTGTCGAGCCGTGTTTCGTGCAGGCCGATGGATTTCATGGGACGCTCGCTGAGCACGGTCACGCCGGGCACGTCCAGGCGCAGGTCCTGTGCAGACATGGCGGCGCAGAAAAGCACCGCGCAGACGAATGTCAGCAGGCGTCTCATGGTTTCTTCCAGCAAAACGCCCCGGGAATGATGCCCACGTAGAACGAGTCGCGGCGGACGCATTGGGGCGAGTAACGGTAAATCATGCCGGCCTGCTGGTAGTCCACGGCATCCGCCACATACACTTCGCCGTTGTCAGGATGCACCGTCAGGCCGTAGTACAGCGTGCCTCTGCGGGGCAGGAAAGGCTGGGCGGGCAGGGTTTCCGACCGGACATCCATCCGCCAGATGTCGTCGTTGATCCAGTACAACGTATCGCCGGCGCCGTTGAGCTGCACCTCGGACGGCGCATCGCCCTTCTTGAAGCGGAACTGCCGCTCGATGGCGAACGTCTCGGCATCGATGCGGTAGAGTGACGGCGCCTCGAAGCCGTACGGGCTGCCCTCGTATCCGCCGTCGGTCACCGTCCACAGCTTGTGCCGGCAGTCCATGACCAGTGAGGTCGGCTGGATGCCCACCGTCAGCGAACCGACTATCTCATCGGTTTCCGTGTCGATTTTCAGGATGCGGTTCTGGTATGACCAGCAGTTGACATAGACGTAGCGCCCCCACTGGACCATCTGCTCGGTCGAGCCCGATTCCATGGTCATGTCGGGGCATAGGATATGCCCGGTTACTTCGAGGGTTTCTGGATTGACGATGAAAATGCGGTTGTCCCAGATCTGCGTGACGTAGGCTTTCGTGTCGGAGACAAAGTGGATGTAGCGCGGGGAGGTGAGACCCGTAATACGCCCGATTTCCTTGAAAGTCCTCAGATCGATGGCGAAGATGACATGGGAGTTGTTGACCACGACCCATCCGACGCCGTCGCGGATGACCATCGACTGGGCCACGTCGCCCAGTTTCATGCCGTTGGCCCGGTAGAACACTTCGTTTTCGACCCGGCGTGTTCCGGTATTGTAGTACGAAAGCGAGGCATTGCCGTATTGGAAGTTCCCTTCGCAGAGGATATACAGGCCCTCGCCCTGCGTCAGGTCGCGGAAATCTTCCGTCCGGCCGTCTTCCCACTCCATGCAGCCCGCATTCAGCAGGCAGGCGCATGACAGCAGGAAGAAACGGAAAAACCGGCGGAGATCATGCATGGCGATTACTCGTTGTCGGGCATGTTGCAGTCGAACATGCCACATACTTCGGTGGAGTTTTCGCCGAGCCAGCCGCTTTTGGTGCATAGCGCGGTCTGGACTTTGACGAAGTCGATGAACGGCAGGTCAACCGGTTTGAGGTCGGTGTCCACCGCATCGGAAATCTTGAAATAATTGGTTTTGTCGTTCTTCAGACGGTCTGTTGCGCTGAAGTTGTCGGCATAGCCCCAGCCATAAGCGGGCTGGATCCAGTTGGTGCCGTTGCCGGACTGGTCGTAGTTGCGGGCTTCGAGGCGCGTGCCGCGCAGCGTGTAGGAATTCCCGGTCACCCAGGCCGGGTAATAATAGTCCTGCTTGTGGTACGCGGCAAGATAATCAACCGAGCCTTCGCCGCCCTTGTTGTCGGTCCACCGGACGCTCTGCCCGGCCGCTTCCGGCCGGTAGTAGGTCACGGCGTAATCCTGGATGGTGCCTTCCTTGCCGGTTTCCGACCCGGCCAGTTCGTACCAGGTGTCGTCGGGCTTGCCATTGCGGTTTTCGTCCTGCATCACCCAGACGATACCCGGTTCGGAGGACCCGTCAAAGGCATTGCCGACGACCGCGAAGTCGTAGCCGCCCGTGTTCACGATACTGTGGTCGAATCCGGCCACAAGGTAGCCGCCGAAGGCCCCGAGCGATACGTACTGCCCGGTTTCGAGCCGCTCCATGGCGTAGGCGCAGGCCTCTTCCATCGTGGTGGCGTCGTACCGTTCGTTGACAAACTGCCCGGGGGCCGGCAGGAAATAGAACACCTCATTGCAACTTGCCGTACTGGAAGCCGTGATAAGCCGCTGGATGGCGCCCGTGTCGTCTCCGGACGGGTCGTCACCGCCGGGATTGACCGGCGTCGTCACTTCGTCATCCTTGTTGCAGCCGCACGTCAGGCAGACCAGCGCGGCAAGTGTAATGAGCAGAATACGTTGCATGTCCTTTTCAGGGAATTATTCTTCTGTTACTTCCACGGCTTCTTCTTCGTAGAAGCGGACGGCTACGTCGTCGTAGGCGAAATAGGCCGGCTGGCTGAAGCCGTATCCGTTATCGGACGAACCGGTGATGTTGAACGAAACGGTCAGCACTTCGCCCAGCGAGGTGAGATCCCATTTTGTCCAGTCTGTGACCATTTTGTCGGGGCCGCTGCTGAGATAGAATTCGCAGGTGCCGGTTTCTTCGCCATCCGCATTATAACCGGTGGCGATGATCTTCACCCAGTCGCCTTCGCCGACGGCGGGTGCAAAGCTGTTGCCGTTCTTGAACACATTCAGTGCGTAGAGGGTGTTGTTGACATACATATGGTCGATGACCCGGGCTATGCCGTCGCCGAAGTATAATTCAGGCAGGTTGTCACCCGAATAACCTGAGTTGTCATGGTAGCCGTCGTGGACGCAGAAGTTCTCTGAACCATTGTGGCCGCCGCCCGAGGTGGCGCCATCCGGCCGGTAGAGGGCCAGCTGCAAGGTGTAGTCGCCTTTGCTCAGATCGGCTTCCAGATAGTTCGAGATGGCATGACCGCCGCCCGCGTAGCTGGTGGTACCCCAGTTCAACGGGAACACATGGCCGAGGAAGGTGTTGTTTTCGTCATACCAGTTGTAGTCGGTCGGACCCCAGCCCGATTCGCCGTACAGCAGC
>JAEEGL014917403.1_pt1 | contig 12601 bp, 12 predicted proteins | sample 9134231 | NCBI WGS metagenome assembly JAEEGL01 (sample SAMN16246548, study PRJNA631951) | gut metagenome | biome: gut microbiome; feature: rumen; material: fiber-attached | host: Bos | place: Iran: Karaj | collected 2018-10
CCAACTGCCAGAAGGAAATGAACAAAGCTGTGGATTGCGGCTACTGGAACCTGTTCCGCTTCAATCCCGACGCTGAGAAGCCCTTCACCCTGGACAGCAAGGAGCCGGCCGGCGGCTACCAGGAGTTCCTCATGAACGAGGCTCGCTACAGCCGTCTGACCCGCGAGTTCCCGGAGCGTGCCGATTGGCTCTTCAAGGCCAACGAGGACAACGCCAAGGACCGCTACGAGCACCTCATGAAGCTGAAGGCCCTCTACGAGTAAGCCGACAGCCCGCAAAACAGCAAACGCAAGCCCACGGGAGCGATCCCGTGGGCTTGTTGTTTGGGTCCCTTTGTTTTCAGAAGGCCGCTCTCACCGGCGCGCGACTGTAGCTGCCGGGCCGCGTCATTTCTCCGGATAAGGCGTAGATGATCCTTTCCAGCACATTCATGAAAGAGCAGGGTCTCCTTCTCATTATAAAATCACAAAATTTTTATATCAAAGATCAACCGTGATCGCAAGCCCAGACCGGGAATATACGGAGGCGCTCCTTCTGACCCTTCCCTTTGGGGCTTTCACTTCGCTTGACACAGTGCGCCGCCTGTGATACGCTTTGTGCAGCAGGAATAGAAGGGAGATCTCACATGAAAAAGCAAAAAGGTCTTGCGCTGCTTCTGATTCTGGTCCTGGGGCTGAGCCTCTGCCTGTCCGCCTGCGGGATCCATTCTGAAATCGACTTCGGAAACTGGATCGGTTCCGAGCCGGTCGTCCCCGCGATGCCGGAGCTGGACCGGGACGGCTTCATCGCCGCGGCCGAAAACCTGGGCGCTGTGAGGAGCGAGGATATGCTCCAGCCGGACCCCTGGGTGGACGAGCAGGGCAGGGAGCATCCGTTCGACGAGGCGACCGCATATTTTTCCCCCGCAGACCAGGATTACCAGCAGGTCCTCTGCTATTTCGACTGCGCGGACCCGGAGCATGCACAGCATCTCTATGAGGAATACTACAACATGATTCTGGAGGGGGGCTATACGCCCAACGATCTGTCCGGGGAGGACTTCCGCGCCTTTTGGGCCTATGGCGATGATCTGTGCGCTTTCGGGTTGGTCGTACAGAAAAACGACCGCGTCATTCTGGTCGATACCGAATGCCGCGATACGCTGCGGATCGCGCTGGACGGCGCCAACTGGAGCGCACTGGAACTGAGCGGACTGGAGAACTATCAGTCCAAGGTCAGCGGCGCGAACTTCGGCGGCGTTGCCGAACGCTTCGGCTACGAGCTGGAGGGCCAGTACGACGAGGAGCCTCTGGTCTTCCCCGACGGGGATCACTATGTGGCCCTGGCGCTGAACTATGAGCGCTGGAACGGCAAGTTCTATTACTGCCGCCTGATCGCGCAGTACAGCGCCGAGGACGCCAAGGAGCTGTTCGACGCGGAATACGATTATTACTACAACAACCACCGCATGGCTTTCAACGCCGTCCAGACCGGCGGCAACTACCGGTTCTTCTGGTCGGAGGATGACATCGGCGTGGTCCTGCAGGTGGAGAATACGGTGATCTACGTCACCGGCGAATCCAGGGACCAGATCATCCAGATCATGACAGCCTTGGGCTACGGCGAGATCTACTGGTGAGCAGATCCTGCGCCGCGAACGGGGAGCACAGAACAGGCCGGACACAGATGTGTCCGGCCTTTCCGATTGCTGACAACGCCACTGGGAGGGAGCTTGAACCACCCGCCCCGTGCGTTTTTTTCCGCGGCTTCAGCCCCGGGTCAGGGCCGTGCCGGGATAGTAATGGGCCAGGATCTGCGCGCAGTCCTCACCTTCCCGGGCCAGCACCATGGCGCCGTACTGGCTCATCCCGACCCCGTGGCCGTAGCCCGTGACGGTAAAGAGAAAGGCGTCCCCCGCGTATTCCAGGCGAAAGGACGTGGAGCGCAGGGAGAACAGGGATCGCAGCTCCGTTCCGGACAGCTCCGCGCCGCCCAGCACGGCGCTGGAAACTCTCCCGCTCCCGTCCCGGCGCAGCTCCCCCAGCCAGCTCTCCGGCTCGCCGGTGAAATCCGCCTCCGGGTGAGCGGACAGGATCACGTCCCGGAAGTCGATGGGGGCGCACAGCAGCGTGCTCACGTAGCCGGGCACGTCCGCCGCCGTCTCCGGGCTGGAAACGCTGATCAGGTAGGGGCAGGGACTCCAAAGGGCGCCGCTGTCCTCGGTGGCCCCGGCGGAGGAGGAGTGGAACACGGCCAGGACCGGCTCCCCCTCATAGCTGAGATACTGCCCGTCCGTGGCCTCCACCGCGGCCCGGACCGCCTCCAGCCGCATCTCGTAATCCTCCCCCCAGCGCTCCCGCAGCTGCTCCTCGCCCAGCCAGGCCTGGCAGCAGCCCGGGTCCGTGCAGACGTCCGCGTCCGGGTGCTTGCCCTCGGCGGCGCAGTACATGGCGTAGGTCCGGGCGGCCACCGCCTGGGCCTTCAGCGCCTCCGCCGGGAAGGAGCCGGGCATTTCGCCCGCCACCGCGCCGGTGAGATAGTCCTGCATGTCCATCTCCACCACCTCGTCTCCGAGCTTTACCCGAAGGCTGCGGGGGGCCTGGCCGCCGGGAACGGGCGTCCGCTCCGGCTGCCGGACCGCAGTCTCGCGGGATACTCCGGAAAAGAGGGCCAGAGTCTCCGGCCCGCTCTCCGCCGCGTCCATGGCTCTGCCGGGGAGACCCCGGAAGGCCACCGGCAGCAGATACACCAGCAGCAGGGCGGCGTAGGCCCAGCAAAGGATCTTTTTCACGCAGACCGCCTCCGTTCATTTGAGATCGCCGCCGCCGAATGGACTTGACGGCTTGTACAAATCAGGGTACAATGAAAGGTACTCCGATCAATTATTATGGAAACGGAAGCAGGCTTATGCGTAAAAAACCACTTGAGATCTGTCTGTATGTCGCCGGCGCCGGCGCCTTCGGCGTATTCCTGCGCTGGCTGGAGAACCAGCTGGCCTTCAACGAGCTGGGGCTTGCGGACCCCAGCGCCTTCCATTGGATGCTGATCGCCTTCCTGGCGGCCTGCGTGCTGGTGTTCCGGGGCTTTCTGGTCCGGATGGACGGGCAGGATCTGCTCCTGCCGGAGGACTTTGGCCAGGCGCTGGGCAACCAGGCGCAGCTCGTCCGGATCCTCTCCATCGCCGCGGGCGCGATCATGGCCCTGGGCGGACTGCTGCTCTTTTCCAAGAGCGAGATCGACAAATATCCCGGGATGCTGCGGGTCCTGGCCGCCCTGGCGGTCCTGTCCGGCGCCGCCTATCCCCTGGTGATGGCGGAAACGGTGCGGGAGCAGCCCCGGCGGACGCCCCTGTGCGCCCTGATGCTGCTGCCCATGGTGATGTACGCCCTGTGGCTGATCCTCAGCTACCGCAACAACGCGATCAGCAGCGTGCCTCTGGCCTACGGGCTGGACATCCTGACGGCTATCGTCTGCATGGCGGGCTATTTCTACATGGCGGGCTTCGCCTTCGGCACGCCGGTCACCTGGCTGCGGCTGTTCTTCGCCATGTTCAGCGCGTCCATTGCCATCATGTCCCTGGCGGACGAGCGCTACATGGGCATGGAGCTGATCCTGCTGGCCACGGCGGTCCAGATGCTGCTGTACACCTGGATGATGGTGCAGAACCTGCAGAAGGTCCAGCGGGAAAAGCCTGTGGAGAAGGACGACGGCTTCGAGCACCTTTGAGGCAGGAGAAAAACCGACAAAAAAACGCCCCTTTTGGGGCGTTTTTCTTTTGGGCTTGTCAGTCCGTCGGTCCCGGGACGATCAGGTCCCGGATGGCCTCCAGACGTTTTTCTCCGATGCCGGGGACGCGCAGCAGATCCTCCGGGCACGTGAAGGGGCCGTTTTCCTCCCGGTCCGCCACGATGGCGGCGGCGAGCCCCTCTCCGATCCCCGGGAGCTTCCGGAGCTCCGCGGCGTCTGCGCTGTTCACGTCCACCCGCTCTCCCGGCAGCAGCTCCAGTGCCGGCTGGTCCGGGGCGTTGCGCCCCAGCAGCAGCTCCTCTTCCTGCTCCGGCTCCTTTGCCGTCTCGGGCGCGGGAGCGTCGGAGAAGAAGGAGCCGGAGGAGAGCAGCACGGCCGCGGAAAACAGCAGGCTGAGGGCCGCCATGAGCCCCGCCGCTGCCCGGCCGGAAAGCCGCCCCGCGCGCCTCGTCCCGGACTGCGGGGAGGGGGCGGCGCATGGACGGTCTGCTGGTTTTGCAGGAAAAGGAAGCCTCACGGCACACTCCAGTCCGGATCCGAAAAGGATCCACGGGTCGTTCTCTCTGTTCTACATAATATATTATATCACGTTTTCCCGCCGGACGGAAGTCTTCCCGTCCAAAAACCCGGTTTTACAAGGAAGGAAAGCTCTGCGCTCTTGACATCCTTCCTCAAGTAAAATACAATGCTGACATACGAAGGGACGCGGAGCGCTGCGCCGCGAAGAGGGATGTGAGACCATGAGACCCATCAGTGAAAGAGACTATGCGGACAGCCTGAAGCCCTCCCGGGGCGCTTTCCGGCTTTCTCCCGTCCATATCATCCCCCTCAGCTTTCTGCTGGCCATCGCGGTGGGTACGCTGCTGCTTCTGCTCCCCGCCGCCACGGCGGAAGGGGCGGAGACGAGCTTCCTCACCGCGCTCTTCACCGCCACCACCTCCGTGTGTGTGACGGGCCTGGTGGTGGTGGACACCTACGCCCACTGGAGCCTCTTCGGGCAGATCATCATTCTGCTCCTGATCCAGCTGGGAGGCCTGGGGATCATCACGGCCATCTCCATGGTGATGCTGTTTCTCCGCAGGCGGTTTTCCCTGCGCAGCCGGACGCTGCTTCTGGATGCGCTGAATCTGGACAGCCGCCTGGGACTGATGTCCTTCCTCTCCAGGGTCTTCAAATGGACCTTTCTGGTGGAGGGGCTCGGCGCCGTACTGTACAGCATCGAATTTATCCCCCGCTTCGGCCCGGTCCGGGGGATCTGGGTCTCCGTATTCACCTCCATCTCCGCCTTCTGCAACGCCGGCCTGGACATTCTGGGGCCGGACAGCCTCAGCGGCTATGCGGGATCTCCGCTGGTCCTGTCCGTGACCATGGGGCTGATCGTGCTGGGCGGCTTGGGCTATATCGTCTGGTTTGACGTGGGCCGCTGCGTGCGGGACGGGATCCGGTACCGGTACACGCCGCGGCAGGCCGCCCGACGGCTGGGGGAGCACACCCGGCTTGTCCTGTGGCTGACCGTGACGCTGATCCTTTTGGGCGCCGTGCTGATCTTCCTGGCGGAGTACCGGAATCCGGCCACCCTGGGAGGCATGAGCCCCGGGGACAAGGTCATGAACAGCCTTTTCCAGTCCGTGACCTTCCGAACCGCAGGCTTTTACGCCGTGCCCCAGGAAAATCTCGGGGCGTTCTCCTGCCTGGTGGGATATCTCTGGATGTTTATCGGCGGCTCGCCCATCGGGACGGCGGGCGGCGTCAAGACCGTCACCATGTTCCTGGTGTTTGCCAACGCGCTCTCCTATGCCAATTCCAGAAAGGCGACCAACCTCTTCCGCCGGCGGATCTCCGAGGAACTGATGCAGAAGGCCTCGGCCATCGTGATGATCAGCTTTTTCTCGCTGTTCGTCTCCGCCCTTCTTCTGCTGGCCCTGGAGCCCGTTTCCATGACGGACGGACTGTTCGAGGCGATCAGCGCCGTGGCCACCGTGGGCCTTTCCAGAGGGCTGACCCCGTCTCTCCACACGGCGGGACGGATCGTCATTATCGCGACCATGTACCTGGGCCGGATCGGCCCCATATCCATGGCGCTGTTCCTGGCCCGACCGAGACCGGGGAAGAACAGCGTGACGTACGGAGAAGGCAAGTTTTATGTGGGATAGGAAGGATGTACTATGAGCAGATCGATCGCAGTATTGGGACTGGGCAAATTCGGCACCAGTCTCGCGGAAAGCCTGTATTCCCTGGGCATGGATCTGATGGTCGTGGACCGGGATCCGGACCGGATCCGTGAATTTGCGTCCAAATCCACGATCGCGGTCTGCGCGAATCTGGAGAACGAAGAGGAGATCCAGCAGCTGGATCTGAAGCATATGGACATGGTCGTGGTCTGTATGGGCACGTCTCTGGCTCCCAGCGTCATGTGCGTCATGGAGGCAAAGAACCAGGGCGTTCCCTTCGTCATGGCCAAGGCCCTCTCCGAGCAGATGGGCACGATCCTGAAAAAGGTGGGCGCGGACCAGGTGGTCAACCCGGAGGCGGAAAGCGCCATGCGCGCGGCCCGGGCGCTGGCCTCTCCCACGATCCTGGATCTTTTCGACGTGGGGGAAAACCTCTGCATGATCGAGATGGTCCCGGAAAAGAAATGGCTCGGGAAGACGCTGCTGGAGCTGAACCTGCGGCAGAAGCGGGGGATCAACGTCATCGCCATGAAGGAGCCGGGGACCACCTGGTCCTATCTGGACGCCCACACGCCGATCGGAGAAAACGCCACCCTGCTGGTGGTCCTGGAAAAAAAGCTTTTGAGTCAGTTCTGACAGGGCGACCGCCCCGCCGCGGCTCGGACGCATATGGCAAAAGGCCCGTACGGGCCGGAATTCTGGTTCCGGTCCGTACGGGCCTTTTCTCGTCGGGGAAGGGCGGCGGAAGCCTGCTCAGCGCTTCCAGGTGCGGGGGATGAAGAGCACCAGGATGGGGTACAGCTCCAGCCTGCCCATGAGCATGGCCGCGGTCAGCAGGATCTTGGTCCGGCAGGAGAAGGAGGCAAAGCTGCCGGCGGGACCGATAAGCTTTGTCATGCCGGGACCGATATTGCTCAGGCAGCTGAGCGCCGCGGAAAAACTGGTGGCGATATCCGCGCCGTCCAGGGACACCGCAAAGGAGAAGAACAGCAGCAGCGTGACGTAGGCGGTGAAAAAGGTGGCCGCAGCCTTGACGGTGCTGCGTTCCACCCGCTTGCCGTCCAGCTGGACCCGGGTGACGCTGCGGGGGCGGATCATCTGCCGCAGCTCCGTCGCGGCGCTCTTGCTCAGGATGATCAGCCGGGAGACCTTGATGCCGCCGCCGGTGCTGCCCGCACAGGCGCCGCAGAGCATCAGCAGCATCAGGATCCACTTGCAGTACTCCGGCCAGTCTGTCGTAAAGTCCACGGTGCCGAAGCCGGTGGTGCTCATGATGGTGCCCACGTTGAAGAAGGCCTGGTGAACGGTCTCTCCCAGGCTGCCGTAGATCTTGCGCAGACCCAGGCACAGCAGCAGGACGCTGCCCAGGATGATGCCCAGATACCAGTGCAGCTCTTCGCTCTTGAGCGCTTCCTTCCAGTGCCCGATGAGGATCAGGAAATAGAGGTTGAAGTTCACGCCGAAGAGGAACATGAACACGGTGACGACGCTTTCGATGTAGGCGCTTCCGAAGCCGCCGATGCTGGCGGGGTTGGTGGAGAAGCCGCCGGTGCCCGCGGTGGAACAGGCGTGCAGCAGCGCGTCGTAGAAGCTCATGCCGCCGCACATCAGCAGTACCGTCTCCGCCAGGGTCAGGCCGATGTAGATCAGGTAGAGCATCCTGGCGGTCTTTCTGGCCCGGGGCACCAGCTTGCCCACGGTGGGCCCGGGGACCTCCGCGCGCATGATGTGCATGGAGTGCTCGCCGCTCATGGGCAGCACCGCCATCAGGAACACCAGCACGCCCATGCCGCCGACCCAGTGGTTGAAGAGCCGCCAGAACATGTCTGCCCGGTAATGCTCGGTCATCCCGCCGATGTCTGGGACCACGCTGGCGCCGGTGGTGGTGAGACCCGAGGCGGTCTCGAATACGGCGTCCACGTAGTTGGGGATGCTCCCGGAGAAGACGAAGGGCAGCGCTCCCAGCAGGGAGATGCCGATCCAGCCCAGGCCCACGATCACGAAACCGTCCCGCGCCACCAGCGCGTTGGTCTTGGGCTTGGGCAGCAGCAGCAGACCGCCCAGCGCGGCGGTCACGCCGATGGCAAGGATGAAATTCAGCACGTTTTGCCCGTACCAGAGCCCGGCGATCAGGGGCAGCAGCATCAGCGCCGCGTAGATCAGCAGGATCAGGCCCAGGACGCGGGCGATCATACGGTAGTTCATCAGTTCTCCTCAACAATGGCGTCCATATTCTGAAGCTTGCCCGCCGCCGTGACGATCACCGCGTGGTCGCCCGGCAGGATGCAGCTGCTGCCGTCGGGGATGATGCTCTTGTTGCCGCGGATGATGGCGCAGATCAGGACGTTGGGCCGCAGCTTCAGGTCCTTCAGGGGGATGTTCACACAGGCGGAGTCGGGGCTGACCTTGAACTCCAGCGCCTCCACCTTGCCGTCCGCCAGACGGTAGAGGGTCTCCATGCTGCCCCCCATGGAATTGCTCATGGCGCGCACGTAGCGGGTCAGCTGCTGGGAGACGATCTCCTTGGGGGAGACCACGGTGTTGAGCCCCACGTTGTCCAGGATCTCGTCCAGATAGTCCCGGTTCACCTTGACGATGACCATGTTCACGCCGCAGTTCTTGGCGAAGAGGGAGGTGATGATGTTGTCCTCATCGTCGCCGGTGAGGGCCACGAAGGCGTCCGCCGAGGACAGCCCGTCCTCCTGCAGCACGTCGCTGCGGGTGGCGTCCCCGCAGACCACGTTGGCCTGGGGGATCAGATCGCAGAGAGCGTCGCAGCGCTCCCGGTCCTTCTCCACCACGGTGACCTCCATGCCGTTCTCCTGGAGGATGCGGGTGAGATAGACCGTGCTGCGGCCGCCGCCCATGATCATCACCCGGCGCACCGGGCGCTTGTACTGACCGATGGCGGTGAAGAAGCGGCGCAGTTCCTGGGAACTGCCGGTGATGCTGAGCCGGTCCCCGGCCCGCAGGACGAAGCTGCCGTTGGGGATCATGGCCTCCCGGCCCCGTTCCACCAGGCTCACCAGGACCTTGGCTCCGAAGCGCTGGACCAGCTCCTTGAGGGCCACGCCCTCCAGCTTGCCGCCCGTAGGGATCTTGTGCTCCACGATCTCCACGCTGCCCTTGGAAAAAGCGTCCACCCGGGCCGCGCCGGGGAAGCGCAGCAGACGGGAGATCTCCTTGGCGCACTCGTATTCGGGGTTCACGATCACGGACAGGCCCAGGGCCTCCCGCAAGAACTCGGTCTGATGCAGGTATTCCGGGTCGCGGACCCGGGCGATCACGTGGGCGGTGCCCATCTTCCGGGCCGAGATGCCGCAGACCATGTTCACCTCGTCCTGCTCCGTGGCGGCCAGCAGCAGATCCGCTTTTTCCGCCCCCGCTTCCCGCAGGGTCTCGGCACTGGTGGCGCTGCCCTCCACGCAGATCACGTCCAGGCTGTTGGACACCGATTGAACGGTATCCGGGTCCCGGTCGATGACGGTGATGTCGTGCCCTTCCTCCGCCAGCAGGGCGGCCACGGAATGGCCGACCTTGCCCGCACCGGCAATGATGATCTTCATAAGCGTTCTCCTTGCGAGAAAAACTTTCTAACATCTCTTTATACCATGTTTTTTCTCGGATGTACAGCTTCCCGCGGACTTTTTTCCGGGAGAGGGATCCTCCTCTTGCGCAAATGAGACGCAGACGCTATAATATGGGACCGTATGAAAGGAACGTGATCACTCGTGTTTCAGGGTTTTTCCAAGGAGACGGGGGACTTTCTGTGGGAGCTGAGCTTCCACAACGAGCGGCCCTGGTTCCTCGAGCATAAGGAGCAGTTCGAGCGCTGCGTAAATCAGCCCTTCCGGGCCCTGGCCAAGGAGACGGTGGAAGGGATGCAGGTCCTCTGCCCGGAGATCGACTGGGCCTGCCACGTCTCCCGGATCTACCGGGACGCCCGGCGGCTCTTCGGCCGCGGGCCCTACAAGGACCACCTGTGGTTCACGGTGCGGAATGGAAGCAGCCGAAACGGGGAGGGCCCCGCCTTCTGGTTCGAGATCCATCCGGCCACCTGCAGCTACGGCCTGGGCTTTTTCGACGTGACCCCGGCGCTGATGGAGCAGTACCGCCGCGCCATCGACGCCAACCCCGCCCGCTTTGAGCGCCTGGCGGAGCAGGTCGCCCGGATGCCGGGCTTTCGCGTCATCGGACCGGAGTACGCCCGCCGGAAGGGGGACTACCCGGAGCCTGTCCGCAGCTGGTACAGCCGGAAGTGGGTGGCGGCGGAGCGCTCCATGGACCTGGAGGGGGAGGCCTTTTCCCCTTCTCTGCCGCAGCTGCTGTGGGAGAGCTTTGAAAAGCTCATGCCCATGTTCGAGTTTCTCGCCGGGGTGGACCGGGCCTGAAGGCGGAAGAATTCCGTTCCGCCGCAGAATCCCCTTGTAAAAGCGGAAAGCCTGCGGTATAATGCAAATAATTTTTCGGGAAAGGGGGCTGCGGCTGTGGATCCGAGACCCATCGGCGTGTTTGATTCCGGTCTGGGCGGCTTGACCGCTCTGCAGGAGCTGCGCCGGCTGATGCCGGAAGAGAATATCGTATACTTCGGCGACACCGGCCGTCTGCCCTACGGCGAAAAGACCCTGCCCCAGCTTCGCTGCATGGCCCGGCAGGACCTGTCGCTGATCGCCTCCCGGGGGGTGAAGGCCATCCTGGTGGCCTGCGGCACCCTGTCCAGCAACACTCCCGAGCTGCTGGACGCGTTTCCCGTCCCCAGCTTCGGCGTGCTGCGGCCCAGCATCGAGGCCATGGCGCAGATCCCCGGCGAGGGGCCTCTGGGCATCCTGGCCACCACGGCCACCATCCGCAGCGGCGCCTTTGAGCGGGCCCTGCGCGCCGCCTGCCCGGGGCGGGAGATCATCCCGGTGCCCTGCCCGGAGCTGGTGCCTCTGATCGAGAGCGGGCACACCGCCCCCACGGATCCGCTGCTGCGCGCGGCAGCCGAGCGCTACACCGCCGATCTGGGCGGCGCCGCGGCGGTGCTGCTGGGCTGCACCCACTACGGCATCGTGGAGGAGGCCCTGCGCGCCTTCCTGGACGAGGACACGGCCCTTGTCAGCGCCGCCGCCTGCGGGGCGCAGGCCGTGCGGGACCATCTGGAGCGCCATGCGCTGCGGGGCGGCGAGGGAGAGGAGCGGTACCTGGTCAGCGGCGACCCCGCGCTCTTCGGAGAGCTGGGCTCCCGGCTGCTGGGCAGACCCATCGAGGGCCGCGTCGCCCGGGTTCCGGTGATGAGGATCGAGATATGATGAAGGACGTTGTCATTTCCATCAACAGCACCTTCGCCTTTGACGAGGGCGAAGAACACCAGATGGAGTTTACCACAGACGGATATTATTTCTTTGAAGACCAGGTGGGCTGCCTCAGCTATGAGGAGAGCGAGGTCACCGGACTGGAGGGCACCCGCACCAGCCTCTTCATCATGCCGGACCAGGTGGTGGTGGACCGGGAGGGGACCGTCACCAGCCGCATGGTGTTCAAGGAGGGTCTCAAGAGCGCTTTCCAGTATGCCACGCCTTTCGGCAACGCCACCATGGGCATCAATACCCGCCGCATCGCCCAGAGCATGGGGGCCGACGGCGGCAGCGTGGAGATCGACTACGTGGTGGACATGGAGCATATGGTGGCTTCCCGGAACAAGTTCCAGATCACCGTCCGGGAGATCGGCGCCCAGTGATTGTTTTCAAGAAACAAAGAAGGCTGTTTTGGCAGCCTTCTTTTTATCTTGAAAAATTTTTCAAAAACCTGTTGACAAAATTGTGTTACTGTGCTATTGTACTAATCGTCTAATACAACAACACAAGGAGGCGTGACCATGGAGTGGAGCTTTCGCGGCGATCTGCCCATCTATTCCCAGTTGGTGCGGCGGATCAAGCAGGGCATCGTCTCCGGTGAGCTGCCGCCCGGGGGGAGGCTTCCCGCGGTGCGGGAGCTGGCCATGGAGGCCGGAGTCAACCCCAACACCATGCAGCGTGCGCTGCAGGAGCTGGAGCGGGAGGGGATCGTGTATTCCCAACGCACGGCGGGGCGCTTCGTTACGGAGGATGCGCTGGTCATCGAACAGGCAAAAAAGGCCCTTGCCGGGGAACACATCCGTGCGTTCCTGGAGGGCATGGGCAAACTGGGCTACGGCAGGGGGGAGATCCTGGACCTGCTGAGAGAGGAAAAGGAGGAAGAACATGGCGATTCTGGAATGTAGAGGCCTGACCAAACGCTACGGCAAGGCGGCCGCCCTGGAGGGCGTGAGCCTGACCGTGGAGCCGGGCCGGGTCGTAGGTCTGCTGGGCCCCAACGGCAGCGGCAAGACCACGCTGATCAAGCTGGCCAACGGCCTGCTGACCCCCTCGGAGGGCGAAGTACTTATCGACGGGATGAAGCCCGGCCCTCAGAGCAAGGCGCTCGTCGCCTACCTGCCGGACCGGGACTACCTGGCCGACTGGATGACGGCCGCGCAGCTGATCGACTTATTCGCGGACTTTTATCAGGACTTCGACCGGGAGAAGGCCCAGGCCATGATGGAACGGCTGGGCATTGATCAGAGCCAGAAGTTCAAGCAGCTGTCCAAGGGCACCCGGGAGAAGGTGCAGCTCATCCTGGTCATGAGCCGCAGCGCCAAGCTCTATCTGCTGGACGAGCCCATCGGCGGCGTGGACCCGGCCACC
>JAEEGL015278624.1_pt1 | contig 12601 bp, 9 predicted proteins | sample 9134231 | NCBI WGS metagenome assembly JAEEGL01 (sample SAMN16246548, study PRJNA631951) | gut metagenome | biome: gut microbiome; feature: rumen; material: fiber-attached | host: Bos | place: Iran: Karaj | collected 2018-10
GAGAAGGGCTTCAAACTCGAAGACGCCACCCTCGAAATGCTCGGTACCGCCGAGAAGATCACCGTTGACAACGAGAACACCACCATCGTCAGCGGCAAGGGCGACAAGAAAGCCATCGACGCCCGTATCGCCATGATCAAATCCCAGATCGAGAAGACCACTTCCGACTACGACCGTGAGAAACTGCAAGAGCGTCTTGCCAAAATGGCAGGCGGCGTGGCAGTCATCTACGTCGGTGCCGCTTCCGAAGTGGAGATGAAGGAGAAGAAAGACCGTTTCGACGACGCTTTGCACGCAACCCGCGCCGCTATCGAAGAGGGTATCATCCCTGGCGGCGGTGTGGCTTACATCCGCAGCATCTCTGCCATGAAGGGCCTGAAGGGCGACAACGAGGATCAGCAGATCGGTATCGACATCGTACGCCGCGCTCTGGAAGAACCTCTCCGTCAGATCGCCGCTAACGCCGGTAAGGAAGGTTCCGTGATCGTGAACGCCGTGGCCAAGGGCAAAGGCGACTACGGTTACAATGCCCGCATCGACGAGTACCAGCACATGATCGAAGCCGGTGTCATCGACCCGACCAAGGTCTCCCGCGTGGCTCTCGAAAACGCAGCGTCCATCGCCGGTATGCTGCTGACCACCGAGTGTGTGCTCGCCGAAATCAAGGAGGAGACTCCCGCAATGCCTGCCGCCGGCATGAATCCCGGCATGGGCGGCATGTACTAATCGGAATTAGGAATCCGGAATTAAGAATCAGGGGGGCTTGGAAGAGTCCCCCTTTTTTGTGTTAAAAAAAAATTCTATCTTTGCCGCGAGTTGTATAAAAGCGGTTCAACTGAATTATGAATGGAAATAATAACAAATAAAACCCCAAAAAACATGAAAAAAACATTTTTGTCACTGTTCCTTTTGCTGGCCGCAACGGCTGTTTTCGCTCAAAAGGAGATGACCTTCACGGTGGAAGGCCCCGAAAAAACATATAACCAAGTGCGCGTCGTGAACGAAACCCCTTACACCGACTTCCGTTGCAGGGTGGTCGTCCTCAATGACGACAAAACCGTGAAAGAGGTCTATGGCGACTATTTACTCAAGGAAAAAGGCGACTCGGACTCCAACACCAAAAGCGCCAAGGAGAGCAGAATCCCCAACGGAGCGAAATTAGGTGTCAAGTTCCCGAAAAATTTCCAACACGAGCTCTCCTTCTACGTGGAGTACCGCGACTTTCCCGTTTTTGACGTGATTGTCATCCATTTGACGGACAAGGACGGCGGCTACGAGGAATGAGTATTGGACCTGATACAGGTCCCCTTAAGCAGCCTCGGAGAGGCTGAACGCGCACAGCGCAATTAACCCCACACGCGCGCAGCGCAGTGTGGGGAGTAACACACGCGCGCAGCGCAGTGTGGGGAGTAACACACGCGCGCAGCGCAGTGTGGGGAGTAACACACAAGCGCAGCGCAGTGTGGGGGGCTAAAACAGAAACTATGTCATATACCAACGAACAAATCACCGAAATCGTCGCCACCCAGCGCAAATACTTCCGCACGGGCGTGACGTTGCCTGTCAAATGGCGGATACAACAATTGAAGAAGCTGAAGGCGGCGGTCATCGCGCACGCCACTGAGTTTGAGGATGCCCTTACCGCAGACCTCGGACGGAGCCGCGTGGAGGCTTTTCTCTGCGACGTGGGGCCTGTCGTTGTGGAAATCAACGAGATGATTCGGGGGTTGCGGCGTTGGGCACGCCCGGAACGCCATTTCAGCGGCCTGATGTGCTTCCCGAGCACAGTCACCAAAGTCTATAAGATGCCCTACGGCGTGTCGCTGGTCATCAGCCCGTTCAACTTCCCGGTTCTGCTCACCATTGGCGTGGTGGCGGCGGCGATGTGCGGCGGCAACACCGTGGTGGTGAAGGCCAGCGGCAAGTCGGCGGCCTGCACGGCCGTGATGAAACGATTCTTCGCGGAGGTCTTCCCGCCCGAGTACGTCACCCTCATCGACGGCGGTCACGACGTGGCGGATATGTGCCTCGCGCAGCGCTTCGACAAGATTTTCTACACCGGCTCGCCTTCCGTCGGCAAACATGTGATGGCGGAAGCCGCCAAGAACCTCACCCCCGTGGCGCTGGAGCTGGGCGGCGAGACCGGCAACTGGTGCGTCGTGCGCAAGGATGCCGACCTGAAGGACGCGGCCCGCAAAATCGCCTTCTTCAAGCTCTGCAATGCCGGACAGATCTGCATCGACATCAACCAGATAGCCGTGGCCGAAGAGGTGGCGGCACCCTTCCTGGAGGAGTTGAAAAAGGCCTTCACGAAGCAGATCGGCGAGCATCCGGTTGCGAACGAGGAGTATCCCAGACTCATCACGGAGGCCGCATACGACAAGTGCGCGAAACTGGCGGACGAATACCGCGACCGCATCGTCTATGGCGGTGTCGGCGACAGGGAGCGCTGCAAGTACGCGCCTACCGTCATCTATCCCGTAAACCAGGACGAGCACATCGTGATGCACGAGCTTTTCTGTCCGTTGCTGCCCGTGGTACCCTTTCCGGACGCGGAAATCGACGCGTTGATGGAGATGATTGCCGGGCGCGAGCATCCGTTGGCGATGTACCTGTTTACCAAGGATATGCGATGGGCGAACCGCACCATGCAGACCCAGCAATTCGGCGGCGGCTGCATCAACGAGGTTTGCATCCACCTGATGGTCAAGGGAGTGCCATTCAACGGCACGGGCCACTCCGGCATGGGCGCCTACCACGGCGAATGGGGCTTCCGCGAGTTCACCCACCCGCAGACCGTCCTCAAGGGCCGCACATGGTTCAATCTGCCCCTGCGCGAGCACCCATATACCGGAAAAGCCGGAGAGTGGAAGATGAAATTACTGAAATGGTTCGAACGATAAGACAGGCAGACCTGAAGGCCTGCCTGTCTTCGCGTTTGTTGCAAATGGTGTTGATATTTTCTTTTCCTTGTTTCAATCTATTTTTTTATTTTTGCAGGTTGTTTTTCGATGGAGAGCAGAGAGGGGGATTCCCGCCCTGCGGATCTGTCGGAAAATGCTTTGTGAAAGAGGTTAAATAATTGAAATTTAGTAATATGGAAGAAGAAAAAACTACAATTGAACAACCCGAAAACGAAATCAAGCTTCCCGAAAACGCGTATCGGGAGCTCAAGGAGGGCGAAGAATATAAGCCTATCCTTTTGAGTGACAAGAAATATCCCGAACTGAATGCCTGGACCATCTTCTGGGGCATCCTGATGGCGGTCATCTTTTCCGCCGCCACGGCCTATTCCGGCCTGCGCTTCGGTCAGGTGTTCGAGGCGGCCATCCCGATTGCCATCATCGCCGTGGGGATCTCCACCATCGCCAAACGCAAGAGCCCGCTGTCGGAAAACGTGATCATCCAGTCCATCGGCGCCAGCTCCGGCGTGATTGTGGCGGGTGCCATCTTCACCCTGCCGGCCATCTACATCATCAAGGAGACCAACCCTGTGGCAGGTGCGGAGATCCAGGTCAATTTCTTCCAGATCTTCATGTCGTCCCTGCTCGGCGGCTTCCTCGGCATCCTCTTCCTGATCCCGTTCCGCAAATACTTCGTCTCCGACATGCACGGCAAATACCCCTTCCCGGAGGCTACCGCCACCACGGAGATCATCGTGTCGGGCGCGAAGGGCGGCAACCAAGCCAAACTGTTGCTGATCAGTGGCTTGGTGGGCGGTCTCTACGACTTCCTGATGACCACTTTCCATTTCTGGGCCGACACCATCTCCACCCGCATGACGGGCTGGGGGGAACAATTGGCCATGAACCATAAGTTCGTCTTCAAGATGAGTGCCGAATCCATCCTGTTGGGTACGGGCTATCTGATCGGACTCAAATACGCGGCCATCATCTGCGCCGGTTCCGCCCTCTCCTGGTGGGTGCTGACCCCGCTGTTGGGCCACTATGGCATGGTGGAGGTCGATGGTGTGGCCACGGCCATGAGTACTCTTGACCCGGACTTGATCTTCTCAGGATATGTACGTTACATCGGTATCGGCGGTATCGCCATGGCCGGTATACTCGGCGTGATCAAATCCGCCGGTGTCATCAAGAAATCCATCGGCGTGGCCGTGAAAGCCGGCAAGTCTGCCGGTGAGAAGAGCGAGGTGGTGCGCACCCAGCGCGACCTCTCCATGAAGATCATCCTTTTCGGCTTTTTGGCCGTGATCCTCATGATGGTGCTCTTCTTCTTCCTCGGCGGCATGCAGATGAACCTCAAACAGGTGCTTGTGGCCCTGTTGGTGGTCTTCCTCTTCGCCTTCCTGTTCACCACCGTCGCCGCCACGGCTATCGCCACGGTCGGCACCAACCCGGTCTCCGGCATGACGATGATGACGCTGATCCTCAGCTCGTTCATCCTCGCTTCTGTCGGTCTGAGCGGCGCCACGGGCATCATCACCGCCTTGGTGGTGGGCGGCATCGTCTGTTCCGCGCTTTCCATGGCCGGCGGTTTCATCACCGACCTGAAAGTCGGTTACTGGATCGGCACCTCGCCTTTCAAACAGCAAGCTTTCAAGTTCGTGGGCACTTTCGTCTCGGCGCTGACGGTCGGCGCTGTCATCATGTTGCTTTCCAAGACTTACGGATATACGGGTGAGAACGCATTGGTGGCTCCGCAGGCCAACGCCATGGCGGCCATCATCGAGCCGATGATGTACGGCGGATCCACCCCGTGGATTCTCTACATCGTGGGTGCCGTGCTGGCTATCCTGTTGGATGTCATCGGCGTCCCCGCATTGGCCTTTTCCCTCGGCATGTTCATCCCGTTGCAGCTCAACCTGCCGTTGCTCGTGGGCGGTTTCCTCGCTTGGTTGGTGAAGACCCGCAGCAAAGACGAAGCCGTCAACAAACAACGCGCCGAGAAAGGCACGCTCCTCGCCTCCGGTCTGCTCGCCGGCGGTGCCATCATGGGTGTCCTCAGCGCCATCCTCAAATACGCCGGTGTCGAACCCACTTTCATGAACGACTACATCGGTTCGCCGATGTACAACGTCCTCGCCATCGTGATGTTCGTCGGATTGTGCTGCTACCTGGTGATCCACGCCACCCGAACCGAGAGAATTAGGAATTAGAAGACATTCATCGCCCCAACTCACCAATCACCAATCACCAATCACTAATCACCAATCACTAATCACTAATCACTAATCACAATAACCCATAACCCATAACCATTAAAGAAATGCATATAGCCGTCGCCGGAAATATCGGGTCCGGAAAAACAACCCTAACAGGAATGCTGGCCAAGCACTATGGCTGGGACGCCCTCTACGAAAGCGTGGAGGACAACCCCTATCTGGCCAGTTTCTATCAGGATATGCAACGCTGGTCGTTCAATATCCAGATCTATTTTTTGAACAGCCGTTTCCGTCAGGTGCTCGACATCCGTCAGCGCAAGAAGGACGTGATCCAGGACCGCACCATCTATGAGGATGCCTACATCTTCGCCCCCAACCTGCACCGGATGGAGCTGATGGCTTCCCGCGATTTCGAGAACTACGCCTCCCTCTTCGAGCTGATGAAGAAGTTCCTGCAACCGCCGGATCTCCTCATCTACCTCAAAGCCGACGTGGAGACGCTCATCTCGCAGATTCTCAAGCGCGGTCGCGCCTACGAGGGCGATATCAGCTTGTCCTACTTGGAGAATCTCAACAAACTGTATAACAATTGGATAGAAAGTTATACCGATGGCAAGCTCCTCGTGGTGGATGTCAACAAGTTGAAGTTCGCCGAGCGTCCCGAGGATTTCGGGGTGATTATCGAGAAGATTGATACCGAATTGTACGGATTGTTCAAATAAAGATGAGGGATTTCAACGTTTTCGGCATTATTCCCGCCCGCTACGCCTCTTCGCGTTTCCCCGGCAAACCGTTGGCCCTGATCCATGGCAAGCCGATGGTGCAATGGGTCTATGAACGTGTGCAGTCGTCCGAAGTCAAGGGACTTGCCGTGGCCACGGACGACGAACGCATCGCGGATTGCGTGCGCGGCTTCGGAGGTGATGTGGTGATGACCTCGCCCGACCACGCCTCAGGCACCGACAGATGCGGCGAGGCGGCACAGTCGATGCATCCCGATGACCACGACGTGGTGATCAACATCCAAGGTGACGAGCCTCTGATCTCCCCGAAGGAGATACACCTGCTTGCCAGTGCCTTCGAGGACTCTTCCGTGCAGATCGCCACGTTGGTGAACCCCTTCAACGACGAAAAGCTGCTGAATGACCCGAATGTGGTCAAGGTGGTGAAGGCCAAGAACGGCAAGGTGCTCTATTTCAGCCGCCTGCCGATCCCCTTTCTGCGTGACGGGGGAACGCCGCCGAAGAGCTATTACCGTCACATCGGCATCTACGCCTACCGCTACGGTGTGCTGAAGCAGATTGTGCAACTCCCCACCTCCGAACTCGAAAACAGCGAGAAACTCGAACAACTCCGCTGGCTCGAAAACGGCTACACCATCCGCGCCCTCGAATGCGACTACCAAGGCATCGGGGTCGATACCCCGGAGGACCTTGCGAAGTTAGCAGTTAGCAGCTAAAGAAAGCGCCTCGGTCGAAGGACGGGGCAGTAGTATGAAAATGATTCCTTGAACAGCCTCGGAGAGGCAACACGCGCGAAGCGCAATTAACCCCACACAAGCGAAGCGCAGTGTGGGGACCGAACCGACCCTCACAAGCGAAGCGCAGTGTAGGGGCCTAAATCGAAAATCGTAAACCAAATGATAGACTACATCATCAAAACCCTCCAGAAAGAAGACTATGTCTTCATCGAACGATTAGGTTCGTTCCGACTCCAGCTGCGACATGCCGCGTTGGAGGGGAACGTCATACAACCGCCTTATAATGAAGTGGTTTTCGAACAGAAGGACAGCGAAGAGAACAACTTCGCGCTTTCCAATCTGATCAGTCGCGAGAAACAGTGCCTCTTTACCGAAGCCAACGAGCAGATCACCGCATGGGTGAGCGAGCTGTTGGCCGCTCTGCAGCACAACAAATCGGTGGCATACGAGGACTTCGGCTCCTTCATGCTCGACAAAAAAGGCAATATCACCTTCGAGAGTGCCGTCATCCCCCAGCTGAACAGCCAGTTTGAAGGTCTGGAACCCATAGACCTCAAACATTTCGAGATCCCCGCCGTTCCCGTCGCCGAACCCGAACCCGTCGCGGAACCCGAACCCGTCGCCGAACCCGAACCCGTCGCGGAACCCGAACCCGTTGTTGAACCCGAACCCGTTGTTGAACCCGAACCCGTCGCTGAACCCGAACCCGTTGTTGAACCCGAACCCGTCGCTGAACCCGAACCCGTTGCTGAACCCGAACCCGTCGCTGAACCCGAACCCGTCGCCGAACCCGAACCCGTCGTTGAACCCGAACCCGTCGCCGAACCCGAACCCGTCGCTGAACCCGAACCCGTTGCCGAACCCGTAGGGGCGAATAATGATTCGCCCATTCACGACGATGACGATGACGACGATGACGATGACGACGATGACGACGACGACGATGATGATGACGACGATGACGACGTCGATGAACCTGAAAAGAAGAAGCATCGTCTCGCATGGTTGTGGATTCTGTTGTTGTTGCTCTCCGCATTGACCGCACTGGGCTTCGTCTTCAAGGAAAAGCTCATAGACTATTACCATCAGTGGCAAGAGAAGAAACATCCTGTGGAGCAAGAGGTTGCGCCTGAAGAGACCACGGAGCCGGCCGCCACTTTTGAAGAGGTGACGGAACCGGAACCTGCAGGGGCAGATCATGATTCGCCCGTGGAGACGGCTTCCGAACCGGAACCCGAGCCCGTGACCCACGCCCCGGCGGCCATCAAGCACTCCTCTGACGGCAAGTACGACTACATACGCTTCGAAAAGGGACACTACTACGCCATCGCCGGCAGCTTCCCCAACGAGAGCGACGTGATCCGCCACATCCGTCAGAAAAAACTCGACCAATACTCCCCGAAGATCCTCAAGCAGGACGGCGTCACCAACCTCCGTGTCTGCATCGGCGTCTTCGACACCGAGGACGAGGCGGAACGGTTTGCCAAGGGCATCAACACGACCTATTGGGTCCTTAAGTAGTTAAAAGGTTAATGTTAAAAAAATATTCCTTGAACAGCCCCGTAGGGGCAAGAGCATGGTAGCCAGGGGTGAGCGAAGCGAAACCCCTGGACGAAGAGGGAAGCGCGAAGCGAAACCCTGGATAAGATGAACAACCCGAAAAAATGTCAAAAATAAACATCAAACAGCATATCCCCAACACCATCACGTGCCTGAACCTCGTGTGCGGTTGTTTCTCCATCATGTCGTCGCTGAACGGCAATCTCACCTTCGCGGCGATATGGATCGTGATGGCCGCCATTTTCGACTTCTGCGACGGCCTCAGCGCACGTCTGCTGCATGTGACCTCCGCCATCGGCAAGGAGCTCGACTCCCTCTCCGATGTGGTCTCCTTCGGGGTGGCACCCACGATGATCGTTTACAAGTGGCTGACCATCTGTTATTTCCAGATGCCGCCGGCGGCGCAGACCCCCTTCGTCTCGCACCTTACCTACCTGGTCTTCCTTGTGCCCGCCCTCTCGGCAGTGCGCCTCGCCAAATTCAACCTCGACACCAACCAGACGGACAAGTTCATCGGCATGCCCACCCCGGCCAACGCCCTCTTCCTCGGCTTCATCCCCGCGGCCTCCGAGCATGTCGCCATCCTCCACAACTTTTGGGTGGTCGTCTGTTTCGCCCTCTTCTTCGCCATTCTGCTGGTGAGCCCCATCACCATGGTCTCCCTGAAGTTCAAGGATTTCAAGCTCACCCGCATGAATATCGCCCGCTACCTTATCCTCTTGGTCGGCGTCATCCTGTTCATAGTCTTTAAGTTAGGTGCATTTCCGTTAATCATTTTCGGTTACCTGCTCATCTCCATATTTTATCATACATTAACGAATTTCGACATCTTATGAAATACCAGTCATTAGCTCTCTATTGCGGCTCTTCCGCCGGAAACAACCCCGTTTATGCGCGCGAGGCGGCGCGTTTCGGGAAAATGTGCGCCCAGAAGTCGCTGACCCTCTACTACGGCGGCGGCTCCATCGGTCTGATGTGGGCGGCGGCCGACGCCTGCCTCTCGAAGGGCGGGAAGGTCATCGGGGTGGCTCCCGACTTCTTCACCCAGGGCGAGGTGCTGGCCACCAACCTCACCGAAATGATCCTGGTGAAGACCATGAGCGAGCGAAAACAGCTTCTGGAGGAACGTTCGGACGCGTTCGTGGTTTTCCCCGGCAGCTACGGCACCATGGACGAACTTTTCGAAATGGTCACCGACGCCCAATTGGGCATGCACACAAAGCCCATTGTCATCTATAACTATATGGGTTACTACGACTACCTGATCAAACAGCTGGACAAGTTCATGGAAGAGGGGTTTCTGCGCCCCTTCCATCACTCGCTGCTGCTCCATGCCTCCGATTTGGAGGAGCTCTTCTATAAATTGGATACTTACGAGAATACCAACGACAGCTCTTGGTTACAGAAAATCAGACACTAAAACATCGATACCATGCAATTTAAAGATGTCTTGGCGGATGCTGCCCTGAAACAGAAACTCATTGATCTTGTGCGTGCCGGACGTGCGGCGCATGCGCAGTTCTTCCTCGCACAGCCCGGCAGTCATGCGCTGGCCCTGGCGGTCGCGTTGGGACAGTACCTCTGCTGCGAGAACCCCGGTGAAACCGACTCCTGCGGCGAGTGCCCCTCCTGCAAGCAGTTCGCCAAGCTCTCGCACCCCGATCTGCACCTCTATTTCCCGAATTGTATCACCAAATCCGTCAAAAAGGACCCCGATTCGGCACAACTGGCCCCCGAATTCAAGGAATTTGTGCTGAAAAACGACTTCCATGTCGATATCCAGGGCTGGCTGGGGGAACTGGACGGCGAGAACAAGCAGGCCACCATCAACACCCGCGACTGTTCCGACATCCTGCACCACAACAACATGCGCTCCCATCAGGACGGATACAAGGTCTATATCCTCTGGTGCGTCGATCGCCTCTACCATCTGGCCGCCCCGAAGCTGCTGAAAACGCTGGAGGAACCCGAACCCAATTCCGTCTTCATCCTCATCTCGGAAGAACCCGACAAAATCCTGAACACCATCCTCTCGCGTACGCAGTTGGTGAAGATCCCGCGTCTGACGGATGCAGAGATTGCGGGGAAATTGCGGCTGCAGTATCCCGAACTGACGGAAGAGCAAGCCTCGGATATTGCGGTTCTGGCCGACGGCAACTACAACAAGGCCATCCATATCGCCACCGACAATGAAGAGCAAACCCTTATGCTGCAGCAGTTTGAGACGGTGTTCGACAGCATTGTGGCACTGGCGCAGCGCAGTCCCTTGAACGCCGTGCAGTACGACCAGGCGCAGGAGGTCTTCAACGAAGTGACAGGGCAGGGGAGAGAGTACCAGAAACAGTTCCTGCAGCTGATGTTGCGCATGTTGCGGAATATCCTGATGCAGAATTCCAACCACCAGGGAATGCTGAAGGTGACCCACCAGGAGCAGAAGGTCATCGACAAATACCGCGGGACACTGCAGCTGAAGCAGATTTCCAACATGACCGAACTCTGCAACGAGGCCTGCTACCACATCTCCCGGAACGGCAATTCCGCGCTGGTTTTCACCGATTTGTATTTCCAATTGTCCAAGTGCTTTTAGCCTGTTTTTTTAACTTGAAATAATAAATGTTTTTTTTGTCTTTATAAATTATCAAGTATGAAGAAATCACTGTTTTGTACATTAATTCTTTTGTTATCAGTCGTTTGCGGCTTTTCTCAAACCAAGAAGGTCACCGTTGAGGAAATCTGGGAGAAATACCTGTTCTATCCCCGCGGTGTGGCGGGCTACACGGCGATGCCCGTGAGCGACGACTATACGGTGGTCAAACGCGCCGGTATTGAGCGTCATCACTTTAGCGACGGATCTGTGGCCGGAATCATCCTCTCGCATGAGGACCTGACGGCCGCCAGTAAAGGCAAGCTCAGCGTGGCCGGCATCAGCGACTACAGCTTCTCGGCCGACGAGAAAAAGATCATGCTCGCCTTCGACATGGAGAGCATCTACAGACGTTCGTCGCTGGCACACTATTATCTCTATGATATTGAAAGCAAGAAACTTACGCCTATTTCAGATACCGCGCACATGCTGCGTTTCGCGGAACTTTCCAAGGACGGCACAAAGGTGCTCTTCGCCCGCGAGTGCGACCTCTACTGTCAGGATCTGACCACGGGCAAGGTGACCCGCATCACCCGCGACGGCAACCCCAACCACATCCTCAACGGATTCGCGGACTGGGTCTATGAGGAGGAACTCGACATGTCGCAGGCCGCTTCTTTCTCGCCCGACGGCAGCAAGATCGCCTACCTCCGCTTCGACGAGAGCCGCGTCAAGGAATACACCATCCCGATGTACGACGAGCTCTATCCCACGGATTTCAAGTACAAATACCCGAAGGCCGGTGAGGACAATTCCCTCGTGGAGGTCCACATTTACGACCTCGCCACGGGAACCGACACCCGCCTCGACCTCGGCGACACCAGCACCTGCTACTTCCCGCGTGTCTATTGGCTGCCCAACAGCCGCGACGCCGTCGTGCTGAAACTCAACCGCCACCAGAACCAGCTCGACTTCATCCGCTACAATACCGTCACCAAGGCGCAGGACATCATCTATACCGACAAAAACGATAAGTGGTTGGACGTGACCGACAACTACTATTTCCTTGCCGACAACAACTCCATGATCGTCACTTCCGAGCGTAACGGCTTCAACCACATTTACAAACTAATGTTTGGCGGCGCCCTCGTCCAACTCACCTCTGGAGAGTGGGAAGTCAATGAAATCCAATATGTTAATGAAGCAAAAAAGCAGATTTACTACCTCTCGAATGAATCGGGCGTGCTCAATCGTGACCTCTACGTCATCAATTATGATGGCAAAAAGCAAAAGAAACAGCTTCTGACTGCCGGCAACGGTTGGGCGAGTACGGAGTTCTGTCCGAACGGCAACTACTACCGCTTGCAGTATTCCGACCTGAACACCCTGCCGAAATACACCATCAACGACAAAACGGGCAAGGAGTTGCGCGTGCTGAACGACAACCAGATGGTGCAGAACACGATGGACGAGTACGGTTTCGTGAAGCGCGAAATCATCAGCTTCACCACCGAAGACGGTGTGACGCTCTACGGCTGGATGATGAAGCCCGCCGACTTCGACCCCTCCAAGAAATACCCGGTGATGATGAACTGCTACGGCGGTCCCGGCTCCCAGCAGGTGGAGAACGCCTACAGTAGCGCCATGGATTTGGCCTTCTACCAGATGTTGGCGCAGCACGGCTACATCAGCGTCTGCTTCGACGGCAGAGGCACGGCCACCCGCGGCGACGCCTTCAAGAAGGTGATCTACCAGCAGATGGGCAAGTACGAGGCCATCGACCAGATTGCCGCGGCCAACTGGCTCAAGAAGCAGTCTTACGTGGACGGCGACCGCATCGGCATCTGGGGCTGGA
>JAEEGL015665743.1_pt1 | contig 12601 bp, 9 predicted proteins | sample 9134231 | NCBI WGS metagenome assembly JAEEGL01 (sample SAMN16246548, study PRJNA631951) | gut metagenome | biome: gut microbiome; feature: rumen; material: fiber-attached | host: Bos | place: Iran: Karaj | collected 2018-10
ACGGATGGAGTTATATTCGAGACAATCATATAAATATCACAAAACAACGTTACGATTTAAGTCTAGATGATTTAATAAAACTTGATTTCATTTTACAATTCCCTCCCACGGAGGAGATGCGCGACATCAAAATGTGGCCACCCTATGGGACGTATGATTCGATTGGACACATAATTAAATAACAAAATGCCCGTTGTTATATAAATTTGCAATCCACTATGGAATTGTTCCATATCGGAGTGCTACTAACCGTTGATAGACATTAATACATCAAAAGAGATATTTAATTAAAAAATATTATATGAATACCTTGGATGCAATTTCGCCGGTGGATGGCCGTTACCGGAGCAAGACAGAACCACTGGCCTCTTATTTTTCAGAATCAGCCCTTATTCGCTACCGTGTGAAGGTGGAGATAGAGTATTATATCGCAATGCTTAAAGAGCTGAACGCCGCACAGGGCGCAATTCCGGAGGACTCTCTGCGCGACATCTACCGTTGCTGGAACCTCGATTCAGCGCAACGGGTGAAGGATATCGAAAAAACCACCAACCACGACGTCAAAGCGGTTGAGTATTTCATCAAAGAGCGTCTGGACGCGATGCACTCCACTCTGCCTCATGAATTGGTCCATTTTGGCTTGACATCGCAGGACATCAACAACACTTCGTTTCCGATGATGATCAAGGAAGCGCATTTGGAAGTGGTGCGTCCGGCATATATGGAGCTGATAGAGAAACTAAGGTCGCTTGCTGAGGAATGGCGCAACATCCCCATGCTGGCCCACACCCACGGCCAGCCTGCGTCGCCCACGGCTTTGGGCAAGGAGATTATGGTGTTCGTCTACCGCTTGGAGGAGCAGATGAGGAGCATCGACGGCATTCCTTTCACTGGCAAGTTTGGAGGCGCCACTGGCAATTTCAACGCCCACCGTGTGGCTTATCCCGACCGCGACTGGCGCGAGTTCGGCAACCGTTTCCTGAAAGAGTGTCTGGGTATTGAGCGGCAGCGGCTCACCACCCAGATAGAGAACTACGACTATCTGGCGGCATATATGGACGGCATGCGCCGACTGAACACAATCCTTATCGATCTGTGCCGCGACATCTGGACCTATATCTCCATGAACTACTTCCGTCAGCGCATCAAGGCCGGCGAGGTGGGAAGCTCCGCAATGCCCCATAAGGTAAACCCCATCGACTTTGAGAACGCCGAGGGAAATTTCGGTGTCGCTGACGCTCTGTTTACCCATTTCTCGATGAAGCTGCCTATCTCGCGCATGCAGCGCGACCTAACGGACAGCACCGTGATTCGCAATCTCGGCATGCCGCTGGCCCACACCCTCGTGGCGTTGCAGTCGCTGCAGAAGGGTCTTGGCAAGCTGCTTCTTAACGAAGCCAAGCTGCACGACGATTTGGAGGACAACTGGGCTGTGACCGCCGAGGCAATCCAGACCATCCTGCGCAGCGTGGAATACCCCAACCCCTACGAGGCCCTGAAACAGCTGACACGCACCAACGAGAAGGTGACAGCCGAGACGATGAAAGCCTTCATCGACGGACTCGATGTGGCAGAGGATGTGAAGCAGCGTCTCCGCGCCGTCACACCGCACAACTATCTCGGATACGCCTGCGAATGGTAAAATATCTCTAAATGAAGTCGTTGACAGCCATACATCTTAGTCGTCGAAAGACTGCGCTCGCGGCTTTTGTCGTAACATCGGCAATGGCTGCGTTGATGACTATGGCCACCGCATTGAGCGTGACAGACTTCCTCCAGTTGATTTTCCCGGCGGCTGACAGCGGCATGTCGTTGAGCGTGTCGTCGGCGGGGGGGGATGGACTGACCCAGTACGACGCCAATCCGGTAATGCGGCTTCTCGGGCGCCTCTATGTGGCGCTCGCCGCCATGGAGGTCCACAAGGCTTTGCTGCTCTACGCGCTGCTTCTGCTGCTCCTCTATGGTACCAAGAATGTCTTCTCTTATCTTTCGGCGGTTCTCTTCGCCAGGATAAAGACTGGAGTGCTAAGGGATATCCGCAACGGCATGCACCGCTCTGTTCTTGGACAGGATTTCGCCCAATGGTCGTCGCAGGAGCAGGGGCAGTGGCTGTCGCGTATGAGCAACGACGTGGCCGAATACGAGGCCAATATGCTCGACAGCATACAGATGATAGTCTCCGCCGCTTTGACGATGGCTATATACACTTTGATGCTTTTATACCTGGACTGGAAGCTGACGCTGCTTGTCGTAGTGGTGATGGCGGTGGGCACGCTGCTGCTTTCCGCGCCGCGCCGGCTCAAGCGCCAGTCGCGCCAGCTGCAGGCTCTCAACGGGGAGTTGATGACCACAACCCAGGAAACTCTTGACTCGCTCAAAGAAATCAAGGCAGCCACCGCGATAGAGTATGTCAACAGCCGCCAGCGGGAGCAGAACAGGATATTCACACGGCGCCGCATCTCGCTCTACCGCCGCATCTATGCCGCGTCGCCGATAAGCGATTTTGTCGGCAATGTCATCGTCGTCGCCATTCTTGTCATCGGGGCGTCGCGAGTGCTGGGTGCGGAATCGTCCATGCCCGCCGCGATGTTTGTCTCCTACATAATGATATACGTGCTTATGCTGACCCCGATAAAGGATTTCAGCAACGCCATAGCCCAGCTGAAAAAAGGACGAGGCGTGGAGGAGCGTATAGCCTCAGCGGTGTGCGAGACACCGATGCGGGCGCAGTCGCCGAGGCCCGACGAGCATATAGAGTCGATAGTCTTCAAAGACGTAACCTTCTCCTACGGCCGACAGAAAGTAATAGAGCGGCTTAACATGACTCTTTCGATGCATCGCCATACCGCCATTGTGGGCGAGAGCGGTTCGGGCAAGACCACCTTCGGTCGTCTGCTGGCAGGATTGCTGCAGCCGTCGGAAGGCCAGATTCTTATTAATGACCGTCCCACCACCGCCGCCGAGCGTGCCGGAAGGATTGCCTATATACCCCAGGAGCCGATGCTGTTCAACGAAACATTGGAGTCGAACATCCGTTTCGGCCGGCAGGGGGTGACGCGCGACGAGGTGGAGAAGGCCGCGAGGATGGCTCAGCTCGGCCCGTTGATAGACTCCCTGCCCGAAGGCCTGAATACTGTGATAGGCGACGGAGGAGGACGCCTTAGTGGCGGCGAGAGACAGAGGGTCAACATAGCACGGGCGTTGGTTGGCAACCCCGACGTTGTGGTTATGGACGAGGCCACGGCGGCGCTCGACGCAGCCACAGAGCAGCGCCTCACTTCCGATTTGCGCAAGAGCATGGGCGACCGCACCATGGTTGTCATAGCCCACAGAGCCTCCACCATCGCGTCGTGCGACGAGGTTTTCAACTTGGGAGCGGAAAACGCCGCTACGTCCACTACTTCACGCAATTCGGCCGTCACCGGCGCACGCTTGGCGTTGATGCTCGCCGTGATGCTGACTACCGCCTCTTTTTCGAAGGCCGACACCATACCGTTGCAGGCACAGCAGACGGCCACACGTGTCGTCGAGTTGACATGGAGCGGAACCACGGGCCAGACCACCGTCTCCCGTCGCTACCCTGGCGAGACAGCATGGAGCGCCATAGGGGCCACCGCCGCCATGTCGTGGACCGACCGTCACCATCGCGCGGTATGTGGCGACACGGTGTATTACAGCGTTGCTTGCGGCTCAGACCAGGGCAGCGCCGCGGTTTTCGTATCCGACATCGACCCCACGGCGCCTGCGGAATGGGGCGTCGTCACAGTCGACGAGTTGAGCCAGCACATAGTCCTCTCGTGGGAGCCGAGCGCCGATACCGACATTATGGGTTATCTGGTTTGCGAAGGAACTCCCAGCATTGCCATCGACACGGTTTTCGGGCGCCTCAACACCTCATATACGTATACCCTCGACAGCTGTCTCTCCGCCCGCCTTTTCCGCGTCTGCGCCTTCGACTCGTGCCGTCAGGCTTCGGCGCTGACGAGTTCGTGCAACAATATCGTTCTCGCACTTTCCGCGCCGCCTTGCAGCACAACATTGACGGCTTCTTGGAACCACTACCAGAATATGCCGTCGGGAGTGGGCGCGTACGAACTGTGGATAAGCCGCAACAACGCGCAGTATCAGCGTATAGCACAGGTGGGCAACGATATCTCGGATTATTCGTTCGAGGTTGCCGACGGAGTTGCCGACATAAAACTCCATCTAAAAGCCGTCTCGGCCAACGGACAGTATGTGTCACAGTCCAATATTGTACAGCATCACATGGATGCCGCCGACCGTCCTGAGGATTTCTATCTCAGAAAGGTGTCGGTGTATGGCGACGAGAAGGATGTGTGTGTGCTTGGCCATACAGACCCGGCGTTTCCTGTCACCGACTATACCGTCTACCGCTCCACCGACGGCGGCGCCTTCTCCGCTGTGGGACACTGCAGTCCCGACCCGACGGGAACGCTCGAATGGCGCGATGGCAATGTACAGCCCAAGAAAGCCACCTATTCTTATTGTTTTGGAGTCACCGACGCATGCGGACGCAGCGAGATTCGCACGGCGCAGGGCAACACCCTGTCGCCAAGGATACAGACCGTTGGCACCACCGGCGGTGTGACGCTCTCGTGGAAAGCCTACACCGGATGGACTGGCACCACATCATACCAGATTATATCGTCGCCGATAGACTCCGACATATGGCAGAGCGAGGGCAGCACCACCGACACTTCATACTCGCTTGACGGGTCGGGCGACGGGCTGCTGCGGTATAAGGTCCTTGCCTTCGAGGGCGCCAACTCGCAGTACAGGCTCTTCGACAGCCTGCAGAGTGTACAGTCTTACCATCAGCCGTTTACGAATATTTGGATGCCCAATGCCTTCACTCCGCTCGAGAACACCAACAATACCGTGCGGCCTAGGTTTTCTTACGCCAATCCTGAAGGTTATAGTTTTGTAATCTACAACCGCCAGGGCCAGTTGGTCTTCTCGTCGACCGATGTCGCTGAATCGTGGGACGGGTATTTCGGCGGAATCCTTCAACCCATGGGCGCCTATGTGTACAAAATTACCTACCGCCAGAACGACGGCACCGACCAATACATAGTTGGAACGATAACGATGATATATTAGTAACCAGTGATTTGTGAATATTAACCTTTAAACCTATCATTCCACCAAGTGAAAGTAGCAATATACATAAAAAACGACACCGAGACCCACCACAATGGCAAGTCAAAACTGATCGACGCCCTTTACCGCAACGGCATAGAGGTTGTGGACCGCTGGAATGCGGATATAGATATCGACATGATGATTTCCATTGGCGGCGACGGCACATTGCTCAGCGCTGTGCACCAAATCGGACGGCTATCCATACCTGTCGTCGGCATCAATTTCGGCCATCTGGGATTCCTCACCACCGCCGGACGCGACGATATCGACAAGCTGGCTCTTTGCCTCAAGGAGCGCCGCTACACTATTGAAAAACGTACTATGCTCGAGGTCACTGTTGAAAACGGTGGCGTCCAGGACAACAGCACGCTCTTCGCCCTCAACGAGGTCTACCTTCACCGTTCCGACACTTCGCCGCTGCTCCATACACAGGTGCAGGTAGACGGCGACATGGTGGCCACTTATGCCGCCGACGGTCTTATTGTAGCCACCCCCACAGGCTCCACTGCCTACTCGCTCAGCTGTGGCGGTCCTATCCTCGCCCCCGAGTCGGGATGTCTTGTGGTTACCCCCATCGCGGCGCACACCCTGACACAACGCCCTGTGATACTGTCCGACGATGTCCGTCTGCGGCTGCGCGACGAGGACCCTGCCGTGCGCTACACCCTTGGTGTCGACTCGTTCGTCTCAAAGGTTACCGGCGACAGCATTATCGATATACGCAAGGCTGACTACCAAACCCAACTTGTGCGTATCGAGCACCAGAACTTTTTCTCGGCCATTCGCGAGAAGTTGATGTGGGGAATGTAAAAACAAAAAAATCACCTTTTAACTTTCACTTTTCACCTTTATTCGTATCTTTACATTTTAAAAGAAAAAGCAAATAATGGATTTAAGTGCATATTTTCAACCAGTTAGTGCTGCAATTGCCGAGATGGGTGACGGTGATTTCTATTCTAACATTGCTTCTTCCGCGTCGATATATGTTGAGGAAGGCAACTTCCCGTCGCTCGAAAACGCGTCGCTCTGCATTGTCGGCATACCTGACGACTCCTCTCTCACCGACGATGCCGACGAGGTGCGCCGTTTTTTCTACGCTCTCGCCAAACCAAATGAGAATATGCACATAGTCGACCTTGGCAATCTGGTGCCCGGCGACACTGCCGAGGACACCCGTTTCGCGATTACAGAGGTCCTGTTCAAACTTCTCGACAGAAATATTACAGTTATCATACTTGGCGGCAGCCAGGAGATAGCGTTCTCCAACTACAAGGCCTACGAGGTTCTGGGGCGTGTAATCAACATCGCCAGCATCGACTCGATGTTTGACCTCGGTTCCGACACAAAGCCGCTGTCGGCAAACAACTGGCTCAGCCATATTGTAGCCCAGCAGCCCAATTATCTTTTCAATTTCGCCAACATAGGCTACCAGACTTATTTCAACGGCGAGTCGCAGATACGTCTCCTCAACGAGCTGGGATTCGACGCCTACCGCCTCGGTGAGATACAAGGCGACATGGTGCGTGCCGAGACCTTGGTGCGGTCGGCCGATATGGTGAGCGTCGACATTCAGAGTGTGCGCCTCAGCGACGCGCCGGGACAGACCGACGGGTCACCTCATGGATTCTATGGCGAAGAGCTGTGCCGCCTGTGCCGCTATGCGGGAATGAGCGACAAACTCACATCAATAGGATTCTACAACTACAACCACATATACGACAACCGTGGACAGACGGCGCACCTTATGGCGCACGCCATCTGGTATTTTATCGATGGATTCTACAACCGTGTGTCCGACTTCCCCTATCGTGACAAGCAGAACTACAAGCACTACCTTGTGCGCCTCAACGACGGCGACTTCGAGATATCGTTCTACAAAAGCAAGAAGAGCGACCGCTGGTGGATGGAGGTGCCTTACAACGGCGAGCGCCGCGACCAATACCAGCGCCACCTCCTTGTGCCCTGCACCTACACCGACTATCAGCAGGCGCAGCAGAACGAGGTGCCTACATTGTGGATGAAGTATTACGAGAGAGTGAATTAGTCTCAAACATATTGAAAACCGAAAAAAACAATTATCAAACCCTTAAATATTTATCAATTATGAAAAAGTTTTATACCATCGTCCTGCTTGCCGCAGTTTTAGCTGTTGCCGCCGGATGCTCAAAGAAAACCTACTATCAGGTTTATCAAACCAAGCCTGTCAACGCCGAGTCGATAGTGACCGCCGATAGCAAGTTGGTACACGAGAGTGCCGACTGTTTAGTAAGATACAATTTCTTTGCCGAGGAAGGTGACGCCGGCTTCTGGTTCACCAACCTTACCGATTCCGTGATTTATGTCGACCTTGCCGAAACATTCTTCGTCATTAACGGCAACGCCAACGAGTATTTCCAGGCTCGTCAGTGGACCACCACCAAGTCGTCGACAATCTCAATATCGAAACAGGAGAAAAGCAACAAGGGCAAGAAAAAACAAATTGACGCCACCGAGGGTTCAAGCCAGACCTCAACCAAGGCCTCCACTTTCGGCGAGCGCAGAGTGATTGCCATCCCGCCCCACGCCACCAAATACTTCTCGGAGTTCACCATCATCAAGAGCGACATGACACTCTGCGGTGTCAAGGACACTCCGAAGAGAAGCAAACCCGAGGGCAGCTCGTTCACTATCGAGAACACACCCATGACTTTCGGCAACTTCATCACCTATACCGTGGGCTGCAAGGGAAACAGAAAGCATTTGGACGACAACTTCTATGTGTCTGAAATCATCAACGTCAATGGCGAGGCGATGTTCGAGAGCGTGCGCGAGAAAGACGCCTGCGGTCGTGAAAAAGGCGAGAAAGTGCAGCAGATGCGCTACGCCACCCCCGACCGTTTCTATGTAATCTACAAAAGATAAATGAACCCATGTGCTGGCCGCTCCCCGAACGGTCAGCACACTTTTAAATAATTAATTAACTAATCTAATTTTATCATTTTTAGGGGTGCCCCAACTTGGTATGACCAATGGCTGAGAACAAACCCTAGAACCTGATCCGGATAATACCGGCGGAGGAAAAATTATGAGAAAAAACAACATTTCGACGGCCGCCCGTCGCGGGATGCGATGCGCGGCAGTGTGGGGCAAGGTGCTCTGCACGACGGCAGTGATGATTGCTGCTGCAGGAGTTTCTTATGGTCAAACAGGCAAGGAGCGCGACAGCGTGAAGGTACAGAAGCTCGAGACTATTGTTATCTCGAGTTCTCGTGCCGACAACAAGACGCCGCTAACTACCAGCACCATTGGGCGCAAGCAGCTCGACGATGCCAAAATAGCTGTATCGATGCCGTATATGATGGAGCTTGAGCCATCGGTGGTTACGACATCGGAGAATGGTATGGTTGGTGTTGCAAGTATGCGCATCCGAGGTGTCGACGCTTCGCGTATCAATGTGAACATCAACGGCGTGACCCTAAACGACGCTGAAAGCCAGAGCGTCTATTGGTACAATATCCCGAACCTGGGCGGTATGTCGCAGAGTGTGCAGCTGCAACGCGGTGTCGGAGCCTCGAACGGTGGCTCGGCAGCGTTTGGCGGTGCACTTAATATGCAGACTCTCAATGCTTCTTCGAAACCTTACGCCACGGCCGACCTGTCGTGGGGTTCGTTCAACACCAGGCAGTACGGGTTCGTGGCCGGCAGCGGCATCACTAAAAGCGGTTTCGCCTTCGATGCAGCCTACAACGGCCTGACCAGTGACGGCTTTGTGCGCGGCGGACAGACCGACCAGCAGAGCCTCTTCCTCTCGGCAGGCCATTACGGCGAGAGGTCGCTGCTCAAGGTGCTGGCCATCATAGGCAAGCAGAAAAGCGGCATCACCTGGGACGGCGCATACGCTGAGGACCTCGATGCTGACCCGACTTTCAACGACCGAGGCAAAATCAAGGACCAGTACGGCAACGTGTACTACTATCCCAACGAGACGGACAACTACTGGCAACAGCATTACCAGGTGTACTATTCCTACCTGCTCAACGACTTTTGGAGTATCAACACCACCCTTGACTATACCCACGGCAACGGGTATACCGAAAGCTACAAGCGCAACAAGGATATCTACTGGATGGGCTTCGATACCGCCCTGATGGGTTTCAGGTACAGCGACCTTGTCTACCGCAAGCAGATGAGAAATGACGCCTACAGCGCCAGCATAGCCACGCGCTACAGCAAGGACAGGCTGACGGCGAACATCGGCGGCAGCTATATGCTCTATGACGGCGACCATTATGGCGAGGTCATCTGGTTGCAGAAGGACACCGCATCGACACGCACGCGCATCTCGCTTGACAATATCTGGGGCGACAGCAACTGGTATTTTATCAGCGGCTTGAAGCACGATGTCACGGCTTTCGCCAAGTTCAGCTACGACTTCTCGTCATGTTTTAATATTTATGCCGACCTCCAGTTCCGCTATGTGGACTATTCGATGCACGGCACCGACGATGACTATGGCCAGCTGGACTTCGACCAGAGCTACCCCTTCTTCAACCCCAAGGTGGGCCTGAACTACCGGTTCGACGACAACCAGAGGCTCTATCTTGTCGCTGGCCTGTCGCACCGCGAGCCTGCCCGTGCCGACATCAAGGAGGCTGTATACTACAACAAGGAGATAAAGGCCGAGGCAATGCTTGACATTGAGCTTGGCTACCAGCTGAAGAAACAGGACTTGCATTTCGAGGGCAACCTCTACGCTATGCTGTATAAAGACCAGCTGACCCCCAACGGCCTTGTGACGGAGAGCAACTACGCCCTGATGGAGAACGTGGACAAGAGCTACCGTCTTGGTGTCGAGCTTGTCGCCGGATACCGCATCAGCCGCCTCTTCTCGCTGGACGGCAACCTGACCCTGAGTATGAACAAGATTGTCGACTATACCGCCGACCTCTCGGAGTCGTGGGGCAGCGCGGCGCACAACCTCTACAATTTCGGCGAGACCGACTTGGCTCTCTCGCCTTCGGTGGTGAGTGCAGCGGTGTTCACCTACCGTCCTGTCGACAAGGCCAAGATACAGCTTATCGGCAAATATGTCGGCGAGCAGTATGCCGACAACACGGGTCGTGAGGAGTCGAAGCTTGATGCCTATTTCCTCTTGAACGCCAGGGCCTCGTATACCTTTGAACTACGTTCGCACAACCAGATTGAATGCCAGCTTGCCGTCAACAATATCCTTGATCTCAATTATCGCACCACGGCCTGGTGCGGCACCTATTATGACCCTGCTACGGGTGACATCACCACCGACCGGGGCTTCTTCCAGCAGCCCGGACGCAACTTTATGGCACGGGTGTCGTACAAATTCTAAAGCAATAGCAGCAAATGTCAGTTATAGACATAATCGGCGCAGTCATCGGCCTGTTCTATATCGTCAGCGAATATAGGGCGGGCCGGTGGTTTTGGCCCCTAAGCCTGCTGATGTCGGTGTTCTACATCGTCATCGATTTCTCGGCCGGCTATTTCGCCAACGGTGGCATCTGCTGCTACAATTTTGTCATGTCAGTCTACGGCATCCTTGTCTGGCGCGGGATAGTAAAAAGCAGAGACAAGACCGAGCGGCCGTTCGGCTCTTGTCCCGCGAGGTATGTCGTATGGATTGTCGCCGCCTTTTTGGCTCTGTCCACCTTCCTGTGGTGGCTTCTTGGCTTCATCGGCGAGAGCAACCATCCGCTCTTCGACGGCATCTCCGCAGGCCTCTCCATCGTCGGCATGTGGATGCTTACTCAGAAATGGTGGCAGCAGTGGATCTGCTGGATGATTGTCAACCCCATAATGATAGGACTTTTCTGGGTGAGCGGCAACTACGCCTCGGCGGTGCTTTATGTTGTTTACGAAGTGTTTTGTATTCTTGGCGTCATTTCCTGGCGTCGCAAATATTTGGAGACCAAACAATGAACAGGACTATAATATTGGCAAATGGCCAGTTTCCCCGTCGCAAGGAGGCTTTGCAGGCGTTGCTGCAGACACAGACGCTCATCTGTTGTGATGGAGCGTTCAACCGGTTGGTTCAAAGTGGACTTTTCTCGCACGCCTCTGTGTTGCCGCAGGTTTATGTAGTAGGCGACGGCGACTCGCTGACGAATGTCGATTCGTCGTTCCCGGCAAAGATTGTGAGCGACTATGTGGACCAGGAGACTAACGACCTCACCAAAGCCGTCAAGTACGCCGTATCGCTCGGTGTCGAGCGTCTTGTCATATTGGGCGCCACGGGTTTGCGCGAGGATCACACGTTGGGCAACATCAGCCTTTTGGCCTCGTACAACCAGATGACCACAGCCGATGGTAAGCCTTTGATTGTAAGGATGTACACCGATTACGGCTTTTTCACGCCGCTGACAGAGAGCGCCACTTTGCCCAGTTTTGCCGGGCAGCAGGTCTCACTCTTCTCGTTGGACGAAGGGTTGAAAGTCAGCGTCGAGGGCTTGAAATACCCTCTTTCCGACCGCAGCCTTCGTTATTGGTGGGAAGCCACATTGAACGAGTCGTTGGGCGACAGTTTCAAGGTCTCCCTCGCCGGCACCGGCACCTTGCTGGTCTACCAGACCCACCTCGCAAAATAGCTATCCCGCACCGGCGCATCGATATCGATCAATATATCAGTTCAACCACAGAGAAAATGGTCGATAAATCAGTTTCACCGCAGGAAATGGTCGATAAATGGTCGATAAAGCCCACCTTGGCCGGGAAACTGGTCGATATTTTGGCCTTTGTGGCCGACAATGGCGAGTTCACCACCAACGCCATCGTACAGCATTTTGGTTTTACTCCCACCACCGCCAAGCGTTACCTGCGCCAACTCACCGAGTTTGGCCACCTGGAAGTCTGTGGTGGCAACCGCAACCGCTGCTACAAACTAAAATGAAAAGATAATATTGAAATTAGCTCTTTGATATCAGTCTCGGAGTTATCGTTCATTGTATTGGTTTTTAAATATTTTTATATATAGAGTTACTATATAAAAATAGGAAACTCTAATAAGATTCAAGTTTATTATATCGGAAACTAAGCATTTATTATTTGATATTTTTATCATCTAATATGCTTATTTGCGTATATTTACAAATTGAACCTTATCAAAAGAGACGTAAGTATAGAATTTTTTGCGTATATTTGCACTTTGAATTCGGCGCGAGTGATGCCGAACAATGCAATGAAGCATTTGTACAGGTCCGCCTATTGAATTTCGCCAAAATATTAATCTAAGGACACTGATACTGATGCCTTTTCTGCTTTGCCTTTATGTATGGTCTTCGGACTTCTGCATATTGGGGGCATAGGATAAGGTTCAAATCAGTTTTACTTAGATGAGGTGTTTGGCGATACCTAATAGGCGTAGAACTGAGCAACACGAGTTCTATGCTTTTTTGTTTGTAGTAACTGCTGCTTTCTGGGGGCTCAAAAG
>JAEEGL015752979.1_pt1 | contig 12601 bp, 10 predicted proteins | sample 9134231 | NCBI WGS metagenome assembly JAEEGL01 (sample SAMN16246548, study PRJNA631951) | gut metagenome | biome: gut microbiome; feature: rumen; material: fiber-attached | host: Bos | place: Iran: Karaj | collected 2018-10
CGCCTATCTATTCGTGCCGTACACCCTGTCCGCGCTTTACCTGCAGGCATTCTTCCGCAAGCAGGTGATCACGCCGGTCTATACGGTGTCACTCCTGCCGCTTCTCGTATTCGCCGACAACGGCACGGTCTATTTCATCATCTTCCTGGTGGCCGGGCTCGTGGCGACCCACGTGTTCCAGTCCATCGGCAGGGTTTGGCTGCAGTTCGCGGTGGCGTTCCTGACCTTCGTGGTCCTCGCCGCTTGCCTGGTGCCGTTCAACCTCCTGGGATTCATAGACATAGCCGAGGTTCCCGGAATACTCTTGCGGCTCTTCGTGGCATCCATGCTCACCGTGGCCGGATATCCTCTCATCTATCTCTTCGAAAGGGTGTTCAACCTGGTTTCCCAGTCGCGCCTGCGCGAACTCTGCGACACCACCAACCCGCTGTTGCGCGAGCTCGAGCACAAGGCGCCGGGCACCTTCCAGCATTCGCTGCAGGTGATGAACATGGCTGATGCGGCCGCGCGTGCCATTGATTCCAACGCGCTGCTCGTGCGTGCCGGCGCGCTCTACCACGACATAGGCAAGATAGCCAACCCCCAGTGCTTCGTGGAGAACGAATCGCTCCTCTCGAAGAACGAGGCGGACAAGTACCATTTCGGCCTCACCCCGCAGCAGAGCGCACACGACATCATCAGGCATACCATAGACGGCGAGGAGATGGCCCGCAGGAACCATCTGCCGTCCGTGATCATAGATTTCATCCAGACCCATCACGGCACCTCCCTCGTGGGCTATTTCTACAACAAGGCCCTCGCCGGGGACGGCGACGTGTCCGAACTGGATTTCCGCTATCCCGGCCGCAAGCCGCTCACCAAGGAGCAGGGCATACTGATGATCTGCGACAGCATAGAGGCGGCTTCCCGCAGCCTGACGGAATACACCCCGGAAGCCTATTCGGCCTTCGTGGAGAAGATTGTCGGAGGCAAGCTCGAGGAAGGACAGCTCAATGATTCCGACCTCACCCTCCACGAACTCCGCACGGTGAAGGAGGCCCTCAAGACCTATCTCGCGCAGATGCATCACGAGAGGATAGCCTATCCGGACAGGAACAAGACAGAAAACAAACAATAACTAAATATCATAACGAACGACATGAGCGTAAAAAAGAAAAAGATTGACGACCTCAACCTGCAGCTTACCGTAGAAGTGCAGCCGGAGGACTATGCACCGATCAGCAAGAAGAAGTTCGCGGAACGCAAGCGCACCGCCGACTTCAAGGGCTTCCGCAAGGGAATGGTTCCCGCATCCCTCATCCAGAGGGTGTACGGCGAGCAGATCCTCGTGGAATCGGTCAACGAGGTCGTTTCCAAGTCACTTGACGAGTACATCAGCTCCCAGAAACTCCACATCCTCGGCGAGCCCCTCGGTTCCGAGCAGCAGCCCGAGATAGAGTGGAAGGACGGCAATGCATTCACTTTCGTCTTCGACGTGGCGCTTGCTCCCGAGGTTTCCCTCGAGGTTGCCAAGAGCGACGAGGTCCCTTCCTACACCGTGACCGTCAGCGCCAAGGACAAGGCTCCGATGATCGAGAACATGAAGAAGTACTACGCCGAGCAGAAGGAGAAGAATCCCGATGCCGAGGCCAAGTCCGACGATGACATCGAGAAGGAAGTGGCCGAGCGCATGAAGGAGCAGTACAGGCAGGAATCCGAGTGGAGGCTCTCCAAGGACATCCGCGACTACTTCGTGAAGAAGGCCGGCCTCAAGCTTCCCGAAGACTTCCTCAAGCGCTGGCTGGTGGCCGCCAACGACGGCAAGTACAGCAAGGAAGACGTGGAGAAGGAGTTCCCCGGATTTGCGGAGGACTTCAAGTGGCAGATGGTCCGCGGCTACCTGATGGACAAGTTCGGCTTCAAGGTTGAGCAGAAGGACATCACCGACGCCGCCGAGGCCTATGTGACTTACCAGTACGCGATGTACGGAATCGGCAACGTCCCCGCCGACATGGTCAAGGATGCCGTCAACAACGTGCTCTCCGACCGCAGGCAGGTGGAGCGCCTAGTCGAGCAGGTCGAGGACCGCAAGGTCCTTGAGAAACTCAAGGAAGAGATCACCATCAAGCCCACCAAGATTACTGCAGCCAAGTTCCGCGAACTTTAACAATCCGGAGTGATGAAAAACATATTGGTCATTGGTTCAACCGGCCAGATCGGATCCGAACTGACCATGAAACTCCGTACCGGGATTTCCGGCAGCCTCGTGGTGGCCGGGTACATTCCGGGTGCGGAACCCAAGGGCGTGCTCCTCGAGAGCGGCCCCGCGGAAGTCGCTGACGTATGCAATGCCAAGCAGTTGGCAGCCATCGTCGACAAGTACGACATCGACACCATCTACAATCTCGCGGCGCTCCTGTCCGCAGTCGCCGAGAGGCTTCCGCTCAAGGCTTGGGACATCCAGATGAACGGCCTGCTCAACATCCTGGAGATAGCCAGGGAGAAGAACGTGGCCGTATTCACCCCGTCCTCCATCGGTTCCTTCGGCGAATCGACCCCCAAGGTCGGCACCCCTCAGGACACGATCCAGCGCCCGTCGTCGATGTACGGCGTCACCAAGGTCGCTACCGAACTCCTCAGCGACTACTACCACTTCAAGTACGGCGTGGACACCCGCTCCGTCAGGTTCCCCGGACTGATCTCCTACACCACGCTCCCGGGCGGCGGCACCACCGACTATGCGGTGGAGATCTACTATGCCGCGGTCAAGGGCGAGGAATTCGTCTGCCCGATTGCGGCCGGCACCTATATGGACATGATGTACATGCCCGATGCGCTTGACGCCGCCGTGGCCATAATGCAGGCGGATCCGTCCAAACTGGTCCACAGGAACTCGTTCAACATCGCGTCGATGAGCTTCGATCCCGAGGGGGTCGCCGCAGCCATACGCAAGTACATCCCGGACCTCAAGATGCGGTACGAAGTGGATCCCGTCCGTCAGCACATCGCCGATTCCTGGCCGGACAGCATGGACGACAGTTGTGCCCGCGCCGAGTGGGGATGGGCTCCGAAGTACGGCCTGGACGAGATGACCAGGGATATGATCGAGAACCTGAAGAAGAAACTTCTTTAACCGGAATAAACACACTGATAACCAACCATGTACGGAAAATTCCAGAAATACCTGCAGGATGAGCTCAAGGCCATCGACGAGGCAGGTCTCTACAAGAGGGAGAGGGTGATCTGCTCGCCGCAGTCGGCTGAAATCACCCTGGCCGACGGCAGCAAGGCCCTTAATTTCTGCGCCAACAACTATCTCGGCCTCGCGGACAACGAGCGCCTCATCGCAGCCGCCAAGAACGCGATGGACGAGCGTGGCTACGGCATGAGCTCGGTCCGCTTCATCTGCGGCCAGCAGGACCTCCACCAGAAGCTGGAGAAGGCCATCGCCGAATACTTCCACACCGAGGACACCATCCTCTATGCGAGCTGCTTCGACGCCAACGGCGGTGTCTTCGAGCCCCTTCTCGGCCCCGAGGACGCCATCATCTCCGATGCGCTCAACCACGCATCCATCATCGACGGCGTGCGCCTCTGCAAGGCCGTCCGCTACCGCTATGCCAACGCCGACATGGCCGACCTCGAGCGCTGCCTCCAGGAGGCCCAGGCCCAGCGCCACCGCATCATAGTCACGGACGGCGTATTCAGCATGGACGGCAACGTCGCTCCCATGGACAGGATCTGCGACCTCGCCGAGAAATACGACGCCCTCGTGATGGTGGACGAAAGCCACTCCGCAGGCGTGGTAGGCCCTACCGGAAGGGGAGTGGCCGAGCAGTTCGGCTGCTACGGACGCATCGACATCCACACCGGCACCCTCGGAAAGGCCTTCGGAGGCGCCGTGGGCGGATTCACCACCGGCCGCAAGGAAATCATCGACATGCTCCGCCAGAGGTCCCGTCCCTATCTCTTCTCCAACTCGGTACCGCCCATGATCGTCGCCGCCGCCCTCGAGACCTTCAAGATCCTCGGCGAGAGCAACGAACTGCACGACAGGCTCGTGGAGAACGTGGAGTACTTCCGCGGGAAGATGATGGACGCCGGCTTCGACATCAAGCCCACCCAGAGCGCCATCTGCGCGGTGATGCTCTACGATGCACCGCTGAGCCAGAAATTCGCCGCGGAGATTGCCAAGGAAGGCATCTTCGTGACCGGATTCTACTATCCCGTCGTCCCCAAGGGACAGGCCAGGATTCGCGTGCAGCTTTCCGCCGCCCACAAGCGTGAGCAGCTGGACAAGGCCGTCCAATCTTTCATCAAGGTTGGAAAGCAGCTTGGCGTGCTGAAATAGCTATTTCTCCTTGATCGCGTTGGCCCTGTATTCAGAGGCCGTGATCCCGAGATGCTCCTTGAAGAAGCAGCAGAAGCGGCTGATGGAGTCATATCCGACACTGTAGGATATCTCCTTGATGCTCTTCCCTGTGTTGGCAAGGAGCATCTTTGATTTGTTCAGGCGCTGCTGGAGGGCGTAGTTCGCCATGGACATTCCCGTAGTGGCCCTGAACTGCTCCCGGAGGAGGCTGTAGCTCACCCCGAGGCGCTTTGCCACCTCGCCGGGGGAGATGTGCTCGTGGAGATGTTCGCGCAGGAGGATCTGGGCGTCGAGCACCGTCTGGTTATGCTTCTTGTGAAGGGAGTCGAAATTGGTCCTGTCGTATTCCACCTGCCTTACGAGGGCGCCTATCCAGCCCATCATCGCCTTCTGGTTGTCCTTGCGCTCGAAATGGGCCAGGGACATGACGGTCTCGTAGATATAGAGCACGCGGTCGTCTATGCCTATGTGCAGTACGGGGTCGGACTTGTCGTACATCGACCTCATCGAAGCCTCGAATTCCCTGTTGCCCTTGAATCCGATCCAGTACTCGTGCCAGCCCACCTTCTCGTCGGGATGGTAGATGTGCCTTTCGCCGGGGAAGAGAATGATGATGTCTCCCGTCCGGATCTTCATCCTCGAGCATGAATCCGACTCGAACCAGCCCTCTCCGTGGGTGATGTAGACCATCTGGTATTCGTCCAGCACGCGTCCCCGTGTGGAGAAATTATAGAGGTCGGGATGGTTGGATACCGGGTAGGAACTGTGAGGCTCGCAGTTCTGGTAGCCGACGGTCGTACAGATGACCGGCTGGAACTCGTGCGATTCCCCCGAGAGGTAGTACAGGCTGTCCTTGGTAGTGCTCATGGTTTCTGTTTTTGACAGATTGTTGCAAATTTATGAAAATATCGAAAAAAACCATAAATTTGTTAGAACGCCGTCTTTTAACGGCCGGTTCCACATCACAATGCGTTACAGAAGATTCCTCCTCTTTGTCGTTTTATGCCTGTTTTCCGCCGGCATATCCTCGGCTCAGACGCCCAGGTACGTGTTTTATTTCCTCGGCGACGGAATGGGACTGAACCAGGTCCACCTCACCCAGGGCTACAACTCGGCCCTCGACCTGCCGTCCGTACCTTATCTGGACTTCCCGGTATTCACGATGATAACGACGCATTCCGCCAGTTCGCTTGTTACCGATTCTGCCGCGGCCGGAACGGCACTATCCACCGGCGGCAAGACCAGGAACGGCAGCCTCGGAGTGGATGCCGAGGGCAATCGTCTCGTGAACATCATGGAGCTTGCCCATGCCAAGGGATATGGCACCGGCGTGGTGACTTCCGTCGGGGTGAACCATGCTTCTCCCGCGGCATTCTATGCTCATGTCGGGCGCAGGCACGAATATACCGAGATCACCCGTCAGCTGATTGAGGAACCAGTGATAGACTTTGCCGCCGGCGCCACCATCCTGATCCAGCGCGGAGACACCCTCAAGCCGGAAGATTACGTGCAGCGCGCCAGCGGGAACGGAATGCGTGTCTACTGCGGCAAGTCCGAGTATGCCGGAGCTGCGAAAGGGGAGAGGGTGCTGTATCTTTCCGACAGGCTCGACAAGAAATACATCCCTTATGCAATCGACCGCAAGGAAGGCGACATGAGCCTCGCGGACTTCACTTCCGCCGCCATCGACTACCTTTATCCCAACTACCGCAAGGGTTTCGTCCTCTTCATCGAGGGCGGCCAGATAGACCACGCCTGCCATTCCAGGGATGCAGGCAACTGCGTGCACGAGACCAACGACATGTCCGAATCCGTAAGGCTTGCGCTGGATTTCTATGCCAGGCATCCGAACGAGACCCTGATAATCATCACTGCCGACCACGAAACAGGCGGGCTCGTGATGAGCAAGGGTTCATACGAGCTGCATCCCGAACTGCTTGCCGGCCAGAAGTGCTCCCTCGAGTCCCTCACGGCGCAGATCGCGGAGCTCAGGAAAAGCAAGCCCGAAGTGTCCTGGTCTGAGCTCAAGGCTCTCATCAGCCGTCAGACCGGCCTTTGGGACAGCGTTCCCGTGAGCGCGCAGGACGAGAAGAGATTCACCCAGATCTATAAGGAATCCTTCCTGGACATGGACGGGGCCGTGGAGAAGAACCTCTATTCCGCCAACGAGCGCATCGCAGCGGAATGCCTGATCTTCCTCGGGGGCGAGGCCAGGTATACCTGGGCCACCAACAGCCATTCCGGCATGCCGGTACCTCTTTACGTGAAGGGTGCCAAGGCCATGGAATTCATTTCCTGCAGGGACAACACCGATGTCCCCAAGGTTCTCAAGAAAGTCGCAAAGTTTTGATACATAGAATATTATGAAGGAATACATAGAACAGAACAAAGAGAGGTTCTTCGAGGAACTCTTCACCATCCTCAGGATCCCGTCCATAAGCGCCAAGCCGGACCACAAGCCGGACATGTACCGTTGTGCCGATGCCATAGCCGACCTCCTGAAGGCGGCCGGTGCCGACGAAGCCTGCCTCTACGAAACCGACGGCAATCCCGTCGTCTACGGCGAGAAGAAGGTCGATCCTTCCGCCCCGACGGTGCTCGTCTACGGCCACTATGACGTGCAGCCTCCGGAGCCGCTGGAGAAATGGCGCACGGACCCCTTCGAGCCCGTCATCCACGACGGTGCCATCTGGTGCCGCGGCGCCAATGACGACAAGGGCCAGCTGTTCATGCACATCAAGGCTTTCGAATATCTGCTTTCGGAAGGCCTCCTCAGGCATAACGTGAAGTTCATCTTCGAAGGCGAGGAGGAAATAGGCAGCCCTTCGCTCCCGGCCTGGATCAAGGCGCACAGGAAGCTCCTCAAGGCCGACATCTGCCTCGTCAGCGACACCACCATGATCAGCGAGAAAGTCCCCAGCATCAATTGCGGAATGCGCGGCCTGAGCTATCTGGAAGTCAAGGTCACGGGACCGAACAAGGACCTCCACAGCGGACATTACGGCGGCGCCGTGGCGAACCCCATCCAGGTCCTCTGCGAGATGATTTCGTCACTTATCGACGCTGACGGAAAGGTCACCGTGCCGGGCTTCTACGACGATGTCGTGGAACTTTCACGCGCCGACCGCAGGATGCTCTCCCGCGCCCCGTATGACGAGAAGGAATACAAGGAATTCCTGGATGTCAAGGCGCTCCGCGGCGAGAAAGGCTATACCACCCTCGAGCGCACCGGCATCCGTCCCTGCCTCGACGTCTGCGGCATCTGGGGCGGCTACACCGGGGAAGGCGCCAAGACCGTCCTCCCGTCGGAAGCGCACGCCAAGATATCGATGCGCCTGGTCCCGAACCAGCGCAGTGCGGTGATAACAAAACTGTTCGCCAAGCACTTCAAGGCCATCGCGCCTAAGTGCGTGAAGGTCGAGGTCAAGGAATGCGAGGGCGGCGACGGCTTCCTCATCCCCATCAGCTCGGATGCCTACAAGGCCGCTTCCCGCGCCATCGCGGAGGTCTATGGCATCGAGCCCGTGCCTTCCCGCGGCGGCGGCTCCATCGCTATCCTCGCCGAAATGCAGAAGATTCTGGGCATAGATCCGCTCCTGATGGGCTTCGGCCTCGAGCGTGACACCATCCATTCCCCGAACGAGAGCTACCTCCTCAAGCAGTTCTTCGGAGGAATGGAATCGATTGCTAAGTTCTACCAGTACTGGAGGTAGCCGTTTTCCCTCATTTCAGGCTCTAAGGCAAGATGCGGTTGTCCCCCGCAAGGGCCGTTTTCCCTCATTTCAGGCCCTGCGGGGGACAACTGCATCTTGCCTTGAAGGCTGTAACTATGCGTCGGCAAAGACTTTGCCGTCATCGAGCGTGATCTGCAGCTTGGTGTACTCGCAGTGGAAATCGTTCTTCAGACGGCCCAGGTAGCGGGCGCATTCCCATTTGCACATGGGCAGGTCGTGCAGCAGATAATTGCCGCAGGCTTCCGGACGCGTCGCCGGCACCTCGTCCTGCGTCAGGATCCACTCCAGGCATTCCATGGTCAGCTGCCGCATATCCTCCACGCCGTAGTCGCCGGTCATTATGATGTACATCCCGGTCAGGCAGCCCATCGGACCCACGTAGACCACGTCTTCCTTGGCCCGCGAATTCCGGAACCAGGTCGCCATGAGATGCTCGATGCTGTGTATCGCGGCGGGCGCCACGGCAGGCTCCTTGTTGGGCTCGGTGATGCGCAGGTCGAAGGTGGTGAATCCTTTATCCACCCGGGATACGTAGATGCCCGGCTTCAGATGGGTATGGTCGATTGTAAAGCTTTGTATTACTTCCATATTTGTTTTTATTGGTTACAGGTTTTCCACGAAATAGTCCGTTATCTTCTCATACAGGTGGATGCGGGCCTTTCCCGTCATGTTGTGGTAGGAAGTGGGGTAGGGGAAGTAGTCCAGCTGCACGCCGGCGTCTATGCAGGCCTGCACGAAACTGAGTGAATGCTCCCACACCACGGTGTCGTCTATGGCGCCCTGGCAGATCAGCAGCTTGGCCTTGAGCCTTCCGGCCTTGTCCAGCAGGCTGGACTTGGCAAAGCCGCTTTCGTTGGTCTCCATGGTGTCCATATAGCGCTCGCCGTACATCACTTCATACCATTTCCAGTCTATGACCGGGCCGCCCGCCACAGCCACCTTGAAGGTATCGGGGCTCTTGGTGGCCAGGGTGATGGTCATGAATCCGCCGTAGCTCCAGCCGTGCACGCCTATGCGCTCCCGGTCTATCCACGGGCAGCGCTCGAGCAGTTCCTCCAGGCCGGCGAGCTGGTCCTCGGACTCGGAGTGGCCGCAGAAACGGTTGATGGCCTTCTCGAACTGGGCGCCGCGGTTCTGCGTGCCCCTGTTGTCCTGCACATAGACGGCGTAGCCCTTCTGCGCCATCACGAGTTCCCACATGCGTATGCCGCCGAGCCAGCGGTCCTGGACCATCTGCGAGTGGGGACCTCCGTAGACATAGACGATGAGGGGATATTTCTTTGCCGGATCGAAGTCCACCGGCTTGAAGAAGCGGTAGTAGTTGTCGAAGCGCGGGTCGGCGGCGCGCACTTTGCCGAACTCCACCTCGGGGACCTTGACGTCCTGCAGGGGATCCGGGGCGGTGGAGAAGCGTTCGACGAGCGTGCCGTCGCAGTTGCGTATGTCTATGCAGCCGGGAACGCCGACGGAGCTCCAGGCGTCGATGAACCTGCTGCCGTCCGGCGAGAGGCTGACGCTGTGCCAGCCGCGCTCCGTGGTGAGCCTTTCCGGCTTGCCTATCCTGGCTGCGGCGACGCTCCTTAGCCTGCTTAGCTTCACCCTCATCAGGTGGTTCTCCACGGGGGAGAATTCGGCGCTGGTATAATAGACCCATATCCCGTCCTTGCAGGGCGCTTGGCCAACGTATGCCACGTCCGCGGGCTTGTCGCTGATGCGCTTCACGTTGCCGAGGGTGTCGCAGAGGAAGAGGTTCTTCCATCCGCTGCGGTTGTCCGTGCGATAGATGAACATGCCGTCGCCAACGGGCCACAGCGGGTCCTGCGGCTCCACCCAGGCCTCATTGTCCTCGGTCAGGATGGTGCGCACGAACGAGCCGTCGGAGGCCCTGTACATGTTGAGGTGCATATGGTGCTGGCTGCGGTCGAGCACCTGCACGAAGATGTTCTTGGAATCGGCGCTCCAGCTGACTCCGGTGAGGTAGCGTTCGTCGGTGAAGTCCGTGACCTTCAAGGTGGTGAGGATGTTGCCGAGGGTGTCGCAGACGCAGAGGTCGATCTTCTCGGACGCCATGCCGTTCATCGGGTAGGGGATTACCTTGAGCGAGCCCGTCCTGCTGGTGATGTCCAGCAGCGGGAAGATGCTCACCGCCCTTTCGTCCTTACGGTAGACTGCAAGGCGGCTGCCGTCGGGAGAAGGGAACACTCCGTGGTTAATGCCGAATTCGTTCCTGGATACGCTGGTGCCGTAAGTTATGCCCGGCGTGCTGCTCTTCGGGAGGACGTAGCGCCTGGGTTTCACTGCGATCCTTTCCGTGGAGAGGGTTCCGTCCGGAGCCCAGTGGCAGGTCTTCATCCTGGGGAAATAGACGCCTTTCTGCGAGTCTTCCACGCTGATGGTTTTCCCGTCGTGCGCGGGGAGGCTGTAGATTACCTCATTTGCAAAAAGCGGAATGCCTGCCAGCACTCCGCACACAATTGCCGATATCAGTTTTCTATACATCTCCGACGACGATTGGAATTTCCGTTCCGCCGGACTTGGCGTCGTTCACGGAGATGATCTCATAGACGATGTAATGCTGCATTCCTCTCCACGGCAGGGCGCCGTTGTACTCCTTGTAGCGCAGCTCCACGTTTTTGCCGCTGCAGCGCATCAGAGAGTCGGCGATCTCCTTGTTCACTACCGAGAAGTTGAACTCGTTGGACTGGACGCCGGAAGAGCCCTTGGCGCCCTTGAATCCTGTCTGGATCAGGCGGCCTTCATAGGTCTTCCATACCCAGCCCTTATAGACGATCTGGTTGAGTTCCCCGGCCTTGACGCCTTCTCCGAAAACGAAGTAGAACTTGAAATATACCAATGCGGCGAGGCCTACTACGAGGAATGCCGTAACCCAGGTGATGATTTTTCCCTTTGTGGTCATAATCGTGCGAATAATGATGTCTTACAAATGTAATAATTCTGTCGCACAACGGCAAATATCGCCTTCCCGTATTTGTCTTCGCAGGGCAATGCCCTGCAGGTAGGACACACCCCGCAAGGTAATGCCCCGCGGCGGGACCTGAAATGAGGGAAAACTGTCCCGCCTGCGGGGCATCACCTTGCTTCCGGAGCCGCGGAGCCGCGGGGGCGCGTTTTCATTGCGCGTCGAATGGATTGGCTTGATTGTCAGTAATTTACGTCATTCGACCAGGGCGAAATCTGCCCTGGTCAATATTTGTAATCAATTAATATACAGTGATATCCATTCGACGCCTCGGATAGTTGCCTGAAGGCCGCATATCCCGGCAGATGGCAGATGCACGCCCTGCATTTCACTGACCCTTGATTCTCCTGCTATTCAGTCCGCATTTGAACCTGGCACTTAACTGCCGGAGTATCAAGTTGTTGCATTATCTTCTATGCCCGAAATAAAGCATAGAAGATTGCATATGTCATTGAATAGTAGTGAGTTATCAGCCAGGGGCAGTTTTTGCATGGAGGGTTCGCGGCGTCCGGCGGCTCTGGACCGTAATGGAAAACAAAAAGCCGGAAGCCTGTTTGACTTCCGGTTTCTGGTAGTGGGTAGGAGAATCGAACTCCTATTGCGAGATTGAGAATCTCGAGTACTAACCGTTATACGAACCCACCGTTTGGGATTGCAAAAGTAGTGATATTTTTGGATTCTGCAAATATTATTTCAAAAAAACCAGAAAAACAGCTGCAACCAGGCACACGAAAGCCGCGAAATGATTCCAGTGGAGCGCCTCTCCCTTGAAGAATACCACCACGAAGAGCGTGAAGACGGTCAGCGAGATGACTTCCTGGATCACCTTGAGCTGTATGAGGCTGTACGGGCCGCCGTTGATGGCCGAGCCGAACCTGTTCGCCGGCACCATCAGGCAGTACTCGAAAAACGCTATGCCCCAGGAAAAGACTATGACGAGGATGAGGGGCCATCCGTCGGAAATGTGCATCTCCTGCAGCTTGAGGTGTCCGTACCACGCGAAGGTCATGCAGATGTTGGAGCCGATGAGCAGGAGTATTGTCCAAAGCCATTGCATAATATCAGGTTTTTGAGGGCGCAAATTTAATACAATTTGCGTATTTTTGTACCTATGGCATTGATCAAGTCTATCTCCGGAATCCGCGGGACCATCGGCGGTCCGGTCGGCGAAGGCCTCACGCCCGTCGACATAGTCAGGTTCACATACGCATATTGTGCGACCCTCCCGCAACGCGTGGGCGCGAAAGCGCGATACAAGCTCGTCGTAGGCCGTGACGCACGCATCAGCGGCGAGATGGTGGAGCAGCTTGTCTGCGGCACCCTGGTCGCCTGCGGCGTGGACGTCGTGCGCTGCGGACTCGCCAGCACCCCGACAACGGAACTGGCGGTCACGTTCTCCGGGGCGGACGGCGGCATCATCATCACCGCCAGCCACAATCCGCGCCACTGGAACGCGCTCAAGCTGCTGAACGCCGCGGGAGAATTCCTCACGGCGGCGGAAGGGCAGGCTGTCCTGGACCTTGCGGAGAAAGGGGA
>JAEEGL016593979.1_pt1 | contig 12601 bp, 8 predicted proteins | sample 9134231 | NCBI WGS metagenome assembly JAEEGL01 (sample SAMN16246548, study PRJNA631951) | gut metagenome | biome: gut microbiome; feature: rumen; material: fiber-attached | host: Bos | place: Iran: Karaj | collected 2018-10
AAAGCCTCATGAAGGAGGTCTTCAAGTATCTGAACATCGATTCAAAACAGCTTAAGGAGAAGGCTGTCCTTGGTATGATCTCGCACGCCAAGGATGAACTGATCGGCCCCGAAGAATTCATGAGCAACGCCGGAGCGGATCTTATCGCAAAAAAAGCCGCCGCATGCTATGAGGAATACCAGAAACGTCTCAAAGCCAACAATGCGCTTGATTTTGACGATCTGATCTTTAAGACCGTTGAGCTGTTCAGGACCAATACCGACGCGCTCGAATACTACCGGAGGCGTTTCAGATATATCATGGTCGACGAATACCAGGATACGAACCATGCACAGTTTGTACTCACAAGTCTGCTCGCCCACCATGTCAACGAAGACGGTGATATCGAAAAAAACCTTTGCGTTGTCGGTGATGACGACCAGAGCATTTATCGTTTCCGCGGTGCCGATATCAGGAACATCCTTGATTTTGAGGATATCTATCCGGATGCCGAGGTGATCCGGCTTGAGCAGAATTATCGTTCCACAGGCAATATCCTTGAGGCTGCGAACGGTGTGATCCACAATAATACGGGACGTAAGGAAAAGACTCTCTGGACAGACAATCCCGCAGGTGACATCACGGAAGTTGTCTGTTATGAGAACGACAACGACGAAGCCGCCGGTGTGGTCGGAGACATCGCTTCCAGGGTTTCTTCGGAAGGTTGTTCATACAGAGATTTTGCGATACTGTACAGGACCAACGCCCAGTCACGTGCATTTGAGGAACGGCTTATTTACCGGAACATCCCCTATCGTATCATAGGCGGTCAGAATTTCTACCAGCGTAAAGAGATCAAGGATATGATCGCCTATCTGAAGGTTATCGACGGCGGACTTGATTCTCTTGCAGTCAAACGTGTGATCAATGTTCCGCGGCGAGGCATCGGTCTTGCATCGATCGACAGGATAGACGGTTATGCAATGGAGAACGGTATATCATTTTATGAAGCAATGAAAAAGGCCGAATTCATACCGGGCATCTCAAGAGCCAAGCCCGCGATCAGCTCATTTGTCAGCATGATCGAGATACTGCGCAACAAGCTCTCCAACGGCTACTCACTTGCCGATATCATCGATGAGATCCTTGAAGCCACACAGTATATCGATTATCTTGCCGAGGAAGATGACGATGATAAAGTCAAGGACCGTATAGAAAATATCAACGAACTGATCTCCAAGATCACAGCCTGGACCGATGAGCGCGAATCCTCAGACGAGGCTGCCGAATTAAGGGATTTCCTTGACGAGATCTCTCTGGTTGCCGATATTGACGGTTATACCGAGGATTCCGACATTGTCGTGCTTATGACTATCCACAGCGCGAAGGGGCTTGAATTCCAGAACGTCTATATGGTCGGGATGGAGGAAGGGCTTTTCCCGGGATATATGTCGATCAATGCCGACAATCCCGCCCAGGAGATCGAAGAAGAACGCCGTCTGTGCTATGTAGGCATAACGAGGGCCATGAAGCATCTTACGTTAAGCTACTGCAAACAGCGTATGATGCGCGGCGAGATCCAGTTCAACAAGGTTTCCCGTTTTATTTCGGAACTTCCGCGCAACCTGATAAAGATGTCGGGCAACCAGCATAGCGGCAGGCTTTCGGGCGATGCCCAAAATCGCCGTTATTCGTTTGCAACAGGTAATTCAGGCAGTGCCTACAACAGGGATAATCAGGAAATACCCGGGATCACTCCCGGAGGTTCCTCTGTCAGCCATACAAAAATGTCGGAATTTCTGCGGTCCAACCCTTATGCCGGGAAGCACACCCTGCCTCCTGCAGGTCTGAACGCGGTACAGGATCTCGGCTTCGGACCGGGTGATAAGGTACGCCATTCCAAATTCGGTATAGGAACCGTAACCGCCATAGCCAAGGGAGGAAAAGACTACGAAGTGACTGTTGACTTCCCTGCCGGAACCAAGAAAATGCTTGCATCTTTCGCAAAATTAGAGAAGGTTTAATCTTGATTATATTTGTTATTTATTAAATCTTATTTTATTTTAATTATATTAGGAGGCTTATTTATGAAAGCATCAAAAGAAACCATCTGTCTGACCGGAGGTTACAGACCCGGTCAGGGTGAACCCCGACAGGTTCCCATCATACAGAGTACCACCTTCAAGTATGATACTTCAGACGCGATGGGAAAACTGTTCGATCTCGAGGCTGCGGGATATTTTTACACCAGACTCCAGAATCCCACCAATGACCATGTTGCCCAGAAGATCTGCGATCTTGAGGGCGGTTATGCGGCAATGCTGACTTCGTCGGGTCAGGCGGCCAACTTCTATGCGATCTTCAATATCTGTGAGTGCGGAGATCATTTTATCGCATCATCTTCTATTTACGGCGGCACCTATAACCTCTTCGGCGTGACGATGAAGAAGATGGGCATTGAATGTACATTTGTCGATAATGACATCACTCCCGAAGAACTTGATAAAGTCTTCCGTCCCAATACCAAGGCGGTGTTCGGGGAGACCATCACCAACCCGACAGTTTCGATCTTCGATATAGAGAAATTTGCGAAAGCAGCTCACGAACACGGAGTTCCGCTGATCATGGACAATACCTTTGCCACTCCTATCAACTGCTGTCCGTTTGAGTTCGGTTGCGATATCGTAACACATTCGACCACCAAATACATGGACGGACATTCGGTCGGTGTCGGCGGCTGTATCGTAGACAGCGGTAATTTCGACTGGATGGCTCACAAAGAGAAATTCCCCGGACTTACAACTCCTGATGAGAGCTATCACGGGATAGTCTATGCCGAAAAGTTCGGTAAAGCCGCTTACATTACGAAGGCCACCTCACAGCTTATGCGTGATTTCGGCTCTATCCAGTCACCTATGAACGCATTTTATCTTAATGTCAGCCTCGAATCGCTTGCGGTACGCATGGCACGTCATTGTTCAAGTGCACTTAAGGTCGCAAAGTTCCTTGAATCGCAGGACAAGGTTGCCTGGGTCAGATATGCCGATCTTGAGAGCAGTCCCGACCATGCGCTTCAGCAGAAATATTGTCCGAAGGGAACCTGCGGTGTCATCGCTTTTGCGGTAAAAGGCGGCCGTGAAGCTGCAATCCGTTTTATGGACAGTCTTCATTTCGCATTTATCGAAACTCACGTTGCCGATGCCAAAACCGCCCTGCTCCATCCCGCAAGCCATACCCATCGCCAGATGAGTGACGAGCAGCTGCGTGAAGCAGGCGTTGAACCCGATCTTATCAGATTTTCAGTAGGGCTTGAAGATCCCGGGGATATCATTGCCGATCTTAAGCAGGCGCTTGAGAAGCTGTGATGCTGCTCTGTGTATTTTAAACCGTTGAGTAAAAAGATATAAAAAAGTCCTGTGAGCTTTGCGATCAGATTTGCAAATTCACAGGACTTTTTTGAAGTTTCTTGTCACATATCCCGATTATATCCGATTCAAAAGGTGAGTGAAAAATGAACCACTGACCCCGTCCCCGGGGTTCATATTTATTTTCCGGGGTAGCAGATGATCGACTCGATGTTGTAGCCGTTTAGTCTGTCACGTCCCTTAAGACCTTCGAGTTCCATCAGGAAACAGATGCGTACGACTTCGCCGCCGAGCTGTTCCACAAGCTTGACGATCGCTTCGATCGTACCGCCGGTTGCGATCAGGTCATCGATGATGACAACCTTCTGGCCGGGCTGTATTGCATCCTTGTGTATTTCAACCGCTGCTGTTCCGTATTCGAGCGCATATTCCATCTTAACGGTCTCGCAGGGGAGCTTGCCGGGCTTTCTTGCAGGAACAAATCCTTTTCCGAGTGCATATGCCACCGGTACTCCAAAGATGAAACCTCTCGATTCGGGTCCCACAACCACATCAAAATCCACATCTTTAAGGACTTTGATAAGGGCATCTATCGAATCCTTCAGACCATCGGGGTCCTGAAGAATACTTGTTACATCTCTGAACATGATCCCGGGCTCGGGAAAATCAGGGATGGTCCTTACATAATCCGCAATGTTATCTCTTTTCATTTTCAGCCTCCGCATTTGTTTTTTTTAGTTATATCACTTATCTTTTCGTATGATCATCTTTCTTTAAAAATGAATTCCGCTAAATCATGATTTAATTATATCCGAGCACTTCATTCGGTTCCATATATTGTATACAGTCGTAGAATTGTCCACAATATCCTGTATTTATATCGATTGCGATATATGATCAAATCATGATTTAAATAATAGCCGATCTATACCGAATCCGTATTTCGTTATGTATCACGTTATCCTAAAACCGTATTCTGTCATGGATCAGGTTATCCCAAAACCGTATTTTATTATGAATCAGATTGTCCCAAAACTACATTTTCAATATGGATCAGGTTATCCCAAATCCATATTTTGTTATGGATCTGAAATTATCGCCGGCCTTTAATACAGGGCTCTTAAATACCGGTTTATTGATCGCATCCGGAACAAACTGTGTTTCGAGGCACACTCCGTTCCTTCTGGAATAGAATGCTCCGCCCTTGCCGTTGTGAGGGGTGATCGCATTACCTGCATAGAACTGTACGGCAGGCAGATCGGTATAGACGGTCATCTTTCTTCCGCTCTTTTCCGATGCGAGTTCGGCAACTTTTTCTACTGTCCCGCCCGCGATGTCAAGCATAAAGTTATGATCGTATCCGCCGCCTATCTTTAACTGCGGATCATCATTATCGATCCTCTCACCGATCACATGCGGTGTTGTAAAATCAAACGGTGTTCCTTCAACCTTTACGATCTCTCCTGTCGGAATGCAGTCGGGTGCGGCCGGAGTATATTCCTTAGAATTAAGCCAGAGCTTCTGGCCTACAGCCTCTCCTGCATCATGACCGTCAAGATTGAAATAGGAATGATTGGTCATGTTAAGAATTGTATCCGCATCCGAAACACCTTCGTAGATCAGCTCAAGTTCATTATCCTCATTAACCCTGTAGGTAACCGACGCATTCAGATTTCCGGGGAAGCCTTCATCGCCGTCGGGTGAAAAAATACTGAATTTAACCGAGCATCCGTCACTTCCCGTCTCGGTCTTAAACATCCTCTTATGGAATCCGTTATTAAAACTGCTGTGCAGGTTATTGCCGTTCTCGTTCTTATCAAGCAGATATTCAACTCCGTTGATCTTAAAAGCGGCATTGGATATCCTGTTGGCGTTTCTTCCGATCACGCTTCCGAAGAAGCAGGGATTTTTCTCATAGCCTTCCACACTGTCATATCCCAGTACAATATCCTTGAACTCGCCGTTTCTGTCCGCAACATACAGAGAAACCAGATTGGCGCCGAAATCAATCACCTCGGCTGCCATTCCCTTTGAATTCTCAATACGGAACAATGTAACATCATCCCCGGCGGCTGTTTTGCCAAAACTCCTGGTTGTAATACTCATAATACCTTAACCTCCCTTTTCAGCTTTTGTTATTTATTACGTTTTTAAGCTCATCAAGGCACTCTTCCCTGTCCCCCCGTCAGAAGCTTTTTTTTACGTTTATATACACAGAATCTGTACTCCAGATCCCAGTATGTTTCTTCTTCGGAAACAGAAACACATTTCCACTCTTCATCTTCATCAAGATTGGGAAAATATGCGTCTGCCTGATATTCATAATTGATCTTGGTGATGTACGCCTCGTCACAGTACGGGAGGAGCTGTTCGTAAACACTCTGGCCGCCTATAACATACACTTCCTCGCTTTTGACATCCTTGATCAGCTCCATAAGCTCGTAAATACTCTGCACCGTTTCGGCATCGACAATACTGTAATTCGGATCTCTTGTCAATATGATGTTACGCCGGCTTTTCAAAGGTCTTCCGCCCGGAAATGTATCCATGGTCTTTCTTCCGAGTATCACGGTCTTCCCGAGCGTCTCCCCCCTGAAAAAGCGCTGGTCGGCCGGGATACTTACAAGTAACTGGCCTCTGTTTCCAATAGCCCAGTTCTTATCTACTGCTGCAATCGCCCTCATTGTTCTCTCCGTTAAGATTATTTGATAAAAAATTCCACAAATTAATCTTACCACTACATAGTTTACAGTGCAAGCAAGGTTTTCATAAAAGGTCTCTTATTTTCCCACTTTAAGCCTTTTTAAAGACAGGCTTGACAGTTCGGTTTTATTTTCTAAAATAATATTGTTGGCTTGGATCAAATTCAGTCAATATAATTATATTATGATTTAATATCTTCAAAGGAGTGAACGTTATGAATCCCTTTAAAAAAGCCTATTGCCGCATTTTCCAGCAGGTGATGCATGCGGCGATCCCGGTCCTTCCGTATCGTAAACCCACGATACTCAACAATATGAACGAACTGGCCGCGATGTTAAAAAACAAGGAGATCGGGACTGTTTTACTGGTTACCGATAAGGGTATCACAAGCTACGGTCTTACCAAAGACCTGGAAAATGCACTTGCCCGTAACAATATCAGGTGCGTCATTTTTGATGAGACCGTACCGAACCCGACAACATTTACTATTGAAAAATGTGCTGCTCTCTATAACAGTACAGGTTGCCAGGCTCTTATTGGTTTCGGCGGCGGATCTTCAATGGACTGCGCCAAAGCAGCCGGAGTCCGCATTGCAAAACCAAATGTACCGTTTATCAGGATGAAGGGCATTCTTAAGGTTCTCAGGCCGATCCCGCTGCTTATCGCAGTTCCCACGACTGCCGGCACGGGAAGCGAAACAACCGTTGCCGCTATAGTCACCGATTCCGAGACCCGTCACAAATATCAGATAAGCGATTTCCCGCTCATTCCCAGATATGCGGTTCTCGACCCCAAAGTTACGGTAAGCCTTCCTCCCCATCTTACCGCAAGTACGGGTATGGATGCCCTGACACACGCCGTAGAAGCCTACATAGGCAATTCCACGACGCATGAGTCCCGCCGTGATGCCATCAAGGCCGTTCGTCTTATCTTCAAATATATCCGTACCGCTTATGCCGACGGCAATAATCTGAAAGCCCGCAGAAAGATGCTCCACGCCTCATTTTACGCCGGCAGTGCCTTTACGAAATCGTATGTAGGCTATGTTCATTGCGTAGCCCACTCTCTCGGCGGTAAATACAACACTCCTCACGGACTTGCCAATGCCGTACTCCTTCCGTTCGTGCTTGAAGAATACGGCGAAAGCGCACATCGCAAACTCCATGAACTGGCTGTCACCGTAGGTCTCAGCACTCCAAAAGAAAGTGACGCAGTCGGGGCGCGCAGGTTTATTGATGCTGTGATACGTATGAAGCACGATCTTAACATTCCCGATGTGATCACCGGAATTAAGAAAGAGGATATTCCCGGGCTTGCCCGTACCGCAGAAAAAGAAGGCAATCCGCTCTATCCCGTACCGAAGCTGATGACTGCAAAGGAACTTGAAAAATTTTACTATACGGTAATGGAAAAATAATCACGGAGGTTATAACGAAAAAATGACAGATAACGAGATCAGATCTATTGTCGAGAAACAGCGCAGATTCTTTGAAAGCGGGGAAACATATGATATTTCCTTCAGGATCCGCTCACTGAAGAAGTTGCGCAGATATATAAACGAACATATTGATGAACTGAATGACGCGCTTAAGGCAGACCTTGGAAAAAGCCATTTTGAAGGTTATATGTGCGAGACCGGCCTTGCCCTCTCGGAAATATCATATATGATATCCCACACCGCAAGATTTGCATCCGATAAGCACGTTCTTACCGCACTGGTCCAGTTTGCAAGTGACAGTGTTATCAAGACAGTTCCCTACGGAAACGTACTTATCATGAGTCCGTGGAACTATCCCTTCCTGCTTACCGTTTCGCCTCTTGCCGATGCGATAGCCGCCGGAAACACCTGTATCGTAAAGCCCAGCGCTTATTCTCCCAATACCTCCGAAGCCATCAAAAAGATGATCGAAGCCGTATTCAGACCCGAACATGTATCATGTATCACAGGCGGACGCGAGGAAAACAAGAATCTGCTGAACAATAAATTTGATTATATTTTCTTTACCGGAAGCAAGAACGTCGGTCGTGAAGTCTTAAAAGCCTCCGCTGACAGGCTTACTCCCGTGACACTTGAACTTGGCGGCAAAAGCCCCTGCATAGTCGATAAGGATGCCAATATACGCCTCGCAGCAAGAAGGATCGTTTTCGGTAAATATCTCAACTGCGGGCAGACCTGCGTGGCACCCGATTATGTTTATGTTGAAGAAAGCATTAAGGATGAATTTATCAAAGCCGTAAAAAAAGAGATCTCGCGTCAGTATACCGATTCCGCAGTAAGCAATCCGGATTACGGCAAGATCATCAATGAAAAGCATTTTGAAAGACTTTTGAGACTGATAGACCGTGATAAACTGGTATACGGAGGTTACTCCGATGCTAAAAGGCTTAAGATAGAACCTACCGTGCTTGATAATGTCACCTGGGACGATCCGGTTATGCAGGAAGAGATCTTCGGCCCCATAATGCCGATCCTGACATTTAATTCACTGAAATCCCTTATCGCTTTTATAAATACCAAACCCGAGCCTCTTGCGGCATTTTATTTCGGGCGCAACCGCAGGGCCGCGAAATATTTTACCGAACGGCTTATATGCGGCGGAGGCTGCATCAATGATACCGTTGTCCATCTTGCAACCAACAACATGGGCTTCGGCGGCGTCGGCGAATCTGGCATGGGCGCATATCACGGAAAAGTAGGTTTCGATACATTTTCACACAAGAAAAGCATTCTTGACAAGAAACAGTGGATCGATCTGCCGATGCGATATCAGCCGTATAAGAAATTTTACGGTTTCCTGCTGCGTAATTTTCTTAAATAATGATTTAATATTCAATCATCACTGACCCGGTTTCCAAAAACAAACCCGCAAACAGTCTGCTTTTTTAAGCAAACTGCCTGCGGGTTCATTTTTTATTCTTTGTCTGCCTGTTTTAAAAAGCAGACATGCTGTAATAATGGCCTCTCACAGTCTTTTTATCGTTGTGTCACGTGTTGCATATGATGCACGTATCATTTCGTCTGTTGGCTGCTCAATGCAGGAATTCAAAGCTCTTCAGGCTGCATCCGCCGGTTCCCTTAAATGTCAGATACAGAGGCTGCTTCCCATCCGGGAATGCCGTTCCTTCAAATACACATTCTCCGGCTGTCCAGATATTTGTCCCTTCGACTCTGATCTTTCCGAGCACCTCTCCGCCGTAGGCTGCACGAATCTCAAAGAATCCGTTAGCATATGCCCTTGTAAATATACGAAGTCCCCTGACATTTCTGCAGTCGAAATATTTGAATCCGACAGTTGTCCCGTCAGTGATCTTACGGATATAGGAATAAGGATACTGTTCCTCTCCTCCGTTCTGAACCACTCTGGCTGCCGAGTCATTTACATAGATATCATGCCTGTCGTTGAATATATTGCAGGCAATATACGCAGGATACTCGCCCTCATCGGGAAGCGGGCCTCCGTTCAGACCGCAGGAAGTGATCTCTGCCTGGATCGCATGACCGTCGGACGTAAACTCCAAAGGCTCGGCGCAGCCCTGTCTTGAGAACCAGTTGCCGTTGGTATGTCTGTGATAGAAAATATACCATTTGCCGGTTATCTCGATCATACTGCCATGGTTGTTGGCCCCGTATGCGGATGCTTCTTCGGCAGGCTTATATGATCCGATATGCAGATCACAGTTGCTTACCAGCACGCCGCCATACTTAAACTCTCCTCTCGGATCGTCGGCTATCGCATAGCACAGCTCGTGCATTACTTCAGATGAGTAAATAAAGTAATACTTTCCGTCTTTCTTTCTGATGGAAGCTGCTTCAAAATAAGCATGTCCCTCAAATCCGGTTCCGGCGCTGTACTCGCTTCCGGGTGCAATGATCTTCGGTTCCTCAACGATCGTAAGCATATCAGGTCCGAGTACTGTCAGCATTGCGCCGTGTCTGGACTTATCGCCTCTTCCGCAGAAGCCTGTATAGAGATAGGTTTTATCACCCTCGGTCAGTACGCCGGGATCGAACTGCGGCTCATCACCCGCACGGTCTCCGAGTCTGGTTCCGTCGGCATAATGAACATAGCCGAGGAACTTGTATCTTCCCGCAGGCGTATCGCATACCGCAACGGAAACTACATTGACCTTGTCAAGAACATAGAACAGATAGTATCTGCCGTCCGGACCGACTGTAACATCCGGTGCATACAGACACATATGTCCGTCCGGATTAAAAGGATCCGAAGTCTTGGGATAGATCACGCCTTCATAGCGCCATGCCGCAAGATCGTTCACAGGTGCGGACCAGCACACATAATCGCCCATACAGAAGGTTTCGCTGTCATACTGGTCATGTGAGCCGTATACATATACCCTGTCACCGAATACATAGGGTTCTCCGTCCGGGATATACTCCCATGAAGGAAGATAAGGGTTAAATGCAAGACGCCTGCCATAACCCGGGAATTCCTTCTTCAGCACCGAACCTGCAGATCCGAATTCCATCTCCGCCCGGTCTTTATCGGTATATGCACGCCAGCCGGGAAGTGTTTCCCCGTCCCATCCGGTTCCGTTAGGATCGCCGGTCTTGATGAAGTTGGCAAAATAATCGCACATCTGCCTTGCCAGATCAAAATGTCTTCCCTTAAAAGGTCTCCAGCACTTGCCGAGATTCTCAAAGAAGAACCACAGATCGCATGAATGGAAAGTCCCCGCATGATCCCAGCCGGGAATATCCGGCGCAAATCTGTAATAGTACATTTCCCTGCTGTCGGGTTTATTGGCCTGAGCTTCAAGGAATGCTGTTTTTACCGACTTTTCTACGGTATTTATACCGCCCATGCGGAATTCATCATCCGTATTTCCGGAAATAACGGGAACCGGGGCACGTTTTCCCGCAATAAAACGGCTCATGGCATCTTCTTTGTATACCTTCCCGTCAATGAACGGGAACATTCTCGGATGCGTCTGCGCAAATTCGGCATACTTTGCCCTGATCGTCAATGCATCGATCCCGCGGGCCTCTTCAAGGCTTTTTACACCCAGGAATTCAAAGAAATCCTCGCCCTTTTTCTCGGCCTTATCAAGTGTCAGAGGCTTAAAAAGGTCATCCTCGCGGTCAAAATTCCTGATCATGCCCGACAGGATCACCGCGCCCTTTATATCATCAAAATTCTCTTCACAGGTCAGCTGGTTCATTACACTTCCGCCGCCCGCAGACTGTCCGGCGATCGTGATACGATCGGGATCGCCGCCGAAAGCCGCAATATTCCTACGAACCCACTTAAGTCCTGCCTGCTGGTCAAGGAGTCCGAAATTCCCGGGTCTATCCGGAGATTCCGCTGTGATCTCGGGATGCGCAAGGAAACCGAACGCACCGAGTCTGTAGCCGACACTGACGACTACAACACCCCTGCGGGCCAGCTTTTCGCCTTCAAATTCCATCTCTGCGGTATATCCCCACTGGAATCCGCCTCCGAAATACCATACAAGTACCGGCTGTTTCTCATCGGTTTTCTTTGCCGATGTCCATACATTCAGATACAGGCAATCCTCACTGATCGGAATTTCGGGATCAACATGCCATTCACGGTCATACAGACCGTCACCGGTTCCGGGAGTATCCTGCATCGAGATCGGTCCGAATTCATATGCCGTTCTTACGCCCTCCCAGTTCTCACATTTCTGCGGAGCTCTCCATCTGTTCTTTCCGACCGGCGGTGCAGCAAAAGGTACACCCTTGAAAGCCGTAACTCTCGGATCATTGCCCGGAAGGCCGCGCAGTTCACCATTTTCAACCCTTACAGTTCTTAACATACCTTATCCTCCGTTGATTTCATTAATCCCGGTCTCACCGCAAAAACAGTCCCTGGGTAAACAGCAGGACCGGGATCTTCAATTAAAATCATACTTCATCGTCCGATCAGGTTTCAAGTCGGATTTTGCTATGGATTATCGGAAATATTGCATTTTCCTGCTTGTGAGGCTGTGAATAGTAACTAAATATATCCATATATATATCAACAATACTTCACAAATTTCATCTTATGTGTTATAATTAATATATTACTGCACAATACCACAAAAATGAAAGACGGAAAGGGGTGATGTAATTTGGACAAACAGCGAACCGACAGGTATTATCAGCTTCTGGAGCAGATGGTTGACGCCATGAACGACCCTGAGAATTTCAACCGGGATCATTTCGTCAAAATTCTTACAGACATTGCCAAATTTTTCCGCCTTTCCAAAGGGGTCACAGAATTCTACAAAACTATCAGCCAGGAAAAGATCGGTGACGGCGAGGTTCTCATCGATTTTGATGACGGCAGCGAAGGCAGGCCCGTTGTTGCCCGTCGCCTTGTAACAAGGTCTATGGCTGTTGTAAAAGGTACACTCTATCAGTCGGATAATGTTGAGCCCTTAACCGATGAAGAAAAGCATAAGCTTGATATCATGCTGCGTGCGTTGTTGGGTTTTGTCAGCCTTAACAGACTCCAGAACGCCGTTGAGCGTATGGGATTCTTTGATGAGAACAATTATCCCAATCTGCGGTCCTTCAAACGCGCCAT
>JAEEGL010058785.1_pt1 | contig 12600 bp, 8 predicted proteins | sample 9134231 | NCBI WGS metagenome assembly JAEEGL01 (sample SAMN16246548, study PRJNA631951) | gut metagenome | biome: gut microbiome; feature: rumen; material: fiber-attached | host: Bos | place: Iran: Karaj | collected 2018-10
AGATAGGCAAACAGATGACACAACAAGCCCAGGCTGAGGTTCAACGAGGAATCAACAAACAAGTGCAGCAGATGAACCAACAAGTGAACCAACAGGTGAAAAACGCCACCAATATGATGCAGCAGAAAGGAGAGCAGGCTCAGCAAACAGGCGAACAGCCACAGCAACCACAGCAACCCATTCAACCTTCCCCACAGCCCGAACAACCGACAGGTCGCGTTCAGTCGGAAGAGAGCAAAGCCGCACAACTACGTCTGCGTGACATTCTGGCAGGGAGAAAAGGTCAGGTAGCCGGAACAGGCTCCACGGATGCCACATCATCTGCACCAAAGATTTCTATCACACCAGGCAACAGGAATTCTCTCAATGCCCAAATCCCATCAAAATATAAGCGTTTGCAGAAGGCAAAGAGATCTGGTGACACGCCAACAAAGGATAAATAATACGAGGATAATATAACCTATATGAAAAGAATACATGTAATTGCAATTCTGCTATTCACGATGCTTACCATCAGTGTAAACGCATCGGCGCAGAAGAAATTCCGGCAGCATCGTTATGTGCCGAAAACTGTATCGCTGAACGAGGTAATCAATTCCTTCAAACAATATGTGGAGGATATTCCTTATCTAAGTGAAGCTTCCATTCAGTCGAAGACCGAAGAGGTGGATGCGCATACCGACAAGTTGCGCAACTGGAAGGATCGTAAAGCCTATGCCGAAGAAAATGACTTGGCTGGTTTTATTTCTCGTGAACGAGAAGAACTGAACAAGTTAAAAGAAGGTGTTGCGCCAATGGTCGACCAGTTTATGAAACAGTACAATGGCGTGATCATCCCCGACTCCGCAGGTTGTCGCGACAGTTTGGAATTTGTATTAAACGATAAACTTGGAAGAGTAGAAACCAGTCTGAATGTTCTGGATCGTGAGGTGAATACAAAGGGCAAAAAAGAGGATAATGACTTACCATGGGGACTCATCGGTGGTCTCATCGCTGGTTTACTGGCCCTGATCTTGATTATCTGGGCTTTGGTAAGTGCTGGTAAGAAAAAGAAGAAATACACACCGGCTCCGGTAATCACTCCACAGACCGCTGCAAAGCCTGGTGAGGCTGGCATCGTTGTCCGTCGTAAGACAGCAACGATTCTAAAGAAACAGAGTCTGGAGGATGTGATAGACAATCCTCATTATATGAAGATTGATTTGGAAGACTGCTGCTATGAGTCGGCCGTCCGCCGTATGTATATCAAAGATACATGTATCATCGATATCTATAACATGTACCTGTCTGACCGGAAAGATCCAGAAAATGCCAAAGAGTATGGCTGTATGGTACTCGGCCGCTGGGTATTTGATGCGGAAAACAATGAATACTATGTATCGCTTGAGCATATCATTCTGCCTGGTGAAGATGCCGTCTTCGACGAGTATGAACTGAATTTCGGCGGTATCATCAAATTGAGAATATTGGAACAGCTACGAAAACTGCGTAGGGAGACAAACCTGCAGTATGACCTTACCTGCTGGGTACACTCTCATCCTGGACTGACGGTATTCTTCAGTAATGCTGACAGTAATGTTCAGGACCAGTTGAAGCATCCTCAGCATCCAAAGTTCCTCACCGCCCTTGTCATCGACACACTGACACCGACCATGGAAACCGGTATCTTTACCTACCATCGTGATATGACACTCAATACGAGAAACGATATGAAGAAGCTCTATTCGTTGGAAGAGTGGTATCAGTGGGCAATGAAGAGTATGGAATCGAAAGAAACAGAAACTCCGGAACCAAAGAGCCTCGATCATTCGTTATGCTTCAATACACTGGCAGATGCTAAAGAACATACTACTACTTGTTTCGGGATCAATGTAACAAAGGATATGGTCATCGATTTATGTATGGCTCTGAGCAATCAGGCTAACGGTATCGCAGGATATATCTATGGTCAAGCCAACAAGAAAGACCAGTTAACCGAGTACACTGCTGAACGTCTTTCAGACAAGGACAACGAGGCAAATGCGCAGTTAGTGGGTTGCTTTGTGGTAACACCACATTTCAGTATTCCATCCATACGTAAGATCCTGGCAGGTAAATTGGATGACATTAAGTTTGTACTTGTCTATGTTCCTGCCGAAGGAGTGCTCACTTCTATCCCCGTAATGTCGGATGACCTCTGTAGTTATGAGAGTTATTACGGCGTGCAGAAACTTGAGGATTTAAAATCATGGACTAAAAAAGGCAGATAAAAATGATGAAGAAAGTTTTAACTATATTCGCCTTGATGGCGTTCGCACTTACAATGAGTGCCCAGGAAGTATCAAAAATCCAGTTCTGCGACAAGAAGTATGAATATGGAGAAGGTAAGGATAGTGTTACCTTGTACCTCAAGGTGCTTGATGCGAATGGCAAGCCATGTAAAGACATCAATGTTGCCAATCTGGAAAAGCATCTGATCATCAACGAGGATGGTGTACCCATTCCTCAGGATCGTCGTAAAATTTTCTCCTTAAGTTCCGGACAACGTATCCCAAGTGATTTTACTATTTCTGTACTCGTAGACCTGAGTATACCTGAAGCAGGTAAGGGACAGATCTATGAAGCATTTGGAAAACTGGTGGAGAGCGCACCCGACAGTTGTGTGTTCTTGTCATTCTTCGGTGAGGATGTCAGTTCTAGTCAGTTAGTGACGAAAAAGAACCTACCTAGCTTCAAGGATAAGTTCATGGCACACTCCGACAAGAAATACTTCTATGGCGCACTATATTCGAAACTGGCAGAGTTCAGCGATGGAAAAGCCGAGTTGGAAGAGTCAGTACGCACAAAGGGCGGATACGTAAAGAATGCCAGCATTAACCGCCGTGCCCTCCAGGCAAAAGACAAGAACCTGCTGTTCATATTCACAGAAGGAAACATGCGTCCAGAGGATGAGCCTATTACTTTCGTGGAGGTAACCGACTATCAGTCTAACGCCACCCATCTGGTTCCGAAAGTATATGCCTTCTATTATACAGGTGTCGGGGTGGATGAGAATGTTGAACTGACATTGAAGGGTGTGTCTGCTCCCCGTAATGCAGAGGGACAGGTATTGACCGACCGACAGGGTGCTTACAGGCCATCTGCCGATCTGAGTAATGTGCTCAGTAATTTCCAAGAAGTGGTTAACGATGCGATGTACGACTTCGCATATACCTACAGGGCAACTGACGACAAGGCATATACCGGCCGTGTCAATTATGCAGCAGAATGGAAGGGTATGGAAGCCGGTAGTGGTGATTATTCCATCGGTTCTGCTGAAACGCCATGGCCCGTACGTGCAGAAAGCACCGGCGATGCCTTGACAAAGATTCTGGTTGCCCTCTTGGTAGCTATCCTTACCTTCATTATCTTCTTCTTGATCATGAAGGTGCTCATACCGTTTATCAAGTCAAAGCAGTTCGCACATAAATACTATAAACCCTATGTAGCCGAAGAAGGTGTCACACGTCGTATCTGTCACTATTGCCGTCAGGATATCCAGCCCGGGCAGAAAGTGGTAATGAAATGTAAGCATATCATGCATGTAGGCTGCTGGCAGCAGAATGGTTATAAATGTGTGGAATATGGTCAGAACTGTAAAGAGGGTATTCAGGATCATGTAGATGTCAAAGAGATGTTCAGTCCTGCATCCCTGCGTGACACTTATCAGACATTGGCAGGTGTTCTCGCCGGTCTGGTCAGCTGGATGATTTTCGAGTTTACCGGTCGTGGCATGTTCGGTGGGCTGGGCAGAGCCATTGCCAATACCTTCTATCTCAAGGATGATCAGACAAACATGGTGACAGACTGCGGAGCCAAAGTGTCAGCTCTCTTGACGGTTGGCCTGCTTCTCGGTTTCTTCCTGTCGTTGGTATTCCGTTACAATGATGAGTATCGCAAAAAGGACGCTAAGGTATACATGAAGATTGTAGGACTCTCGCTCTTGTCTGGAGTCATCGGTTTTCTGGCTATGCTTGTAGGAGGAATCATCTTCTGTTTGCTTCTGTCAGCCGTGGGAACGACATACATCCCGTGGTATTGCTCACTGCCTGCCTATATTATCTTCTCAATATGCATGACCTTGAGTCTTACCATCAAGTCATCAATACCTACAAAGAGTGCCCTCATCGGTGGTGGTATCTCCGCCATCATCGGTTTTATCGTGCTCTACTTCGGTGGCGCCATCAGTTCAAGTATGGGCTGGCTGAACATGCTGCTCGACTTCGTTATCTATGGCGGTGGTCTCGGAGCTTCACTGGTAACTGTACGTATGTTGGCAGAGCGTTACTTCCTCGTCATCAAGAATGGTATGAAGGCCGGACAGCGCATTCCTATCCACAAGTGGATGAACGCAACTGGTGGCGGCAACAAGGTTACTATCGGAAAGACCAATGAATGTGAGATCCAGATGAACTGGGAGAAAGCAAATAAGGTGGCGGACAAGCATGTACAGCTGTATATCGATACCACACGTTCGCTGCCAATGTTGACACCATTAGCTGACGGCGTGGTCTTTAATGTCCGCACGAATCTGCCTGCCAACAAACCAGTCATTCTGAATAATGCGGATACCTTTATGGTTGGCGATACCACTTTTGAATACATAGAGTCGTAACGAGATATGGAAAAAGAAAAATATGAATGGGGAGAGGGTGTCTATACGCTACTCTCTTGGTTCAAGAAAGACAAGGTGAAGAATGCCCGTGTGCTCGTTGCAGGGTGTGGGGCATTAGGTAATGAGGTGGTTAAAAACCTGGCCTTGTTCGGTATTGGTCATATCTATGTTGTCGACTTCGACAGGATTGAACTTTCTAATCTCACACGATCGGTGCTCTTCCGTGAAGAAGATGCCTATAACCATTCCTATAAGGCAGAGATCGTGGCAAAACGCGCACGAGAGATCAATCCACAGATAGAGGTCACACCTATCGTTGGTAATCTGTTCTCGGAAGTTGGATTTGGCATCTACCGCTCGGTGGACGTAATCATAGGATGTCTCGACAGTCGTATCGCCCGTTATCAACTGAACCGTTTAGCGATGCGCGCTGGAAAGAACTGGATCGACGGGAGTATTGAGAATATGACCGGTGCCGTGAAGGTTTATGCTCCAGGTATCAGCTGTTATGAATGCAGTCTTTCCAGAGATGAATTCAATCACATCATGCTTCGTACAGGCTGCGCCGATGTAGTACGTTCTCAGACTTCCCAGGGGCGCGTAGCGACGACGCCTATCAGCGCCTCTATTGTAGGTGCCCTTCAGGTGCAGGAAGCCATGAAAATCATCCACATGGACACTACGGCAGAGGAAGAGAACAGTGAGGTGACAACGTTCACTCCGTTCAAGACCCTGCAAGGCAAGATGCTCCGCTACGAGGGTATGACAAACACCATGAATATCTACAAGATCTCTTCATGGAAGAAAATCTGTCCTGCTCACGAGCAATGGAATAACGTCATACCATGTGCAGAACTTTCTGCTACTCAGTTTGTAGAGGATGTGCTCACCAAACTGAAATCGATCCTGAAAGCAGAGAATGTAGAGATCAACATGTGTAACAATAAGTTTATCGACATCGTCGCGACAGACTATCCACAGAAGGAATTCGAGGTGATGCTGCCTGAATCACAACTTGAGGGATTTATCAAGAAGAACAAGGAACTGCGCCAACTTAGTTATCGCACGCTCATTCATAAACATTTCTTTGAGAATATCGACGACCGGTTCCCCTATCAGCAGCTTACGCTCAAGCAGATAGGCATACCATTGTACGATGTCCTCAAAGTATCAACAGAGAATGGGGTGTTCTATGTGGAACTCTCCGCCGATGCTTATTAATGTTGAAAGAAGATGCCATATATACTACCACCGGACATCAACGCTGAGATATTACTGAATTACTTCCCGAAAGGAAAATTCAAAATCTCGCTGCAAGGATTGCACAAACGCAATACTTACGGAGATGTTATTGAATTGGAAGAGATGTACGACAGTGATGCACTCCATGCCACACTGGGTAGGATGAGTATTTACAACTCTCTACCGGAATACATGTTCCACCCTATCGACCGCTTCGACAACCTACCTGTTAATAATGAGGCAGAAGCATTCCATAATGAGGTGGACAAGCAAGAACAGGAGAAAACAGATGCTTTTCGTTTCTTCTCCCCCATCGATGTGCTGCTCTTCCGCCTAAGGGCAAACATCAGGGCGAAGGCAGAGGAATATACCCAAAGTAACGTGGTAATGCAGCAGATCCTGGGAGACGAAATGACTGATGAACAAAAGAAAAACCGATTCATTCGTCAGTTGATACCTTTGTTGCCTCAATGTAAGAACCTCCGGGGAAACCGCACACTATTGACATTCTTGCTAAGGAAAATCTTTCTGAAAGAGAACTTGCACATAGAAGTAGTACAGGAAGATCGGGAGATGGTTGATGAACGACCTCGCTATGACGACAAACTCAACACAGTCATCGGCAATTGTTATGTAGATAACAGTTACCATGAGCATGTTGCCGTATATAGGATTGCCTACTGGTCGGACGAGGAGTGTAATGAACACTTCCTGCAGTTCATTGATGAGATTGAGGAACTGCGGTTGTTCATACGAGATTATTTCCTAGGTGTTGAGGAGGAGATCTCCTTCCTTGTCACACAGGATTATCCGCCTGTCAGACTGAACGATGAGAAGATCTTTAACTATTTGAATTATAATACAAATCTATAATAACATACTTATGCCTAAAAGAATCAGTTGGAAAAAAGGCATGCGTCTCACCGATGAGGTGCTGCTTGCTGCCGACCAATACATGGAGGAATCAATCAGTCATGGTATTGCCGTGGCTGCTGGAGGCCGCTTCGGTCTGTTTACCCCCACCCATCCTTTTAAACTATCACTGAGCATCTCAAGAGGATTTGTCGAGGTGGAGTCGCTTTCATGTATGGCTATTACCCGTGCGGGAGATATTATTGACGTCAAGTATAACACCCAATACTCCAATTCGTTTGACACACGTGTAGAGATACCCAACGTAGACGATACGAGAGAACTGTTCCTGGTTATCAGCGTAGAGCCGGAAGATTGGAAAGAAGGTAACAACGGATATATGGAACCCAGTTATACGTTCTCACTCATCGGACCAAATCAAGCCATCAGTGACCACGCTGTACCTATCGGACGAATTGTTTACGATGAAGGATGGAGAGAGGATAATGTCAACTTTGTTCCTCCTTGCCTTTATTTGTCGGCCCACAATAAGTTCATGGAACTGCACAGTCAGTTTATCTCTTTGTTGCAGACTATCGACAGTAAGACACGTAACCAGATAGAGACCGGAGCTCACGATGCCATCAGCATATACTGGCCAGTAGTACAACAGATACTTATCATGGCTAACACCGAACAAGAAACCATGACACCACAGCAACTGTTGTCGGCTGTTCAACGTGTAGTGGGAACCTTTACTTGTGCTTGTGATCTCGACAATGTGCTTACGTTGGAGGATGCTGAGGTCTTCCGTAACTACACAAGAGTACCTTTCAACTATCGGATTGCCTATATTCGCATCAAGCAGGGGTTGGGAATGTGTTACGCTATCACTGAGAAGATTGACAAGTTCAGCTTACTTAAAAAAGAAGAACCCGCTCCTCCTCCACCCCCACAGCCGAAGCCGGAGCCAAAGCCCGATCCACGTCGTTTCTGGGAAGGTAAACAGATATGAGATTTGTCAGTACACCCATACAGTTTATTGATTCGGGCACAAAACTGCTGCGTAACATTGAGGACCGCATACAGATGCTCGACAATCTGGTAGAACTCATTGTGTTCACCCCACGTGGAGACTTTGAGGCAGACTTGGATTTTGGCTTCGAGTATTGGAATCATGAGTTCTCCAATGTTCACTATCGTGAGTTCAACGCCAGTCAAGGTACTAAATCATCCAGTCTTTACAATGAAATAACCAAGAAGGAATGTGAAGACAGTATCAAGCAGAGTCTGGCGGCCTATGAACCGATGTTGAAGAATGTTACGGTAAGTATCGAACTTGATGCCGCATCTCAGCGACAACGTCGTAAACGGCGTGTCGCATCAAAATACGCAGTAAACGTAATTGTTGAAGGTGGTATCGACGATGGATTAGGTGTTCTTCGACCCTACCGAAAAGTCGTGGTATTCCTCGTGGAGCCTACGGTTAAACGACAAATATAATCAACCATGGATGTAGATTTAGAGAAAAGAATCAATGAAGCCATAGCAACCATGCAACAGATCCTGCCGGAAGCTGTTGACATCTATCAACTTGATCCGATGGCAAAGATCATGCTGGTGGCATTGGTCAGTGAGACTTCCAAAATACAGGATTACGCAGATGGAATGTTCCAGCAAATCGTAGAACGTTTCTGCACGGACTTTATCCCACGCAAAGAGGTAAACGCCATGCCGGCAATCAGTCTGATACAACCGACACTCACCGCCGACAATAATAATTTATTCTTCATCGAGTCGGGGGCTTCATTCAGCTATAAATCTCCTGTAAAGGATGTACAACTAAAGTATATCCCGATTTTCAATACTGCCATACTGCCCTACAGCGAGTTGTATCTGGTGAACCACAGATGTCTGCGATATCCCGGAGGAAACGTAAAGGTTGATCTAGATAAGGCTAACAGCCTATGGATAGGTATCTGCACACCAGTTGGAGTGAACTGCCTTCAAGGACTCTCACTTATGCTGCGAGGCACACAAGGTATTGTTCCAGAACATGTCTATGTCGGACCAGAGAGTGTGGAAATCAACTTCGCCTCTATGTCGGAAATGGAAAAGATTGAGATGGCTGACCCCTTTGATGCACAACAGGTATCGGGTAACTACTTCTCATTCATAGAGAGCTGGAAAGAGAACCTGCTCAGCATGACCGACACCACCCTGTTGTATCTCACCGATGCTACCAAAGACCGTGACATGTTCAAGCACCGTGCATACCCCCGAGTATTCCAAAAATCACTTGAGAACGAGACGCTCGACATCTTTAAACAGAATACGATATGGCTCAGGATGGACTTTCCCGAAGGATATGTGGTTCCCGACGACTGCTCCGTCACTTTGGGAGTGGTGCCTGTCACAAACATCGAAGTGAATAATATCATGCTCACACAGGCACAACCTATAGCTAAACTCCAAGGTGACGAAAACTCCTTCTTTCTCGATATCCTTGAGACAAGCACGGAGTCTAACCGTCAGGGATTCTCGATGAACAAAGATGATATCCTTGTGAGAGACTTCGATGCCAAGTGCTACAATAACGCCGATCTTTATCGAGATGTGAGGAATCTCTACAACCGTTTTATCGACGACTACTATGCCTTCATCGAATACAACGGTATCAGGGATGGTGAGGTTCTCAAGAAACTGCGGGAAACCATTAACAAGTTGGGTAAGAGTGTGGGTCTGCAGAACCAACAGTTCAAGTTCGACAGCGGTACTTACGTAATGAAGAATATGGATAGCTCTTCAGCCATCATGAATACGAGCGTACGCTTCATCACCACCAAGGGAGCTGCAGGAAATGCACCGCGCGTGGGAGAGACAATGGACTGTAAGGATCTCCCCGGCGTAGAACAAAAAGCTACTGTAGTGGCATCAGGTATGGGCGGCACAGACAAGGCTTCTGCTGATGAGCGCTATGAACTGTTGAGATACTACTCGCTGACGAACGACCGTCTGTACACCCGTATGGACATCGATGCTTTCCTCAGAAAAGAGATCATCTCAGAGTTTGGACTCGAGGAGTTCAATCGCATCTTTATTAACATCTCCGTTGAAGGTGTCGGAGGTGAACACGGTCTTCAGCGTGGACTCTATATCGACCTCTCGTTCAAAGATCGCACCAACTATGAGCATGCTGTAAATATATCATTTGACACACTGATGCAGCAGCGCATCACCAACAAGTCATGTATCGCCATGCCCATCATTGTAACGCTTAAGAACTTAGATGACTGATATGGAATATAATCACGAGAACCCTATCTATCCTCGGTTAGCTTTCTACGATAGTAGAATGATTCAGGATGTTCAGCAAAAGCTGAACGCCATCAGTATGTATCTCCACCGTCGCTGGACAATCATCCCCGAAACCGGTGAGATGGATGATGATACAAAAGAAGCCATCAGGAATTTTCAACAATGGCAGTATCTCTCTCCTACCGGTGAGATTGACAGCGATACGCAGATGAGGGTCGATGATATATACCGTTGGAGTCAACGGGCTTCTCAAACTATGATTCGAGAATCTCAAGACTATATGGAGATCAGTAGGCCGATGCTAACACCGGAAACACTCAGCAAACGTACACTCCTTATAATCCTTGTACTCTTCGCTGTCACCACACTAAGGGCACAGTCATCATCCGATATCCTCAGCTATATCAGTAAGTACAAGGATATTGCCCTCGACCAGGAGAAACAGTTTGGCATACCGGCAACCATCACACTGGCACAAGGTATCCTTGAATCGGGTGCAGGGCGTAGCGGACTGACTAAGAATGCGAACAACCACTTTGGCATCAAGGCATTCGGCGGATGGACAGGACCTATCTATCAGGCATGGGATGACGAACCTAATAAAAGTCGTTTCCGTGTGTACAGCAGTGCAGCAGAGTCATTCCGCGACCACTCTCTCTTCCTGAAGAACAATAGCCGCTACCGCAGTCTGTTCTCCAAGAGTGTCTATGACTACCGTGGATGGGCTATCGGACTGCAGAAAGCAGGCTATGCCACAGCCACTACCTATGCCATCGCCCTCATCGGTTTCATCGATTCCTACCGATTATACGAGCTAAACGGTGGTGTGAAGTTGCGTGCCGGTAAGACCGTGGTGATTACCCGTCAGGCCACAGCCACCCAGAAGGCGAAGTTCGATGCTTCCTGTCAGGCGGCCGATGACGAGTTGTCGGAAGAGGAAGAGACCGTTGCCAATGCTGTGAAACGTTATGTGGTGGATATCAACGATGTACGGTGTACCATTCTTTACCCAGGTATGACACTGTCAAGCATCGCCATGAAATACGATATTCCTAAAGAAAAACTGCTCGAATATAATGAGGTAGGCAGTGAGAAAGATATCCATGAGGGAGACATCGTCTTCATAGCTAAGAAAAAGAACAAATATACGGGTGCACAAGACTATTACCGAGTGAAAAAAGGTGATACGCTCTATGGCATCTCGCAGGAATTCGGTATAAAATATGCTAATTTAGCTAAAATGAATAATAAAGATATCTTTTCTCAGTTAAAAGAAGGGGAAAAGATCCAACTAAAATAATCTGAGTAATGATCGATTTAGGACACATCGCCCAAAAAGGCGAACTTTTCGATGGGCGTTACAAACTGTTGCGGCCATTGAGCACAGAGGGAGGATCGGCAGACGTATGGCTGGCATTAGACGCCAATACAGTAAACGACCGTAAACGACTCTTTCAACCGGAGCCACTGACCGACGAGGTGGTGGAGGAGCTACAGGGATTACGTGTAGCCATCAAGATCTACCGTCCGAAAAACGCGTTGGATATAGAGGGAGAACAGCAGTTCCGTGATGAGTTTAAGATTGTCTTCAACTGTCATCATGCAAACCTTATCCACCCCACCTATTTCTCCATATACCATGATACGCCCTATCTGGTGCTGCCCTACTGCGAACAAGGATCAGCAGCTAACCTCATAGGCCATATGAAGGACCCCAAAGAACTGTGGAAATTCATCAGTGACGTAGCATCCGGACTGAGCTATCTGCACGACAGCAAGCCACCCATCATTCATCAGGATGTAAAACCCGCTAACGTACTCATCGACGATAATAATAACTATGCCATCACCGACTTTGGTATCTCTGCCAATTTCGGGCGCAATAAACATCTTTATTATTACGATGATGAGAACAGCGGCACATTGGCCTATATGGCTCCCGAACGTTTCCACGAAGGCGTAGAGCCCATGCCGCAAAGTGATATCTGGGGATTCGGTGCTGCCCTCTGCGAGATTCTTACTGGTAATGTACCCTTCGGAGAAACCGGAGGTCATGAACAGAAGGGCCCTGAGGTACCACTGCCGAAGATACCCGGAGTATCGCCAGATATCCAGCGACTCATTCATGCTTGTCTCGACTATGACCCGGCTAAACGTCCTACCGCACGTCAGATTATGGATGCCGCGCGTTTCCGTCAGTATCCGGTGAAATCGAGGAAATGGCTCTATACCCTACTCGGAATACTCGGTGTTGCCATCATCGGGTGCGCACTTTTCTTCCTCACGAAGAACCAGAATGTACCGGAACCGGGTCGCCCAGCCGAAGAAGTGTACCAAGAGGCACTTGCACGCATGAACAGCGATAATGTAGATACCCTGAAAGCCGGTATGGAACAGATGGACAGTCTTTCGCGTGTTAACTATATCCCAGCTATCTACGAGATGGCCTTCACCTATGGATGGTACTCCGATGAGATGTCTGTGAAACGTAAGAAGATGCTTGGCATTGAAATGGATGAGAATTTCCTGCCAAAGCGTGATCACTATAGCAACCG
>JAEEGL010252166.1_pt1 | contig 12600 bp, 3 predicted proteins | sample 9134231 | NCBI WGS metagenome assembly JAEEGL01 (sample SAMN16246548, study PRJNA631951) | gut metagenome | biome: gut microbiome; feature: rumen; material: fiber-attached | host: Bos | place: Iran: Karaj | collected 2018-10
TATTTTTTTTATAATAGAATTAATTAAGTAATGTATTTTTATTATCATTAATTAATCTATTTTTGCTCAATTGTTTTTATTATTTTATTAAATATTTTCTTTCTCTTGTTATTATTAATTGTTTCATTTCCTAAATCAATGTTATAATTATTTTCTACATTTAATTTTATATTTTCATTATTATCAATTGGGAAATATTTATTTTTAATTTCTTTTATTTTCTTCTCTCTAATTAAGTCTTCTTTAAAATTCTCTTTTGTAAGTTTTTTAATTGTTTTTATATCATTAAATAATTTTATTTTTTTAGTAATTTTTTGATTTAAATTAATAGGAATAAATATTTTTTTTTCATTTTTTTCTGAAATATCATTAAGATTTATTTTTAATTCTTTATTTTCATTTTCTTTTAATTCTTGTGAAATATTTTCATTATTATAATATAAATCATTTATTTTTTTCTTATTCAATAACATAAATTTAGATTCATTTTTTTTAATTTCATCTTTCAATTCATTTTGTTGATAAGTCAATCGAAGTAAATTTTCTAAATTAATAATTTCATTATTTAATAATTTATTTTTTAGATTTAAAGTATTTAACCTTGTAATATTCTCATTAATATTTCTTGAAAGTTTATTTAATTTTTCAGAAGAATATTTTGATTTTTCTCTAATTTTATCTTCAATTCTAGAATTTATTTTAATAAACTGTTCTTTTTTACCTAATAATTCTCTATATTCATCGTCACTTGTTGCAAAATAATCATTAGAAAATTCTTGCAATATATTTTGAACAATACCTTTTTTTAAATGTGCAATACTTTTTAATACAATTCTTGGTTTTTTTTTATTAACAATTAAATTACTATTACTAATATTACTATCAATAGAATCCTTTAATAAAGAATATTTATTAAAAATTCCTTTATAAGGCTTTTTTAAACTTGAAAAATTTTCACTTTTATTTACATTTAAAAGACTTATTTTATTTCTTGATCCTTTTTCATTATACGATCTATCTGTCAAAATAGGTAATTGTAAATTATTTTTATTTAATTTAGTTAATCTTCTTTTATCAATTTCATTAATTACTTGTGATTTATTATTTTCTATTTTTTCAAAAATTTCATCTTCAGTTCCTTCTAAATCTTGGTTTATTAACTTTAACCAATAATTTAAATAAGAAACTTCATTATTATCATCATCTTCTTTTATGTTTGAATTATATAAATTATTTAATAAATTTTTTTCTTTAATTAAATTATCTAAACTTTTTATATTCTTTTTTAATTTCATATAATAATCATGTTTTTCAGATGAAAAGCTTTTAACATCTTCAAAATAATTATTTATTTTTGATGGAAATTTTTTATTTTCATTATAAGTTTTTAATTCAATTGAATTAATTACGCTTTTAGATTTTAATTCTTGTATTTGTTGATTAATTAAACTATTATCTTGTTTTATAGTATTAATTTCTTTTTTAAATGAAGATATTTTTTCAGGAGATAAAACATTATTTAATTTTTTTAAATTAATTAAAAATTGAGATTTAAATGTTTGATTTATTTTTTTTGAATTTTTTAATTCTTTTTCTCTTTTTTCATATATTTCTTTTAATTCATTTAAAGTATATTTTCCTTTATTTTTTATGTGTTCTAAACTTATTTCATATAAATTATTTATTTTTTTTACTATATTTTTTAATTTTTCTTTTGATTTTTCCTTCTCTTCATTTAATTGAAGAAGTTTTTTATTTCTTTTTCCAATAATTTCTTTTATTTGATTAATTGATAAATCTTCATATTTATTATTTTTTATATTTTTTTTTTCAATATTTTTTATTTTTTTTTCATTTTCATATTTATTATTTATTTCTTCATTTATTGATATATCTTCTGAAGATAAAATTTCTTCATTTTCATCATCTTTTAATTCTTCATTTTCAATTAAATTTTTTTTTAATTTTTCAATTTCATTTTCACTCAATTGATTTTCATAATTTTCTTTGTTAATAAGATTATTTAAATCATTATCATATAAATTAGTTTCCATTGAATTCTTTATAATATATAAATTCTTTTAAATTAATCATATTTATTTTTATTATTTTTTTTATAAAAATTATATTAAATACTCTTAGAAAATTAAATAAACTATTTATTTTAAATTATTTGAATAAATAATTTGTTGTTTGTCTTTCTTTTTCTTCATATTTATTTTCATTTTTAAAAAATTTAAATATTATTTAATTTTTTTTATTTACTTTCTTCTTTATCTTTCATTTATTACAAATTCTATTTTTTTATTTTTCATTTTTATTATTATTTAATTGAATTATTTTCTTTTGATGAGTTTTATTTTTATTGTTAGTTTTTCTTTTTTTAATAATTCTTTTTTTTTTCTATTTGATTCATTATAATCTTTACTATCATGAAAATGAGAGTTTTCATGAAAATAAGAATGTTCTTAAATGAAAAAAAAATTAAATTTTTTTGCCGAATTTAAGTTTACTTTCTATTCTTTTCTTTTATCAAATTTAATATTTTTTACTTTTGAAAACTCGATAATTTTAGATAATCTATTTCCTATATAACTTATTTTAGGAGAAAAGGTCCATTCTATATTTTCATAAATATTATTTAATTTATTTCTTTGGACTTTTGAGATGCATCATTTCATTGATAAAAATCTTTGAAAAATATGCATAGATTTTCACTTAATATAACAAATTTTGAATGTTCAATTAATCATTTTTCTCTTAATCTTTCATTTTTTTAATTTTTAAATTTTTATAACATTTTTGGAAAATTATAAGGTGGAAATCTTTTAAATTCATTTTTATATTTTTTGGATGAGATTTATTGCATAAATATTATTTTTATTTATAAATTTTCTCTTTTTCTTTCTTTCATTAATATCCAATCTTTTATAAAAATTATTATTTTTCATTATAATAAAAAAATTATCAATATTACAAAAATTAAAGAGTTCAAGTTTACCATAAGAATTAATAACTTTTTTATTATATTTCACATAAAATTCATTTGGTATTTGAATTGAAGAAAAAGTATAAATCAAATTTATTTGGTTTAAGTCTTTGATTACTTAAATTTCTTAATTTTTATTTCTAACTTTAATGTTATTATAAATTTTTTAAATCTTGTTCTCTTTTTTTAATTTTAGTCTGTTAAATGTTGAACAATTATAATTTAAATTATTCTGTAAAGAACTTGTTGGTTATGTCTTTTTTTTTATTTGGCTTTAGAGAATAAAGTCTTTTTTTAGATAAAAATAAATTGTTTTTAAATTTAATATAGAATTTAGGTTTTGTATAAATGAAAACGAAAAAGAGTTTTTTTATGAGAATTTATTATTTAAATGATTTTAAATTTATTTTTAATATATAAATATATTTTTTTCTTTAAATTCTCGAAAATAATTATTTTTGATTTGCTGCCTATTTAATGGAAGTTTATTATTTATAATAATTTAAAATAATAATAAAATGGGAGACAATGATAATTTTCAATTATTTAATGACGATAATGATAATGATAATAATAATGACAACCATGATAACTATCATAACAATTATAAAGATAATATCAATAACAAGAAGGTTAACAATAACAATAATAATATTAATGTAAAAGCATCATTCAACGATAAAATTGTATCCCAATTAAATGAAATAAAAGCAGCAAATTATTATTTTTGTTATGAAAAAAATTATTTTTGTGATATAAATGTAAACGGCAAATGGGAAATTGGTAGAATAATCGAAGCTAATAATGAAACCATAACAGTTGTAAATTGCGAAACAAACGAAAAAAATATTAATATTAGCATATATGATGCTGAAAGATTAAGTTATTACAGAAAATATACAAAAAAAAATGAAAAAAGACTTCCAACTGAAAGACATTCAATAAACAATTTAAAGATTATAAAATCTTTTGTTGAAAATTTAGTCAATTTAAATTTTGGACAGAATAAAAATTTAGAGAATAATTATAATCAGATTAGCTCATATAGTATGTTTCATAATTTAAAAGGAAAAGTTTATTTATGGTTTGATAATGTTTTAAACACCAATGATAATAACCAAGGAATTGATATTTGTATTCAAATTTTTATATCAATATTAAAGTTAATTAAAAATTTTTATAATTATCTTATTCAAAATATTGATATTGTTATACAATATAAAGAGATTAAAGGAACTGATTTAGAAGATATCATTTTACTTGATAGAAGATTTGCAATTATTTCCTTTGAAGATGAAGCAATTGATTTATATAAAAAAATTCAAGGTTTGTTTCCAGTGTATAATGATTTTTATATTCAATATTCAAAAGATATAGAAATAATTATATCTAATTTATATAATAGTATGAATATTAAAAGAATATGTAATAAAGCTATTTATAATGATCAAATAAAATCTTTTAAAGTAAATAAAGATCAAAAAATTCCTACATCACCAATTGTTTTTTTTATTGATTATTTTAATAGTATAAATGGATATCAAGTTTTCTCACATTTTATTGTTTGTAATTCAAAATTAAGTTTAGAAACAATTTTAATATATATTGGTTTATTAAAAAAACTTTGTTCTTTTATAGAACAATTAAATGAAGAATTGATAAAACAATTTCTTTATATAAAAGATTTTATCAAAGGACGATTGTTAAATATTTCAGAAGATGAAATAAATAAAATTTCAAAAGAAACTATTTTTGAATTATGTCAAAAAGTGTCTCAAATTTCAACTCTTAATAATAAAATGCAAAAGAATATATGTGAAGAATTATATTTAAATTATATTTTTGGATGTTTAAGGTGTAAAAATTTAGAAAAACAAGTTTATGCTATAAATATTATTAATTCAATGATAGTTTCATTTGATCAGAGTTATAAACAATTTATTGATAATAATTTAAAAAGTGAAAGTGATAAAAATGTAGAAAATTTCGATAATAATATTTTCATTCAATCTTTAAAAAATTTTGACTTTTTAGATTATATTCTTGAAAATAATGTTTATGAAGAAACTATGAAAAGATCACTTCCTATAATCATTTTTATGTATAGAAATAATTTTTATTTAAATAATTTCGAAAAAAAAGAAATAATGAATAAAAGAAAAAAACTAATTGAATGTTTATTTCTTAAATTAAAAAATGCTGAAAAAAAAGAAATAATTTTATCTAAAACTCTAAAAAATTTAATTTCACAATTATCCCAATTTCTTAATGATGATGATAGAAATTATACATTTTTTTTAATTAAAGATTATATTTTAAAAAGAGAAATTACAATAGAGAATGTAAACTTTATTAAAAAATTTACAGTTAATTATTTATTACTAGCAGGAAATCAAAATAATAATATTAAAGAAAATAATGATTCAAATTTTGATGAATCTAAATATTATGGAATACAATTGATATGGAATTATATGTTAGATAAATATTACATTCAATATCCTTTAAAAAATAAATTAATGACTATTGAAATCATTAAAACATGTCTTAACTCATTACAAGAAATTTTCGTTTTTCAATTTGTAAGTAATAATTTAGTTAATTTAATTCTAAATCTAATGATAGAAAATTTAAATTCTAATCATAGTGAAGTTCAAACTTTGATTTTACTTAATTATTTTATTGCATCAAATCAAAAATTTATGTCATTATTACAAAAAAAATTTAATAACAATAATTCAATTTCGGATTTAATTGTGAATAATTTAAATTATTATTGCAATAAAGTATACTCCAGTAAAGAATATAAAGAAAAAAAATTAGATGATTTATCTCAAATTGTATTCCATGGATTTTATCCTCATTCAAAAAATATTGAAATAAGAGTTGAATTAATGTTTTATTTATTAAATAAAAATACAAATATAGAAATCAATTTTGAAAGCTTTTTGAAATTATGGAAATTATTAATTAAAGATAAATTTTCAAAAAATCTTTTATATAAAAACCTTCTTTATAATATAAATAATATGTCTTTTAATTTTAAGATACAATTATTTCAATTAATTGTTCTTAATAATGAATTATTTACTATTGAAAATAGAGGATCATTTGGATTATTCAAGGATTTAATGCTAGATATTAATTATTCAAATAATTTCTTTAATAAAATAAATGGTTCTAATTCAATAGTTAATACTTCAAATCCTAATGAAATCATTGGTTTAAATCAATTATTTGGTATATTACTAAATAATCATAAAAGAGAAATTCAAAAAGAAATTTGTTTATTTTTAGCTAATATATGTTTAAATGTAAAAAAACCAAAATCAAAAGAAACAATGAATTATTGGTCGATTTTTACAAATAAAATAATAGAATATTTAAATAATGCAATAAAAGAATATGAAAAATCAAATGGAACTCCTAATGTTAATGAAAGTGTAAGAGATAATATAAATGATTCTGAAGTAGGAATAAAAAGTTTACTTGTTTTAATAAATACAATAATTAAAAAAGTAAGTTCACCAGGAGAAATAATAACTGATGTTTCTGAAATTACATTTCCAATAGAAAATTTCTCAAGAGACGAAATAATACAATATAATTTTTCATATAATCAAAATAATTATAAATTAAGTGTTTCTTATGAGGAACCATTATATATAGTAAGATATAAAATTTCAAATCATTTTCAAATTCCAGTTAACATGATTCAATTTGAATATATTTTTAATAAAAATTCAATATATTATTTTGATTTATGCGATGATTATACATCTTTTAATAATTTGATTCAAAATTCAAATAAAAAAATAGATACAAAAAGAATTATTCCTATTAATATTGTAACCATTGAGAATCCTATTATTAATTGCCCAAATAATCCTAAACAATTATTAAATTCGGAACAATTATCTCAAATGTTGATTAAAGTAATAAAAGGAAAAAATAAAACTTATAATTTAGATATTTGGAATTTAATAAAAAAAAGCATTGAAGAAAATAATGATTTAAATATTAAAATTAAAAAATATATTAGTGAAAAGAATGTTTCTAGTGAATTAAAAAGAGAAATTGATAATGTTTTTCAATTTAATGATGTTAGTTCATTTTATGTTAATTATTTATTAATGAGTCTTTTATATGTTTTAACTCAAAATAAAGACAATAAAAAATTTTTAGAATTATTTATTAAAAATGATATTTGGGTTGATAAGGTTTTAATTTTTATTCGAAATTATTCAATTAAAATTAAGAGTGAAGCTGAGAGTAAAAAAATTAAAGAAAAAAATCAAAGGTTACAATCAATTAAATTTATTATTGATATTTTGAAATGTATAATTAACTTATATAAAGATAGTGATGATTTAATTACTGAAAAATTATTAGAATTTATAAATGACATTTTTTATAATTCAATATTATATAATAATGAAGGAAATTTATTTAAATGTCAAACAAAAATATTTGATATGATTCTTAGTTTTATTGCTGGAAATAAAAGAATATTTATAAAAATTATTGAAAGTATTTTCAACGGGAAATTAAAAGCTCAATTTTTAAATATTTTAATACCAGGAATTATTGAATCAAAAAATGATTCGCTTAAAGAGAAATATAAAAAATTTATTAATATACTTTTTGATTATGACTTATTTCTCCCAAATAATAAAGATTTAGAAATTCAGTTTATAAATTTTCTTTTAAATTTCTTATTTTCAGAAAACACATTAAGTAAACTAAAAACAATTTCAGAAAAAAATGAAGATATAATATTTGATCCTTTTTTTGATATGTATGAAAAAATAATAGATAAAACATGTGAATTAAAAATTAAATATGATTTTAGTGTAATTGCAAATATCATTCTTCCAGAAATTATCTCAAATCAATTAAAAGAAGGATTACTTTCAGGATATTTTTTAATATTATATTCAATAATCAAAAATTATTCAATAACATTTAATGATATAAGCGGAGAAAAAATAGATTTTCCTAATTTTATTTTTGATAATATTTTATTTGGTAAATGTAAAAAAGAACCATTAAAATCAAATTTAATGATTATAAAACATGATTCAACATTTTTACATGCTTCAAATTTATTAACGTTATTAATAATAAATGATGAACAAAAAAGAAAAGAAATATTAACTAAATTATATGAATATCATGGACTTGTTTTTTGGAAAAGTTCTCGTCTTTTAGATTGGAAATTATCTTTTAATGAAATAAAAACAAAATATGTAGGATTAAAAAATTTAGGTAATACATGTTATATAAATAGTTTATTTCAAATTTTATTTTCAACAACAAAATTTAGAGAATCTATTTTAAGCACTGAATGTAAAATTGAAGAAAAAAATGTTTTATATCAATTAAAATATCTTTTTAATAGTTTAAAATTTATAAATTCTAAATACTTTATTCCTACTGATTTTGCAAAAAATTTTGATAATGAAGAATTAAATCCAAGAGAACAAATGGATATTGATGAATTTTTTAATTTATTTATAGAAAAATTAGAGAATCATTTACAAAATACAAATAATGCTGATTTAATTAAATATTTTTTCCAAGGAAAAAATTATGATAAGTTAACTTTTCAAAAATGTAAACATAACAGAAAAAATGAAGTAGCGTTTTATTCAATTCAATTACAAATAAAAAATAAAAAAAATTTATTTGATTCTTTAAATTCTTTCATAGAAGGTGAATTAATGGAAGATGAAAATTCAATTTATTGTAATTCTTGTAAAGCAAAAATACCAGCAATAAAAAACCAAACTTTTAAAACTTTACCAAGAATATTAATTTTTGTTTTAAAAAGAATTGAATTTGATTATCATACAATGACTAAAACTAAAATAAATGATTATTATGAATTTCCCTTATCTTTTGATATGACTAATTATACTGATGATTATTTAAATAATCCACAAAGTTATGATTCAAAGAAAGTAAATAATAATTATAAATTAAAAGGTTTTGTTGTTCATTCAGGAGATAGTAATCAAGGACATTATTATTCTTTTATTTGTGATAATAATACTAATGAATGGTATACATTTAATGATATTTCAGTTGATAAGTTTAATATTGATCATTTAAAAAAAGAAGCTTTTGGAGGATTTGAATATGTTTTTAATAAAAATACTCAAAAAGAAGAAAAAGTTGATATTAATAAAAGTGCTTATTTACTTTTTTATGAAAAAGTTGATGAAAGTAATTGTGAAAAATTTAATAATGTTAAAATTTCTAATATTGTTTCTAAAACTATTAAAGAAGATTCTATTTATAATAAAATTAATGAAAATATTTTTCAATATAATATTCAGAAAATAATTTTTTCTGTTGAATATCATAGATTTATTTTACAATTTTTAATAAATTATTTAAGTTTATCTTTTAATAGTAATAATGAATTAATAGTTTTACTTCAAAATTTTACAAGAACAAAAGATGAAAGAATTTTACCTAAAGATATTCTACGTTTAAGAAGTATAACAATTGGATCAAATTTAAATAATTATATAGAAGGAGGAACCTTAAAATTAATGACTAAAACAAATCTAAATGTAAATAAACAATCAAATAATAATATTTCAATGCTATTTCAATTTTTATTATTATATTTTTTTAATGTTTTTGTCAGGTCAAAAGAAAAAACTTATTTAGGAGGAAATGTAGATTTAATCAAATTTTGTATAAATAAATATAATGATTGTGCTGAATTTTTAATAGAAGAATTTTGTGATATTAAAACTTTAATGGAATATTTAGTTAATTGTCCTACTATAGAAATGAAAAAAGTATTTGTTGGAATTATTTATTGTGCTATGATAAAAATATATGATAATCATAATGGAAAATTTAATAATAATAAATTAAATAATAATAGTCAAAATAATATTCAAGGAGGTAAAAATAATTATTCTGCTATTTATGGTGTTAATCCAATGGATAGTATGGAAATTGATAATAGGAAAAATACAGAAATGAATAATTCTTCAGTAATTCATTTTTTCACCTTTAATAATAAAAATAATAGTAATTCTAATACTTTTATTAATAATAAGATTAATAATGGTGATTCAAATATAAAAGCAGCATTTGATTTATCTTTAAATAATCATCTTGAAGCAAAACATATTCCGAAAATACTTATAAAATTCATTAATAATATTATATTTTTAATTCAAAAAATTATGAATGACATAGATAGTATGTTTTTATATTATATATTATATAGATTTTCTCATATTTCTCAATTTACTAAAGCATATTTAATTGTTAAAATTCCTTTTTTAAATTACTTAACATATCATCTTCTTCCTAGATATGCAGTTAAATCAGTTCCTGAAAATTATTATATTGATTTTGATTTAAAAGTAATGGATTGTGAACATAATATTTTAGCCCCAATGTGTGATAATGAAGTTGGAAATACAATTTCAAAAGATAAATCTGCTATGTATAGAAAAGAAAGTTATATTAATATGCTATTATTTGAATTATTATATAGTGGTTATTCTCAAATAAAAATTGATAAAACATATCAATTTAATAAATTGGATTTTGTTTTAGATTTATTTTCAGTGGTAAAAACTACGCAAGATGCTTTTGGATTATCTAGATTAATTAATAAAATGTGTATTGATAATATGGATAATACAAAAAATTTAATTAATGTTTTTATGAAAATATTAGATAATAAGGATAGTATTGAATTAGATAATTATATGATAATTTTTAAAAGATTTATTGTTGATATTAATGATAAAAATAAAGAAACCCAAAATTACAGAATAAAAAATACTTTAACTCCTTTCTTTCAATTAATGTCTAAATATATAAATGTTTATTCTCATTGTGATTATTGTATTTCATTTACAATTAATATATTTTTATCTAGTTCACAGAAAATGTTTGATTTTGTTGATTACTTTAAAACTCAGTTAGAAAAAATGAAAGAATGGTATGAAAAATATCCAATTCCACCTTTAATCTTACCTATATCAGGATTGAAAATGTATAAAAAAGAAGAAAGTCATAATCAACAAGAAGAATCTAATGTTGATTATAAAACATTTAAAGAAAAAAGTATGGTACATGCACAAAAGAATATTGAATTAATTCAATGCATTTTAAATAGTAAGTTTATAATTTAATTATATTTTAGAATCAAATAATATAGATGAGAATCAATTTGAAAATTATTTTGATTTAACTGATTTTAAATTTGTTTCTTGTGATAATGTTTTATATAAGTATATTTTTTATAATTTTATTTAGTGATAAATCGGCTTTTGTCATAGAACAAATGGATGAATTGATAAACATAAAATTTGAAGGTGAAGATAAAGAAATTTGGGTAGAAACAGATGATCCAAAATTAAAAATCAAAGAATTATACACTATAATTAATTAAATAAATAAATTAATTCAAATCTTAGCATTATTTATTAATTTAATTTTAAATATATTTTTTTAATAATAAAACAAAAAAAGTAAATACTTCAAATAAAATAAATAAAAAATTGATTCATAAAAAAATAATGTCAAACACACTAAGAGTCCAGTAAATATATTCAAGATAAATAAAATGAAGAAATCATATTGAAGAGCACAATTATTATAATATATATCAACAATTAAAATCTAATAACAATAGAAGAAATAGATTTAAAATGATAAATATTAATAATATTAATTCCCAAATTCAATTTCTTCAAATTCCAATAGAAGAATAATTGATACTACTCAAATTTCTAATTTAAAAAATCAAATTGTTTATATTTTTCAAACTAGAAAGTTGTTTCTTCTTTTTTACAAAATGATATGATGTAACCTACAAATGATTATTATATTAAAAAAATAATTCAAAATGAATTTTCACTTTAATCATCCAAAAAAAAATCCAAATTATTTTTCTGTTTTAAGATGAATTATTGTCAATTTCCTAATAATTTAAATATACTTTAGATTTATTAAAACCAAATAGGAATAATATTGATGTCAATAATTTTACTACAAGAACTGAACGCGAAGATAAAATTAGAGAATTAAATAATCAGATTAATTTAAATTCTTATTGTGATGAAATTAAAAATAATGCTTTAGAAAAATTACAAAAAAAAATTCAATTAAAAATAAGAGTAATTATATTTCTATTAATGATTTAAATAATCAAATGAATAATTAAAATTCTTCTTTAAATTCCTACAAAAATCATTTGCAAAGAAGAAAAAGGTCATCAAAATTCTAAAAATAAAGTAAATATTGTAATTTTTAATCTTTTAAAAAAGATTTAATATAAAACTTAAAATTAATAAATCTGTCATTAATATTTTTCAAAAAAAACTAATTTAACCTAATATTAATAAGATTAATACTTCTAGTAATAATTATTTGGAATATAATATTAATTTAATCTATAAAATATTATTTAATAGTGAATTTTTTCAAAAAGAAAAATAAATTATTTATTTCTAATCATATTTTCTTAATCCTATTCTTATTTGGGGAAATTTAAAATATTGTTTTTCTTTCCAATGATTAAAATCATTGCTAAAACTTTTAAAATAATTATTATAACTTTTTTTTAA
>JAEEGL011014118.1_pt1 | contig 12600 bp, 8 predicted proteins | sample 9134231 | NCBI WGS metagenome assembly JAEEGL01 (sample SAMN16246548, study PRJNA631951) | gut metagenome | biome: gut microbiome; feature: rumen; material: fiber-attached | host: Bos | place: Iran: Karaj | collected 2018-10
TGAAGCGTACCAAATCCCGTGAATACTCCCGGGTGTGAGTTAACCTCGGAAGCAATGAATTCATTAATGGATCTTACCTGCGAAGGCTTAGTTGCTACGGAGTGTACAAGATAGTGAACGACACCGACCTTCTCACCGTCCCTGATAAGATCGTCGGTCATGCCGTTAAGGTCGATCTTAATACCGTAAAAGTCGGAGATACCCTGAACTGCGCGTTCAGCGATTGAGGCCGGATATATATGACAATGTGCGTTAATTATCATGGACATCTATATCGTCCGATTCAACCTCTTTGTTCTTATTCTCATCGATACCGAGTGTATTGGATACCTTCTTCTTTGCCTTTCTGAAGATAACTGCCACAACTGCACCTGTCGCGATAACCACACCTGCGATTACCTGAATCAAATAAGTCATTACAGAAGGATCAATATAGAGATTTTTGTAAAGCATTCCATTTCCTCTTTTCTATAAACATCTTTAAATTCAGTTACCTGATTATAAACGATTATACGTATCAGTATAATCCTAAGATTGTTTTCTGGCTGCTATTTTATCCTTTAACGACTGGATAATGTACTTAGCTCCCTCTTCCGCGGAAGAACCGTGGTTATAGACAAACCTGTCGTACAAGTCGTTGATTGCTTTCTTGTACTCGTCCTTATGGTTAAGAAGATAATCAACCGTCTCGGCCGTCTTAGACAGATTATCCGTATCAAGATTTAAGCCGATCTTATCTCTAAGATAGATGTTAATCGGAACAACCGTGAGCTTCTCCCATTCGGGATTCATCACCTTCATGGGAGTGTTGATATAAAGAACCGGCTTAAATGTCGTGAATGCATATTCGCATGCGATATCGGACCAGTCTGTGATAACAAGGTCAGCCTCCATAACAGGATTGTTGCTCGTAAAGTCAGTCTGGATCTCAATGTTGGAAATATCCTTGTACTTATCGACCAGACCGTTGATCTTCTCTTTCTTAAGTCTTACTTCCTGCGGGTGAGGACGCACGATGATGTCGTAATCTTTGTCCTTCAGCTGATTAAGAATATCCTCAAGGCAAAGATCGATTATGTTATCGTTCTGCCAAGAAGGTGCGATAAGGATCAACGGGCGCTCGTGTGATTTGATCTGTCCGGAAGCAATCTTCGCCTCATAGTCGTCGTGCATATCATCGATCAAAGGATAGCCGATCTTAAGTATGTTTCTTTCGGGAAGCGAATACACTTTCTGAATCTCAAGCTCTTCATCATACTGATGTTCTCCGGCACAGAAGACAGTATCGAAATGATCTGTAGCTCCTCGGCGGAATGTAAGGTTATTCGAGCCCATTCCGTGCTGGATAAATACGTACTCAACATCCTTTCTCACATACGATCTTTTGATATGGTACGTATCAAGATCAGGCATAGTCATTACAACCATGTCGGCATCCATCTTCATCATGAGAGTAATAAGCTTGTTCTCGCCGATGTAGTACGGTCTGATCCTGCTCTCTGTCTGCGACATCTCGAAAATCTTATCGTCAGGATCTGAAGTAATGTAATGGATCGTTAGCTTGGTGTGCTTCAAAAGATACTCAATATATCCTTTAAAGTACTTATAGAAACCACCTGATTCGGAATAGAATACAAGGTGCTTGTTAACGACATGGAAGAACTTCTTGTAATCGGCTCTCTCGCGGCGTCTGTTGGGAGAGAAATATCCTTCTCCCTTCTTCTTTCCTGAGCCCTGAATAGCAGCAAGTTCAGCTCTGCTTTTCTCCATGGCATCATAATCGATGAAGCGTCTCGGTCTGATGATAAGGTTCATGGCAAACAGCTGCACTACAGCAAAGCAGTTACTTGCCACCCAATAAAGAACCGTTCCTATGAATACAAAGTATCCGAGATAAAGAGAAAGTCCAACGGAGATAGCCATAGTAAAGATCTTATTGGCAATGGACTGCTCAGACTGCAGGATATCAAACTTATCCTGAACAAGACAAAGGATCAGCGACGCAACTCCTGCGACAAACGGAACCCAGATATAAGATATGCCCTGCTCACTAGGGATAAGCCCTAAGTCTATAGGGCCAAAGCTCATATCGATAACACCTTCCAGAATGCCGCCCTTTATAACTTCGACGACACCCATAAGAAGGAACAACTGAACAAGCAGCGGGATCGTTGAGAGCAAAGGATGGTATCCTGCCTTCTTCTGAAGCTCAGTCTGCTTCTCGGCAATGATGTCATTTTGTCCGTAATACTTAACCTTCAGCATGTTCACTTCAGGCTGGATCTTTACCATCTTAATCGAATTAAAGTACGTCCATAAAGTGACGGGCAATATCAGGATCTTACTTACAAAAGTAAACAGAATGATTGACCAACCGTAATTCCCGGTCAGGTCATAACACCAACTCATTATCCAATTTAAAAAACTAATCCAGTAACTCATATCAATAGAATGAATCCGTCCAGGGGAGTATCTCAGTCGGGCCGTTCGAACCCACTTCGCGAAGATCGTCAATATCACCGGTATATGTATATGCATAGAAGCAATTAAGATCAGATGTTCCGGTACTGGAAATCTTGGGAACTTCAGGGAAATTCTCATCAAAACATCTCAAATAATATGTTCTCTCGCGCTGTTCATCCTGCGTATGATCAAAGATCGTAGTACCCAAGTCCTGATACTGCCCACCTGCAAGATAAATAACCGTAGGCATCAGATCAGTTGTTGATATAGGTGCATTCGTTACGTTAAACGCATCCTGTACCTGACCGAAAGGCTTGATGAAGTAAATAGGCTGAGCATCTTCGTATCCCCATGGCCTGCCATGATCTGCAGTTATGATAATCGTTGAATTATCGTATACTCCAAGCGCCTTTAACTGATTAAGATATTCCTCAACAAGAAGCCAGCATCCTCTTTCAGTCTCAAGCAAAGTCGGATCTGATACATTATTGCAGTTTGCATCTGTGCTTAGAGGTGAATGAACACCATAAAGATGATGCAGGATAAAGTAATCGGACGAATCATCGGTCTGAAGACCGGATGTTAAGAGTCTGTCGTAAAACTCATAGTTTCCAAGAACCAAATGTGTATTAATCGAATCTCCGCCGTCGGCGCTTAATACATCTGTTGAACCTGCGAAGTCATCACCAGTAAAGTAGAATGAATTCTTTAAGATGAACGGGCTTAATCTGTATGCACTTGATCTTAAGAGCATACTCCACACTATATCTTCGTGAACGACGAAATCGCAATTCATCACTTCAAGATTAGCTATCTTCCCGAGTGCGTCATTCTTGGCTTCATTAGTCATATAATTTAGCTCATTTGTATACAGATTGAAGATATAGTCCTGATCAGCGAGTCTTTCATAGAAACTATTATTCCTCTCGTTATCCCATGCATATGAAAACCAATCATTAAGTGAAATCGTCGGATCAAACTCAACACCCGAGAACATATAATTTATCGAATATACGGAACTTTCATAATGACAGTCCGCATTATTGTAATATGTAAAGTCCTTGAGGATATCTGCTACCTCGGGATAAGTCTCAAGGCATTCATCCATATAAGAATTACTGTATGCATCCAGAATTATGATTATGATGTTATGATCCGCTGATACAGTAAACTGATCGCTTCCTGAAAGATAGTACTGCTCAAGGTTAAATCTTGAGAATGCGCTCTTGGGGGACTGTACCAAAGCAACAGCTATACTTGATACCTGCATAACAATAAGCGCACCGCATAAAGCTGCGATAATGCCGCCTGTTCTCTTATCGCGAACAGCAAATATAACCACAATGGGCAAAGCTATAAGCACAACCCAGATAACAGTATTAACGATCACCTGGGTATTAGAAAAACCAACATTAGATCCGTCCATCAAGCCCAGCGTCCTGTTAAGGAAATTAAGCTGCACATACATGGCAAGATCTATTCCCATAACAAGAGCAAAGACAGCATCAAATGCACGGCCCGGTATCAGAGCGAGCAGCGCAGCCACACCTACGCTGATCACTACTGCAAGGGAAATAAAGGTCCAGACGAAATCACTTAAGATAAAATCCAATTCGCCTGCATTCATTAGGAAAAATTCAACAGGCGAATGGATGAAAAACATATATGTCATAAGAAATGCGGGAGCAATCGCCTTGAGCAATCTTGAAGCCCACATAGACTTATGGAACACAATGAATAAAACACCGACTCCGATTACGATTACCAAAGATACTACGAAGGATACTATCTCTGCCTTGCTTGCCGCAGGAGTATCGTATCCCAAGCGGTAGCACATCGTCTCGCCGAAGTCGAGGCCACCTGAAGTACATCCCGTACCATTCGTATTACAAAAAACAGTTATTCCGTCACCATAAAGAGCATCGGAAGTAAGGTCGATATAGTAAGTCTTTCCCGCACTGTCTCTGATAGGAGAAGATAATTCGATCGCATGATAATAATTATCCCTTATGGTATCTGTGTTAATCTCCCAAGTCTCGATTACCTGCCCCTGATCATCCCTCATGGTCACAAACACCGTAGCGCGGCTCTGTGTATTATATCGACCGAACATAAAATAGACTGTCTTGAGATTATCTTTCTCGGGATTTATCTGCTGTGTATACGTAAAGCCCTGATTGATCTCAGGGAGCATGGTCATTCCTTCGAAGCCGTCCGTAAGATCGGGATCCTTATGAAGTCCCGAGAAAAATGAAAAACAGATCAGTACTGTAAAAATAGCAGTGATGAAAACAGCAACTGTACGTTTAATATTCATCTATATCCCCCACATATAAACAAAAATACACTTAAAATACCACGCAGCAAGTATAACACAACCGCGAATGCATTAATTCTTCACAAATATACAAAAATCCTGTTGCCAAGCCGGAAAGATTAGGTTTATAATGCCTTCCATGAACAGAAAGTCATTTACAAGCTTTGATTTCTTTTTTGGATTTGGATTTTTTAGAAGGTCCGAATAAGTTTTCACTGCAAAGAATGTGACATTCATAACAAGATTGAATTAACAAGCCCTGCAGTGAAAGCTGCAGGGCTTTCTTAATGACAACAAACGGAGGAAGAACAACAATGGTTACACCGGAAACACAGACAAAGATCGAAGAACTCGACAGACAGCTCGCTGAACTTGCCAAGCAAAGAATCCTGCTTGCCGCAGCAGAAGACAAGACACAATCAGCAAGTGAAGCTGCCGTATCTTCAAGAAAGTATGAAAGACAGTTCGTCAATTCCTTAACGGGTTCAGACGACATCTCCATGGAAACCTTACAGAAAACCTTCTTCCGCACATTGTTCGGTCTCTCCCACACATATTCCGCAGCATCGTCTGCTTCAGCATCAAATCTTTCCAAGACAATCGAAGACGCACTTAATAACACGCCAAAGATCTTCCCCTCATCCGCAGTAGTAGCGTGCCAGGGCATCGAAGGCGCATATTCCCAGATTGCCTGTGACAAGCTTTTCGCTAATGCCGACATCATGTACTTCAGAACTTTCGACGGAGTGTTCCAGGCAGTAGAAGCAGGACTTTGCAAGTACGGTGTGCTCCCTATCGAGAACTCCTCTTACGGTTCCGTTACCCAGGTGTACGACCTTATGAAGTCGCACAAGTTCCATATCGTGCGTGCGATGAAACTTCAGATCTCACACCGCCTCCTCGCGAAGCCCGGAGTTAAGTTCGAAGACATCCGTGAAGTGTATTCACATAACCAGGCTATCGGCCAGTGCTCAAGGTTCTTACGTGACAACAAGAACATCAAGGTAAACATCGTAGCCAACACAGCAGTGGCAGCGCAGATGGTAAAGGACAGCGACAGAAATGATATCGCTGCCATCTCCTCCCCTGACTGCGCACTTCTTTACGGTCTTGATGTAATCAGAAGCGACATCCAGAATTCAGATCACAACTACACGAGATTCATCGTAATCTGCAAGGATCTCGAGATCTATCCCGGAGCTGACAAGGCATCCATCATGCTCGCATTGGGCCACACACCGGGTTCACTCTCCGACATGCTTGCAAGATTCTCAGCGCAGGGTTTGAACTTAACAAAACTCGAGTCCCGCCCCATAGAGGGACGAGACTTCGAGTTCATGTTCTATCTTGATGTGGAAGCGTCGGTCTACTCGGAGGCATTCATTAACTTAATGAGCCAGCTCGATTCAGACCCCGCTGCATTCACGTTCCTCGGAAGCTATAAAGAGAACTGATAAGAATCAAAGTCTCTCGTCAGCTACGGAACCTGTTCTGTCGTTAACGATGCGGATAACATCATCGAGAGACTTCTGTCCTTCGAAGTATCCGGGGATCTCCTCAAGGATGATAGCATCAACAGGTGCATCTACCACGTAGAGATCTCCGTCAAGGCTCTCGATAACGCCTCTTAAGCTTGCGACGATAGAGTCGTCTGCTTCAGTTACAACACGGCCGTAGGAACGGAGCTCTTCAGCGGTTGATGTACGCAAGGAAAGCTCAAGATCCTTGTTAAATGCTTCGATATATTCCACAGAAAGAGTATCGAATGCATTACGGCTAAGAGGGAATCCATACTCACAGCCGAAGTTTCTCTGGCACTCAGGGCTCATTACTGTTGATACGAATTCCATACAGCCTTCCTTGCAAGAAGCAGAGGCGGATACGGCTATAGATGAGTGGCCTACGATCAAAGGTCCTCTTCCGTCGTAGGAAGGATAGCCCATGAATACCTTGTTATAGTTCAAGACTCTTCTGTGATAAGAGTAAAGTCCGCCGATAACCATTTCAGAAGGTTCCCAATCCTCAGGAATGTAAGTCTCACCATCAGGTAACTCCATGGGATTATTAACATACTGACTTGTATAGTCTGCCAAAGCTCTGAAAGCCTCGTTGTCAAAGTTGAACCTGCCGTCTTCACCGATCATGAGATCCTTCATGCTGTTCATGACTGTGATGAAGAAATCATTCTGGCCGCACTTCATGGGATCATTACCGTTGCATGGACCCGATACGAAGTCGTTGTACTGCTCGAATGTAAATCCGATCTGTCCTGCCTCAACATCAGCAGCAGGTGCTGTGATACCGGCGATACAGAATGAGATAGGAAGCTGGTACAAAGCATCGCCTGTCTTGGCTGCATCTACTACGTTCATGAAGTAGTCGGAATCAGAGAAATTGCTATTGATATAGTCTGTAAGATCTACGAGATAATCAGGGTTATTAAGCTGGCTATAAGATGAGCCGCCGATGATGATGTCAGGACCTTCTCCTGCAAGAAGATCAACGGACAACTGATTACCAAGGTCAGAGTTTACATCCTTACAAAGTGAGGACAATGTATCGTAGTCATAACCTATTGTATTGCTGTCTGCATAATTCTCGAGTTCATATCTTGTATCAAACTCTGCGAAGTACTCAGAGTTCTGCTCATTAAAGCGGCAAACCGCATCGCACAATGCATATGAATAACCGGAGATAGAAGCAATCTTAATGACCGTCTTACCTGCATTAGGATTGGAATCAGCTCTATTGAAAATCATGAGGACCATCTGCTCATTATCGCCGAATCCTGCAGGGCCGTCGTTATAGACAACGCCTGTCATAACAACCTTATCCTCTGTTGCTGAAACAGGATAAAGATCATCTACAACATATCTGTTAACGTTGCAGCTTGAGTAAGAGAAGATAGGATTCAATGTCTTGTTATCAAGATCGATGCTTGAAATTCCGTTACCGTCAATTACGACAGTGCCCAAGCCATCAACATTCTTGATATCACGTACGTTGTTATCAAGCCAGCTGTAGTCTTCCTGGCAAACGGAAACAGTGAAAGTATTAAGATCAAGGTCAAGATACATGATGCCGTTAGCCATACCGAGGCATACCAAAGCCTTGTTATCACCATTCTCCATAACTACCGGAATATCATAGATAAGCTCTACGCTTACTCCGGGAAGCTGCTCTCTAAGATCGATCAATGTCTCGTTGCCGGAAGCATCTCTTACAAGAAGAAGGCTGTCAGACTGATCCTGCCATACAAAGTAATACTCTATTGTAAGATCCCCGATCGTGAAAGTACGAAGTGCAGCATCATTACCAATTATGTCACTGTACTCGGAATTTACGAATTGTGTTGTCTCACTTAACTCACCGGTTTCAACATTCCAGAAAGTCTGGTAAGTACCAACGTAGTTATATTCTGCATCGTTTACATAGGAGATGACGCGGATACCGCTGCCGTACTTATCGATACTGTTGATGTTGACATAGGTGCCAAGATCAAGGGCCTTAAGTGCGGACATTATATCCGTCCTGGCAACAAGATTTCCGTCGAGATCATATGAAACGAGCTCTGTCGTACAAAGAGGTTCGGACTGACCTTCAGGTATAGAAGACGATGTAATATTGAATACTACCTTGTCGCCTACGATTCCTTCGAACAGCTTAAAACGATACTGATAATCAGATTCATCAACATCGTCATCAATTACTACTGTGTTTACGTCATACCACGGATCATCGCCGGCAATCTTATTGGAGCCTCTTGAAGCCGAACAGCCGCAAGCCGTAAAAAGCGAGAGACCGACAGCCATAGTCAATACGGAAGCCGCGATCCTTTTAAGATACTTGTTCATTTACTTCACACATAACCTTTCTTTTTGAATCGGTAAAATGAAACCATTTTCGAAAGGTCAATACAACGAACAATGATTAGCTTAAATGTCGCTTAATCAACAATAAAGGAGCGGTCTGTCGATTACGCTCCCTTAATTCTTATGCCTATGAGTTTAAACATCGTCTTGATGTAACTTATGATGAACGGTATGAGTCTTCTTTTTGACTCTCCGGCTATTCTCTTATTGAATGTAATCGGGATCTCACTGATCTTAAAATTCTTCTTACCGACTTTAAGTTTCATCAGAAGCAGTACTTCCTCGAGCACATCGTAGTTTACGGAAGTAAGCTTAACCTGCTTAATAACATCTGCTCTGTACATTCTGAAGTTGGTGGAAAGATCCTTCGCCTTTACGCCTGTAATGAGTCTGTATACGCCGTTTAAGATATGGGACATGATCCTTGAAGTAATCGCATCTTCAGTCTTGCCGCCCTTGGTATATCTTGAACCGATAACAACGTCGTAGCCTTCGATGAACTTGTTATAGATATCGGGAATATGCTTGGGATCGTGTGAACCGTCGCTGTCTAATACGAGCATCTTATCGCCGTTAATACATGAAATGCCCTTACGGTAAGCGCCTCCGAATCCGGGATCTTCCTGGTTAACGTATCTGGCACCAAACTTCTCGCATACTTCATCAGTGTTGTCACAGGGAACTTTAGTATCAACTACAATAAGCTCATACTCTTCGTTAAGAGAATCCATCTTCTCTATAAGACGGGGAAAAAGAATCGTAAGACTCTCCGCCTCTTTGTATGCGAGAAGAACTACACTGATCATCCGATGCCTCCGCAAGTAATCTAGCCTGTTTATTCTAACACAAAGCTTAACGAGAGCTTATGTAGTAGTTAAAAGTAACAGGTCCGTACTCCTGGGCAAGCTCATCAATCTGTGCATATCTTTCCTCGAGATAAGGTCTGTAATCCATGAAAGGATAATCGCTTATTACGAGTCTTTCGAGCTCAGGCATATTAAGGAATACTTCGAAGTCATCGATAACGATATAAGACGGGAACATTATTACCCTGTAATTGTTCTTATCTCCTTCAAAGTACGATGTTAAGAACAAGTCGCATCTGTTAATGTCTATGCAGTCGATATCATGACTTACATGCGGCGCGAAGTATGCATCGAAGTTTGCGATCCTGCATGAATATGAGTGTGATATTCTCTCCGTATTCTCAGGTTTCTGCTCGTAAAGCTCGATGGAGAATCTCATGCGGTTTCTAATGATTATGGAATCGGGGTTCTCCTCTAACCACTGGTCGCTTAACCGGATAAGCTCAGCAATATCCTTACCCGACCATGAACCGTAAAGTTCGATCCTGATCTCATCTGTCTCGTACCAGATCTTGCTTATTCTTATCTCACTGTTAGTTAAGTTATCCATAAGGTAGCGTGATACCTTCGACGCTTCACGCCTTGAAGTATAAGGACCAGAAGACAGGGCGAAAGCAGCAACGGCGATAAGAAAAAGGCAGAATATAAATCCGACCATGATCTTTACTATTGTCGACATCTTAGCAAACATAGACAGTTATATTCTCCGTTCCGCCGTTAATAAAAAGCTCTACACTTCCGACATCTTCCAAAGTGAGCACATCGGGTTCATGCGCATACGGTCTTTCAAGCACCGTGCGCTCGCCGAACTTAACACGTAGCATACCGCTGTCGTATGCTACGAAAGTCGACTCCTTCTTAAGAAGATTATACCCCTCTGCTATAGGGAGCATAGTAAGTCTTCCCGCTTTGTCTAAGCCCATCTCGCGCGGGAAAGTAAAAGCACCCACCTGAAGCTGCCCCTTGTCCTCACGGCGGTTCCAGTTATACATCCATGCGATGTTTATCTTTCTGCCATCGGGTGCATCAAGTATCTGCGGCGCATAGAAATCAGGTCCCGTCTCTACCGTGAAATACGGCCATGAATCGGGCTGCCCGTCGGGAACCTCGGGTGTAAACGTTGTGCCGTCAAACTCACCCACAGCGAAAATAACCCTGTGCGGCATCGCCTTTATGGAAGAGAACATAAGCACCCACTTATCCTCCACCTCGAAAAGATTCGGGCACTCTATTATGTTGCCGAATCTGCCGTCAGTAAGAAGCGGGCCTACATATTCCCAGTTGATAAGATCCTGTGACTTATAAAGGAGCACGGCACCCGTGTTATGTGCGCCGGCGCCTACCACCATCCTGTACCCGCCCCGGTAAGCAAATACCTTGGGGTCTCTAAACTCCTTGCTGTCGCCTAAAGGGTTCTCCCTTATTACCGGGTTGCCCTCGTACTTAGTGAAGGTAAATCCGTCATCGGTGAAAGCTATGGACTGCGTCTGGTTTCCCTCCTGGTCCACGGAAGTGTAGAAAAGGTACAGCCGCCCGTCCTTTTCGATGGCGGAGCCCGAGAAGCATCCCCCGTTGGTACCGTTGTCGTAAGGCATGTCGGGATAAAGTGCTATGGGAAGCTCTTCCCAGGTGATAAGGTCATCGGAGACGCAGTGTCCCCAATGCATCTGTCCCCACCTCGGAGCGTGCGGATAATGCTGGAAGAAGGCGTGAAAACGACCCCGATAGAACACGAGTCCATTGGGGTCGTTCATCCAACCTGTTTTATTCTTAAAGTGGTACTTCAACTTAATCAGTCGAGCTCAAGCAACGATACCTTAAGAACGTCGTCTGCGCTCTCAAGCTCGTCGATGATCTTCTGAGTAACAGGCTGCTCAACAGCAACGAAAGCCTGAGCAAACTGGTTGTCGGAGCCGTCGTGAGCCTTTCTGCCCCAGTACATGGAACAGATGTTGATGTTGTGCTTGCCAAGGATAGTAGCGATTCTTCCGATTACGCCCGGAACATCGTTGTTCTTGATAGCAAGTACTGTATTGGAAAGAGGGCAGTTCATCTCGTAACCGAAGAAGGAAACGATAACCTCAAGACCGGACTCGAATACTGTACCGTTGATCTTAAGCTCACGGCCGTCCTCTGTATAGAACTTAACGTTGATAAGGTTGTTGTACTTCTCGATGGAAGGATCCTTTGTCTCAACAACTTCGATGCCGCTCTCAGCGAGTGCATCCTGAGCGTTAACGTAGGATACGTTCTCGTTGCCCATACCCTTAAGGAGACCAACGATGAGGGAAAGTGTGATAACGCCTGTACCGGAGTTACCTGCAAGCTCACCTCTGTATCTTACTTCTACCTTCTTAATGGGTGTAGCCTCAGCCTGGAAGTACATACGGCCGATCTTCTCAGCGAGTGAGCAATGAGGCTTGATCTCATCGATGCTGCCGGAGAATGAAGGCATGTTCAAAGCTGCAACGAGCTCGCCCTTCAATGCGCCGTCGATAAGCTCAACTACCTGGGAACCTACCTTGTCAGTAGCCTCAACTGTGGAAGCACCGAGGTGAGGTGTGATGTAGCAGTTAGGAGCGTGGAGAAGAACGTTATCAAACTCCTGCTCGCCGGGCTTCTTGTTGTAAGAAGGCTCCTTGTCAAATACGTCTATAGCAGCTGCTGCAACCTGACCCTCTGCGAGTGCGTCAGCGAGATCCTGCTCGTTTACAAGACCGCCTCTTGCAGCGTTAACGATGCGGACGCCTCTCTTACACTTGTAGAGCTGCTCCTTAGCGATCATGTTGTATGTGTCTTTTGTCTTAGGTGTGTGGAGTGTGATGAGGTCGGAAGCAACAAGGAGCTCGTCCAATGTCTGGCAGCGCTTGATGCCCATCTTCTCGAACTTCTCAGAAGGTACGAAAGGATCGTAAGCGATTACATCCATACCGATGCCCTTGAGCTTTCTACTTACGATGGAACCGATTCTTCCGAGACCGATAACACCTGCTGTCTTGCCCTCGAGCTCGTAACCTGTCCACTGACCTCTTCTGAAGTCACCGTTGTGTACGCCCTCGTTAGCAGCGCAGATATTTCTGAA
>JAEEGL011818657.1_pt1 | contig 12600 bp, 10 predicted proteins | sample 9134231 | NCBI WGS metagenome assembly JAEEGL01 (sample SAMN16246548, study PRJNA631951) | gut metagenome | biome: gut microbiome; feature: rumen; material: fiber-attached | host: Bos | place: Iran: Karaj | collected 2018-10
TCGCAGACGTGGATGTGGGTCAGACACTCGGGGACATACTCGAAACCGACCGTGACGAAGCCGACAAGAAGATTGCACAGGACAAGGCAGAAGAACGCCGCGCATTGGCATTCGCCGCCGAACAGGAAATGAAGGCAAAGGTCATGGAAATGAAGGCCAAGCTGGTGGAAGCCGAAGCCCAGATTCCTATGGCCATGGCATCCGCTCTCCGCGACGGAAAGCTGGGCGTGATGGACTACTACAACCTGAAGAACATCGAAGCCGACACGCAGATGAGGAAGGAAATCGGATCCGCCCCTGAAGCGAAGTAAAGCATGGAAGGCCTACTCATTCTCATAGGCATCTGGGTTCTAGATGTCGTCATCAAGAAGGTTGCAGCGAACCGGAAAAAGCAGCAACAGCAGCCACCGCTGTACCAACCGGAAGATGACGACTCGGACGACGGATACGAACCGCAAGACGAATCGCAGGAGCCGCGTCCCTCGCGTTCTCTCCAGGATTTGATCCGTCAGTTCGAAGATGCTCAGAGACAGGCGACTCAAGGCAATATCGAGCCGCCCACTCCTCCAGTGCAACGCAAGCATGCAGAACAACTGACGCTCCGTGACATTGCAGAGGTGGTCATCGATGTTGATTTTGTCAACCTGGAATTTTTAATGGATTCCTTTGACGTTGATGAAAACACCGCCGCCGAAATGCTCATGGACCTGCAGGCCCATCACATCGTGGGTCACGATATGGGCGAAGGCACCTGTGACGTACTGGTTCACGACCTAGATGAGCTGGACAATCTGCTCAATCGAGAGAAGCATGCCGAACAGTCTACAGCTTCCGAAAAAGATGAATTACAACGTCAGGAACTGGAACGCCAACGGAAACTAAACGAGTTGGAGGAACGTGCCAAATCTGCTCGTAAAGCCGCGGCGGCAGCAAACAGTACCGAGCCCGTCGAAACCGCAGAGGTAACGCATCGCCGTGCCCCGTTGGTTTCTACAAGAAGCATCGCCGACGTGCGCAGGGGATTCATCTGGGCGAAAGTTCTAGATGAGCCTCGCTTCAAGCGTCGTTGGAGTGCACTTCACAGATAGGAAAAATCTTCAACATAAAAGCCTCGCCGCGGCGAGGCTTTTTCGTTTACTTCAGGTTCGCAACGCAGCGAACGTAAAGCCCTTTTCGCACGCTCTCATCGGTGCGATTGATGCTCCGGGCTTCGCGCCTGAATTCCCAAGAACGGCCCGTATTGCGTTTGATAGACGTAGAAGACCAGTAGTGTCCTGTATTGGAGCCGTCGCAATATTGATCCCAATCCTTGCAACCACCTACCCCAAGTTCGTTCCAAGTCCATTGGGAACGTTCTTTCTGGAAATCCCGCCATTCCCCATCGTCTGGCAAGTGCCAACCCTTGGGGCATGCTTTCTTGGCTTCAGCATGGGTATAGAACCGTCCATATTTTTTACAGAGTTCCATATCCTCTAGCAGGCATTGATCGGGCCCTGTCAAACCATATTTCAGGTTGGAGACCATCCAAATCTTATCTCCAACAATCTTCACCTTGTACTGCCGCTCGTCACGGTCATCTGTCATGAGCATGTCACTCTTAGAAATATTTTTTTCGGCTAATAAATCCCGCTCGCCCACGCAACGGACAGCCACCACAGATTCTTTAGGAAGGTTTACCTTCTGAAAAGATCCGCGTTTCAAATCCAGCATCAACGCTTGTATGCCAGATTTTCCGGCATCTCCGGCTATAGCAAAATAAGCGGCATCCTTTCCTTGAACCTTAGGATTCTTCTGAGACATGTCATAGTAGCCGCGGGTATTACCAGCAAAGGCCTTGGCATTCTGCTTTTTTCGGGGCCCCATAAACTTGTCTTCGGCAAGGGCATTCCATTCCCCAATATTGGGAAGATGAGTACCTTCGGGACACAACTTAGACCAAGAATCTTTCTTGTAAAAGCTGACTTTTGCCCGGTCCTTGTAATCGGGCTTGCCATCTAGGGAAACATTGCTCGTAAACCAATTGAGCTTGCCGGAGGGCATCATCTTGTATGTACGGCCATCACGGCCATCTTTAACTGAAGCGGCGCAAGCAAAGCCAAAGGAAAGTGCAACGACTACGGCCAAACGGCCAAACGATTTAAACATCCAAACCTCAATTCCAACTAATCTAAATATATATCCGCTTGATAAAAAACGATACAGAAATAAACTAAAAAACAGAATTAACCAGCTACATCCGCACGGTGAGCCCAACCGACCCTAATCCAGCCCATAAACTGACACGGTCACTACGTTTTTTGTGGACTTGGATAACGGCAAGACTCACGCCCGTACCCACCAAGGCCCCAACAGCCACATCACTCCAAAAATGCTTGCCAGCCGCCACTCGGAGCACCCCCTCAAGGCCTGCAGCCGATAAAGCTAAGGCCCAAACCACCCCCCGATAGGGTGATTCTGGATAAAGTTCGCTAAACCATTCCCCCGTAAAGACAGCCACCGTAAAGGCCGCCGAGGTGTGCCCACTGAAAAAGCTACCATAGGCTTCAGCCCTAGCCTTCTCTGCCTTGCGAGCCCCCGCCCCATCTTCGGCATAGATATAGGGTCTGGGCCAGAACTCCAAAGAACGAACCATCAGGTTTATACCCGACTGGAGAGCTAACGCCTGGGCAAACATCAGAGAAAATCCCGCCACATCTTGCCCGGAAGCATCACCTGCCTTGTAGGAGTACCCTGCCATCGCTAGCGGAGCCACGCCTAGAACCGCAACCCACTTGCTAACCTTGTCAACCGATTCGTTGTAACGCCCTGCCACCGGCCTGTCCCAGGGGGGTAATTCCGACACATCCCTGTAGTCTCCGGGCTCGGGCTTTTCCATCTGAGTGTAGCGATAATTGCCGAAAAAGGCCGTAAAAGCCGACAAGAAGGTGACAGGCATGTCCTTAGACCAGGAAACGTCATAATGGAGCGAGTCCCCGGCGGCAAAGATAGCCACAGGCATTACCACCAGACACAAAAAAAACTTTTTCCACCATAAAACGCTCACACCCCCAAACTAAAAAATTATATTGATGACATGCCAAGCAAGAACATTACTCGTGAGCCCATAACGCCCTCTATTGAATTACTCAACGCCATTTCCGATGAAATGCGTCTGAAAATCCTGATGCTTCTAGACCAGGCGGAATTCACCGTCAACGAAATCAAGGACTGCCTGGACATCCACCAGAGCAACGCCAGCCGTCATCTGGCCAAGTTATCCTCATGCAAGCTTCTGAAGGATCGCCGCGATGGTATCAAGGCCTACTACGGGCTTAGCGAGGAACTCCTGCTTTCGAGCCGCGTTCTGGACCTAATCCGCGAAGCCTACGAGGAATTGCCAGACAAAGACATCATCCAATGCCGGGCGGAACAGATCCTGCAGGACCGTACCGACAAGACCAAAGGTCAAATCCACAAGTTGGACCAGGCAGGCGGTAGCCTCAAGGCCCAGATAAGCCTTTTCAGCAAGCTCATGGTCCCCTTCGAAAAAGCCGTGGATATTGGCTGTGGCGAAGGCGGCGACCTGTCGCTCATGCTAGCCAACCGCTGCAAAAGCGTATTTTCCCTAGACTGCGACCCCAAGGTCATCAGCGGCCTACAGCGCATTTTGAAAAAAAAGGAAATCGGAAACGTCACCCCCAAGGTGGCGGACATGCTCTCCACTGGGCTTCCTGATAATTTTGCCGACCTGGTGCTCATGAGCCAAGTACTCCACCATGCCCAGGACCCCCGCCTTGCCCTGAAAGAGGCCATCCGCATCTTGAAACCGGGTGGAATCCTTGCCCTGCTGGACCTGGCCCAGCACAAGGAAGAGTCTTTCCGCGAGACCCACGGTCACATCTGGCTGGGCTTTGACCGTAGCCAGCTGGAGTTCTTTGTCAAGGAATTCAAGTGCAAGATTATCGAAAGCGAAATTATCCCCAGCGAGAACCTGGTAGACAAGAAGCTCCCCGTCATCTGCATGATTCTCACAAAGAATAATTAAAAACCTATTGCTTTTTTATAAAAAATCAGGTAGATTTAGAGTAACGAAAGGAGAGACAATGGGAAAGGTTTTCAAAATTCTGGTGATTGTCGCCGTCTGCCTGATTTCGGCCCTCGGAATCTACGGCATCGTGCGTACAGCACGCCTCGACGAAAACACGGCTGACTAGCCTCTAGTAAGCTTCAGGGATTGCCGGGTCTTGCTATATTGTCCGGCATGAACTTTCTAAACAAGAAACCCCTGTTTTTTGCGGTCACCGCCGCAGTGTTTTTGGGCATTCTTCTCATTGTCTTTAGGGAATTCGCCTTCAATCCTGACACCTTGATGCTGAACAGCGACCAGCTGAACGGCATTGGTAGCCGTATACTCCGTGCCGAAAACGCTATCGTCACGGAATGGGACGATTCCCGCCTGGGCGGCGTTCCCACTATCGACGCCCTTTTTGCCGACGTCTACCACCCTCTGGTTTGGGTACAGTTCCTCACAGACCCCGCCCGAGCCGTAGGCTTCAAGTTTATCTTGACCGTCTGGGTGGCCTTCATGAGTGCCATGTTGCTGGCCTGGAACCTGACCGGAAACCGCTGGTGGGCCGCTCTGCTGGGTATGCTCTATGCCTTCTCGCCGGAGTATTTCACTTACATCTACGGCGGTCACGATGGAAAGATGATGGTGTTCGCCATCGCGCCGCTTGCCCTCCTTGCCATTCGTAAGATTGTGCGTGACGGGAGCCTCCCCTACCTGATTGTTCTGGCCATTTCTATCACCTGGATGATTCTCGGATCTCACCTGCAGCTAACCTACCTGTTCCTGTGGGGAGCCGGATTCTACACCCTCTATGAAGCCATCTTCCATTGTGATACTTTCAAAACCAAAGGCAAACGCATAGGCCTTGCGGCAGCTGGTCTCGCCTTCGGGCTTGCCATCAGCTGTTTCCAGGTGGTGCCGCCCTACATGTACACTACCACCCAGTCTGTTCGTGGCGAAGGGGACCACACCAACCTGGGCCACGCCGTAAGCTGGTCTTTGCACCAAGAGGAACTTGCCCAGATGCTGCTGCCCGGGTTTATCGGGGTGGACGTCTACGAATACAACGAAAAAGAGGGCAAGCTAGAGGGAAGCTCCTTCGTGAACGCCACCATGGAGGAATACCGGTCATCGAACGGTTCGCCATTCTACTGGGGCCACAATCCTTTCAAACTGGACCACAACAACGCAGGCGCCCTTTTGACTCTGCTCGGATTCCTATGTCTGTTCCTGCCAGGCAAGCGTCGCTGGGCAATGTTCTGGGGACTTGGTGCTGTCCTTGCCCTGAGTTACGGCATGGGGGCTCATTCCCCGCTGTTCAAGCTCTGGTACAATATCTTGCCAGGCGTCAAGAATTTCCGCGCCCCGGGCATGGCCCTGTTCTGGTTGCCCCTGCTGCTCGTGATGATGGCCGCTCCCGTACTCAAGACCATTTCCGACGACTCTGCCGAGGCACTTAAGAACCGTCGCGCCCTGTTCCATGGCGCCGTCATGTTCGTATTGCTCCTTGTCATAGTCGTTATCGCACGTTACAACTGGACGCTCTTTATCGGCCCCTTTGGCCTGGTGGCATGCCTTATCTATGCGGTCGCCTGCCTTGGCGTTATGAGCCTCGATGACCAGGGGAAAGAATTCTCTGTCGCAAACTTCACCGACTGCTTCAAGACTGGACTTCCTGGCACCCACCGTGCTATCCAGGCCTGCGTGGTGATCGGCTTTGCCCTGATCGGAACTTTCTTGATGAGCGGACAGAAGCTCTTGGAAGACTCTGTAACGGCTCCCTACTTTAAGCCTCTGAACGAAATTGCCATGCAGATGACCGCCGGCAAGATTATCCCCGGATTCATTTTGGTGTTGGTGATTGTAGCCGCTACACTGTTCACCCTTAAATGGAAGGCCGGCATTGTACAAAAGGCCGGCGTCCTTGCCCTCGTGGCCGCCGTAGAACTGTTCTTTATCAACGGAGCCTTTATCCAGAATGTAGAGGCCAAGGAATACCTGCAGCCGGCCAACCCCGTGGTAGCCGCCGTCAAGGCCCCCTTCAAGGCAGACAGTCTGAATACGCCTCGCGTACTTTCCCTTTCCAGGAGTAAGGCTCTTGGGGCAAACGCCTTCCCGCAATACCACCTGAGAAATGCCGACGGATTCCACGACAACGAACTGGCAAGCTACAGAGCCTTCCGTGGCGGACAGCAGAACGCCAACTACCTGCAGAACATCAACGATCCCGAAGCAGCCCACCCCTTCTTGGACCTGATGAACATCGGCTATATCATCTTTGATTCAAAACAGGGCACCACCTACATGCCCATTCCCACCGCTATGGGCGAAGCCTACCTCTACGGTGACGCCACCGTCATGAGCGATGACGACGCCATCAAGACCTTGCAAACCAAGGCTGCTATCCGCAAACCCAAGGCCATAGAACCCGTGGCAAAGTCTGATTCTACAGTTGCAGACTCCACCATAGCAAACGCCGACAGCACCGTCACAGACAGCACTGCCACCACAGCGGCCGCAGCACCTGCAGCAGGACCTCAAGACGACCCCAACGCATTCTACTACAAGGAAAAGGTCATCCTGTCTGAAAATCCGGAGCAACCCCTGGAAGGTGGCATCGTGGGTGGCTACGCCCGTCTGGTGGAAAGCCCCAAGATGGACACCCAGGTGTTCGAGGCCGAAAGCGATCGCCCCGCCATCATGGTGGTAGCCGGAAACTACCATCCGTACTGGAAAGCAACTGTGAACGGCAAGGAAGCCAAGGTCTACAAGGCCTTCGGAAACCTACGTGCCGTAGAGATTCCCAAGGGCAAGTCCACCATCCGTATGGAATACCGGAGCAAGCCCTTCCACGACTGCCTAAAGATCAGTGCCCTAGCCATAGTCCTGCTCGCCATCTTCGGCATTGCCGTGCTTGTGAAAGCGAAAAAGAAATAAAAATACTCTTTAAAATCCCTTCAAAAGGGTTGACATGTCCTTATAGCACTTGAAAAATATATTTTTCAAGTGTAGGCTAGTTGTCTTTTTCAGGGAGGGAAGCAATGAAATCCGTTTTCAAAGCCGCACTGTCGCTATTCATCGGAACAGCATTCATCAGTTGTGCAGGTACAGACTCTTCGGTACAAAAGAAGGCTGAAGAAAACCCAAACCTATTCAGAGCAGATACACCCATTGCCAATATTCTTGTCTCAAAGTTGCCTGAATTCGCTCGCTCCATATTCAAGGGTCCCATCGATTCCATTCCAGGAGAATATTACTATTACGTCACGGACGGCAAGATAGACAGTCTACTCAAAAAAGAGGGTGAACAATTTACGACTGTTGCCACCATCGCCTACGACTCCCCCAATAGGCAAAACAGCTACGAATTAAAAAGAGGAAACGAAATCTACCAAGTCAGGAACGACTTATTAGTAGCAGAATTAAATTTCCCAAAACATTTCAAAAAATATTGGAGCAATGGAACAATACAAGAAATAGCAACAGGAACTCTTTATAGAGACAGTCTAGGCGGGTTAGCCCTGGATAGTGGAATTTCAGAAGCCTATTTCGAAGACGGAAAAATCAACCAGCAAAATGCCTGGAAGAACAAGCAACCCGTAGCAAGCAAGGAATGGAATGAGAATGGGGTATTGATAAAGGAACTAGATTTCCCTCACCTATTTGCGGAATACTGGGATAGCGGCATCAAAAAGCAATACATAGAGGGAATTATTTACAAAGATAACGATGGCGTATTCAAGCCAGACAGCGGACGTTCAGAAATTTATTCAAAAGGCGGAACACTTATTGAGCTGAGTGATTGGGAAAACAGAAAGCCTATTTCAAATAAAGTATGGAATGAAAAAGGGTCTTTGATCATGGATCTAGACTTTCAGAAATCTTGTACAGAATACTGGAAAGACGGGAAAGTAAAGCAAAAAATGGAAGGTATTCTATATAGGGAAAATACAGACAACAAAAATATTTGCCTCGTGGACAGCGGACGCTCAGAAATATACTCAGAAAGCGGAAAGCTCATTGAACAAAACGACTGGAAAAACAAGCAAATTGTCACAGGCAAGCTTTGGAACGAAAACGGAACTCTGATAAGAGAAATAGATTTCCCAAAACATATCAAAGAATATTATGACAATGGAAATCCCAAGGGTGTAATGGCAGGCATTCTTTACAGTGACGATAAAGGAGATTTCGCCTTGGATAGCGGCCGTAAAGAATTTTATTCAGAAAGCGGAAAGATGCTTGAACAAAGCAATTGGAAGGGTAAGCTACTTATCACAAGCAAAAAATGGAACGAGAATGGAGTACTGATAAGCGAATTAGATTTCCCCCAATATTACAAGGATTATTACAACAGTGGAAAAATAAAGTGCGAAAGGATTGGACTATCTCGGACTTCGTCCACCAACTTTGAAGTTGAAAACGGCTCTATAAAGGAATACTATGAAAACGGAAAGACAATGGCATTAACAAACTATACAGGGAAAGATCGTTTTTCGTCTAAAAGATGGAGCGAGAGCGGTGTTTTGATAAAAGAAATAGATTACCCCAAAGCTTTCAAAGAATATTGGAACAATGGAAAGCTTCAAAAAATACTGGTCGGTACTCTTTATAGGGATAATCAAGGCGTTATCCATGTGGATAGCGGGCATTCTGAAATCTATTTTGAAAACGAGAAAATTAAAGAGACCAGCGACTGGAAAGACAAGCAGCCCATCGCAAGTAAACAATGGAACGAAAATGGCGTTTTAACTATAGATCTAGAATTTCCAAAACACGTCAAGGAATATTGGAATAACGGAAAACTCAAAAATCTATTGTCAGGTATCATTTATAAAAATGACCAAGGTGATTTCGCCACGGATAGCGGACGTTCAGAAATATATTTCGAAAACGGGAAAATTAAGGAATTGAACGACTGGAAAAACAAGCAGCCTATCGCCAGCAAGCAATGGAACGAAAACGGCACACTAGTAGCAGAACTAGATTTTCCAAAATATTTCAAAACTTATTGGAGCAATGGAAAGCTTAAAAATGTATTGTCGGGAACTCTTTACAGAGACAATTCAAAAAAATTCTCCTTGGATAGCGGGCGCGTAGAGAATTATTCAGAAAGCGGAGAGATTCTGGTACAAATTGACTGGAAAAACAAGCTTCCCGTTGCATACAGGCAGTGGAATGAAAAAGGAGACTTAAACCATATAAAATTGTTTTATAACGATGGAACCATCAAGTCCGAAAGCACCGGAATTATCGTTGAAGAGAACGGTTTATACAAGTTAAAAGACGGTGTATACAACGAGTACAACCACTACGGTAGGGTCACCTACTCCGCAACCTACAAAAACTTCCAGATAATATCTGAAAAGATGTAGAAATTCAGAAACTACTTCATTCCAGCAAGAATCAGGCGGACAATGCCCTTGGCAAATTCCTTGCTGTCAGACTTCAGGGACGCGGTCTTCTTCAAGGAGACTCCCTGGTCTTTCTTCAGGTTCAGCACCAGCTGGGCGACACAGTATTCGTCGTATTCGACCTTCATGCTGTAGTCAAAGAAGTTGAACTCTTCGGCATCCTTGTCGGCCTTGAATTCGTCGTAGGCCGCATTGCAGTCGTCTTCATTGATGGCGTAGCGGAATGCGAAGTTCAAGGAACATTCGTCGTCTTCATAAGAGACAGTCAATTCGCCGGAAGATTCCCTCAGCTCGTCCACCTCGATAGACACCAAGTCATCGTACATGGTCAAGCGGTCGCAATCGGCGGCGCGGATATTCTTGAGGACTTTCTCCTCGTCGGCTTTGTCCTCGATTACCTGCTTGTCCGTGGGCTGGAACTTGAGGTAGAAATCAACCAGGGCTTTTTCCGTCAGGGAAATGGCCAGATTTTCTTCAAACATGTGTGCCTTGAAATCCTGGGCATAGCATTCACCGGAATAATGGATTACCGAGGACACATCATCGCCCTTCTCAAAGCGGATTCCCTTCTGGAACTTGTCACCCTTCTTGTTGGGGCCAGCAGACCAGAATCCAACGGGGAACTTGCCACCGTCAAACTCGTAACGGGCAGGCTCCGTAATATCTTTCTCAAAGCGCAGTGCCGTAGTCTTGTCCAAGTAAGACTTGTATTTGAAAACGGAATCCGGGTCTTCTTCTTTCCAAACCAAATTACCAAGATCACCCACCTTACAGACGGGGTAAGTAAGCGTCAAAGTGGAATCGTCGGAATCGTAATCGTAGTGAGCCTTGCTGAGGACCATATCAAAGGAGTCTTCCAGATCAATGGTGGAAGAACCGCTATCCCCACCACAGGCTACAAAGAACATACCACCCATGGTCATGGAGACAAGGGAAACCTTTTTCACAAAACTTTTCATATAACCTCTAGTATCATTATACATTTTTCGAGGGCAAAAATCAAATCCGACCTTCGAAAAAGCCTTCGAAATCTATATCCTTGACGCTTTCTACCACGTATTCCGGCTTTACATCCAGTTTCTCTATGTCTGTGCGTTTGGTTTCACCGCATAGAGGTAGCACGAACCTGCAGCCCGAGCGCCTTGCTAGCTCGAAGTCCGTATAGAGGCGGTCTCCAACGAAAAGGATCTCTTCGGGAGCGTAGGTCTTCAGAAGTCCTGAAAGCATAGCGGGGTTGGGCTTACCAAAGGACCGCTCCGGCTCCACACTGTAAGCCGTCTTGAGAAGTGCCATAAAACTGCCGATATCGGGCACGGGGCCTCGGGCGTCAGGGCAGACAAAATCCGTATGAGTTACCCAAAAGGGAATCCCCCGCTGAACACGGAACGAAAGTTCGCAAAGTTCCCGGTAGTCAAAACTATTGTGGTAGGCCACCAAAACGAGTTCCGTATCCTCAACAGAAGGCCGCAAATTGAGAGACGGGTCCTGGGCGGCAAACCATTCGTAGACTTCAGGGTTAGCAAAGAAGTAAACGTTCTTAAGTCCCTTCTCGTGAATGGCTGCCAAGGAAAGGGTCAGCGCCGATATAATGCCGTCGTCACGGAGAGGCAGGCCCATCACATTCAGACGATTCTCGTAGAACACGGGAGACTTGCTGGTGTTGTTGCTCAGGTAGTAAACCGGCACCTTCGAAGCCACCCGCTTCACGGTATCCACCGCACCGGGATAAGGGCGGCCGCTCAGATAGAGTGTTCCGTCCAGGTCAAAGACCACCACTTTTACGGGCTTACGCGCTGTCATAAGCCCTAAGTTAGAAAAAATTGCTACCTTAGCCGGTATGAAGACCCCCGATAGCCGTTTTTACTGCCCCAATATCCAAAGTGGAAGAGTTACCCTAGACGAAAACGAAAGCGCCCACGCTGTAAAGGTGTGTCGGGCCGCCCAGGGCGACGTACTGGAACTTTGCGACGGGCAGGGGCACTTTGCCGAGGGGACTATCGTAACCGCCGATCCAAAGGCCTGCCAGGTAGAGATTTCCAAGGTGGAAACGCCCAAGCCACACAGGCCCCTGCTGAACCTGGCCATCGCCTGCCTCAAGGACGACGCCCTAGAAGAGGTGGTGTTCCATGCCGCCCAGACCGAAATCGGAAGCATTACCTTCTTGCGCACCGACTACTCCCAGGAGCCCAAGAATTCCGATTTGCATAAGCTGGTCCGCCGCTCCGAGCTCAAGAGCCAAGTAAGTCTGAAACAGTCCAAGAAACCCTGGCTCACCGAGATTTGTGGCCCTGTGGAATTCAGAGAATGGCTGAAAGGCTACCACGGAGACTTAATACTCTGCGATGTAGATGGCGAAAAGATCGCACCCAAAGAAATCACAGATAAACTAGCAAGTAATCCAGCTAGTGACAATGCGTGCGACGAAGCTCCAACACCCGTAACCCTGCTGGTAGGGCCCGAAGGCGGGTTCTCGCCCGACGAAATACGCATGACCCAAGAATTCACCGGCGGCAAAAGCTACGCTTTAAACCTGGGAAACACAAGGCTCCGGGCAAGAACCGCCGCCATCGTGGCATTAGGAAAGCTGCTGTAAAGCCCCGGCTACATCATCCGGAGACGCATTTCGAAGACGGCACGGTCCGTCTCGTCCAAAATGCGCATATAGGTAGCCCCGCTATGGTCTGCCCGGAATATACGCAGGGTCTGGCCTTCCTTGGATTCACCCAAATAATGAATTTCTAGCGTTGCCGGATTGCAAAGTTCCCAGTCGGGAGTCCCGAACACGTTCAGGGCCAGCTTCACATATTCGATGTTGTTCATGTGGTGGGACATGTCGATGTGCTGGGGCAGCACCTTCTGCTGGTAAACTTCCTGGTATTCTTCCGGCTTTACGTGAAAGCGGTCGAAGTCCGAAGCATCAAGGGTTTCCGGAAAACCTTCCGTCGGAAAATCCACCGACGAAAGCCGCAGAGGGCGGTGGTTTTCAAAACTGAGGCAGCACATTTCCTGCTTGGCCAAAATGATGGGCTCGCCCTCGGTCGTAGTGATGGCGGTATTTTCGTTGAGCCTGATCAGCTGGTTATCCGCCGGAAACGACGTGGTGACCACCTTGTCCCGCCAGTACGGGCGTCTGAAAAA
>JAEEGL014816402.1_pt1 | contig 12600 bp, 6 predicted proteins | sample 9134231 | NCBI WGS metagenome assembly JAEEGL01 (sample SAMN16246548, study PRJNA631951) | gut metagenome | biome: gut microbiome; feature: rumen; material: fiber-attached | host: Bos | place: Iran: Karaj | collected 2018-10
AGACCAACTTCATCGGCGGTGGTGTGAACGCCATCACCAAATCCGGTACCAACACCTTCAAGGGTACCGCTTATGTGTATCACAAGAACGAGAACCTGCAGGGTGACACCGTGTACGGTGAGCAGATCGCCGGTGCCCGCGAAAAGAACCGCAGCACCACTTACGGTCTCACCTTCGGCGGCCCCATCATCAAGAACAAGCTCTTCTTCTTCGTGAACGCCGAGTATTCCCAGGTACCTTCCATCGTGAACCGCTGGAAAGGCTCCACCGATGGTAAGGCCGATGCCGACGCCTTCATTTCCCGCACCACCCTCTCAGACCTTGAGAAGGTTTCCAAGCACGTGCAGGACAAGTATGGCTACGACACCGGTTCCTGGACCAACTTCCCCGCCAACGAGAACAATATGAAGATCTTGGCCCGCATTGACTGGAACATCACCAACAAGCACCACCTGGCCCTGCGTTACAACTATACCAAGAACAACGTCTGGAACAGCCCCAACGGCACTTCCATGGACGGTGGCACCCGTATGTCCGGTGCCCGTATGTCCCAGTACTCGATGTCCTTCGCCAACTCTATGTATTCTATGAAGAACATCGTGAATACCTGGTCCCTGGATCTGAACAGCCGTCTCACGGACAACCTCTCCAACCAGTTCCTGGCCACCTTCTCCAAGCTGGACGATATCCGTGGCACCAACTCCTCCGAGTTCCCCTTCATCGACATCCTGGACGGTGACGTTCGCGCTGCCGACGCTTCCGCCAACAACTATATGGCCCTGGGTTATGAGCTGTTCACCTGGAACAACGCCGTGCACAACACCGTGGCCAACGTTAAGGACGACCTCACCTGGTATCTTGGCAGGCACAAGATCACCGGAGGTATCAACTTCGAGTACCAGATGGCCGATAACGCCTATATGCGTAACGGTACCGGTTACTATCGCTACAACTCTATGACCGAGTTCCTCAATGGTGCCGCTCCTGAAATTGTAGCTCTCACCTATGGTTACGACGGAGAGCAGAATCCTGCCGCCCGCGTACAGTTCTACAAGGCCGGTATCTATGCCCAGGACGAGTGGAATGCTACGGACAACTTCAAGCTCACCTACGGTGTCCGTATGGATGGCCTGTTCTTCAACAACAAGGACCTGATGACCAACAACGCCATCAAGGAGCTCACCTACTATCCCCGCGTTTACAACTACCAGGAAACCCATATTGACACCGGTAAGTGGCCCACCGCCAAGGTGACCTTCTCCCCGCGTGTTGGTTTCACCTGGGACGTCTTCGGCAACAAGAGCCTTAAGGTGCGTGGTGGTACCGGTCTGTTCAGTGGCCGTCTGCCCCTGGTGTTCTTCACCAATATGCCCACCAACGGCGGTCTGGTTCAGTACCAGGCTCAGATCAATGCTGCCAACGCCAAGAAGATGGGCTTCACTATGAACGAGTTCGAAGGCGGTCTGGTGACCGATGAGAACGGCAAGGCTACCCTGGCTGCCCTGCTGAACAAACTCCAGAGCCTGGGTTATCCTACCACCGTGTCTCCTGAGGACGGTACGGTTCCTTCCGCTGTGAACGGTGTGGATCCCCGCTTCAAGATGCCTCAGGTATGGAAGACCTCCCTGGCCTTTGACTATACCTTCCCCACCTCCTTCCCGTTCAGCATTACTGCTGAAGGTATCTTCAACAAGACCGTCAACGCCGTGTCCATCTCCGACTGGTCCATTCCGAATGTGGCTGGTTTCGCCCGCTTCAACGGTGCAGACAACCGTCCCATCTATCCTGCCGGTTACCGTTACACCACCAAGGCCTTCGTTCTGGAGAACACTTCTCAGGGTTATGGTTGGAGCGCCAACGTGCAGGTTAATATCCAGCCTATCGAGAGCCTGAGCCTTATGGCCGCTTACACGCACACTGTGAGCAAGGAAATCACCGGTATGCCCGGTTCCGCTGCAGAGTCTGCCTTCACCTATGTTCCCACGAACGAAGGCCCCAACTACATCAAGCTGCACAACTCCCAGTACGTGACTCCGGACCGTATCATCGCTTCCGCTACCCATCACGACAAGAGCGGCAACCACTATTCCCTCATCTATGAGGCTTGGAAGGGTGGTTACAACTACTCCTATATGATGTCCAACGATATGAACGGCGACGGTTACAACTATGACGCTCTCTACATCCCCACGGACGAGCAGGTTGCCAACAACCAGTTCCGCTTTGTTTCCCAGGATGACGCTACCCGCTTTATGGACTTCGTTCACAAGGATTCCTATCTGAGCAAGCACCAGGGAGAATATGCCGAGGGTTACAGCCTCTACAGCCCCTGGGTACACCGTCTGGATCTGAGCTACAAGCACGATTTCACCGTGAAGATTGGCCAGACCAAGAATACCCTCCAGCTCAGCTTCGACCTCAAGAATGTGCTGAACCTGTTCAACAGCAGCTGGGGTGTGGCCAAGTACCTGAACCCGGAAATCGGTTCCGACGCCCGTATCCTCAAGTATGAGGGTGTGGATGCCGATGGCTTCGCCACCTTCTCCACTCCTAAGTCTATCTCCGGCGCTACCGAGACCTGGACTCCCAACCACTCTCTGGGCCAGTGCTGGTATGCCTCTATCGGTATCAAGTATCTGTTCAACTAATTAATCGGCACATCTTATGAAACTCAAGTATATTTTTGCTTCTATCGTTGCCACCTTGGCTCTGGCCGTAGGTTGCCAGAAAGAGGCCGATCACTATCTCGCAGAGCTTAAGCTCTCCACTACTTATGTCTCTCTGCCCGTCGCCGGTGGTTCTGTAGATGTTACGGCCATCGCTACAGACGCTATCACCGTGGGTGAGACTCCCGACTGGCTCACCGTATCCGTTGCCACCGGCACCGGTACCGAGGGCAAGATCCGCTTCGAGGCGGGTGCCGGCGAAGGCCGCACCGCCGAGGTTAAGCTCACCTGCGCCGGCAAGACCCAGCTGGTAAATGTTATCCAGGGTCTGGCCACTGTTTCCACCGCCACTTGCGCCCAGGTTATTGCCGGCCCCGATGCCAAGACGTACCGCGTAACGGGTGTGGTCAGTTCTATCGCCAATACCACTTATGGTAACTGGTACCTGAAGGATGATACCGGTGAGGTATATATCTATGGTACCCTGGATGCCAAGGGCAATAGCAAGAACTTCCTCAGCCTCGGTATCGAGGTAGGTGACGAAGTTACCGTAGAGGGCCCCAAGACCACTTATAACGGCACTGTTGAGCTTGTAGACGTTACCGTTGTCAAGATCAACAAGTCCCTGATCAAGGTGGAAGAGGTTATCTATCCCAACCCCGAAGGTTCCGAGATCCTTCCCAACTTCCTGCCCAAGGAAGGCGGTGAGGTTTTCGTAGCCCTGGTGAACAAGGGTGAAACCCTCAAGGTAACCATCCCTGAAGAATATCAGAGCTGGCTGGGTATCTCCAACCTCAATGGCGAGTATGTTACTTTCAAGGCTGCTGCCAACGAAGGCGGAGACCGTGACGCCACGGTTACCTTCGGCACCACCCAGGGCAACAAGGCCTATTCCACTCAGCTCACCATCACCCAGAAGGGTGCTGTTATCGCTGCTACTGTGGCCGAGTTCCTGGCCGCCGAGGTCGGTACTATACAGTATCGTCTGACCGGTGTTATCAGCAAGGATTATCCCAGCGACAAGCAGGGACAGAGCTTCTACATCAAGGACTACACCGGTGAAGTGCTCGTCTATCGTACGGACAACTTCAAGGAGACTGCCCTGGAGATTGGAGACGTTTGCTCCGTCGTGGGTGCCCGTGGTGCTTACAAGGATAACCCCCAGATGGTGAATGGTACCGTTGAGGCCGTTGTGGAAATTGTAGTAGAGGCCGAGATTCCCGAAGTGCTGGCCGCCAAGGATGGTGACTGGTTCCGCGTAACCGGTACCATCAAGAATATCGCCAACCCCACTTATGGAAATATGACCATCACTGATGGTACCAATGACCTGTTCATCTATGGTGTATATCCTGGTTATGGCGCTACCGGCGATGCCCGCAAGGGTGCTGTTGAAAAGTATGGCCTGAAGGAAGGTGACAAAATCACCGTCTTCGGTGAGAAGGGCACCAACAAGGGCGAGCCCCAGATCAAGAACGGTGTCTACTGGTCCCACGAGTCTGCCGGTGAAGGCGGCGGCGAAGGTGGTGGCGAAGAGCCTTCCGCTACTTCCGTAACCTTTACACAGGAGCAACTTGCTGCTGCCGCCGCAGCTGGCGCTGTTGTGAAGATGAACGACTACGTCTCTTTTACCAATTCCAGCGATTATGGTACGACTACCGTAACTGAACTTCGTGTTTATGCCGATAAGGTTCTTGAAGTTAAAGCTGCTGAAGGATATGTTCTCAATAAGATAGAGTTTGTTTGCACCGCCAATGGTGATGCAAAGCAGGGTCCTGGTGCATGGGGAACAGGTGCTCCCGAGGGTTACACCTTTGATGCCGAAGGTCCTAATGGCAAATGGGAAGGTACTTCTGCTACCGTTTCCTTTACTGCTGTTAAACAGGTTCGCATTAAAGAGATGAAGGTCTCTTTTGCAAAAGTGGACTAATCTTATTACATCAATGATTAGGCCCGGGGTTAATCCCCGGGCCTTTTTTTCTTTCCAACAAATGGTTATCTTTGTAGGTTGACTAAAAGAGTATACACTATGAATATGCATCATCTTTTCCTGGCGATGGCGGCTGCCGCCTCCCTTATGGCTTGTAATAAAGAGAATACCCCTTCGGGTGGTGGAGAGCAGGGCGGAGGTGGTTCCTCCCAGAAGAACACCCCGGCCATTGTCCTGCATCAGGACTTCACCAAGGGCCTGGGTGATTTTACCATCGTGGACAAGGATAAAGGTGGTTTTACCAAGGCCATCTGGAAGTACGAGACAGGTGATAATGCCAAGTACGGCGCCCAGGCATCGGCCTCTGAAGGAAGCGGCGGAGCAAGTTACAAGGTCGAAAGCTGGCTGGTATCCCCGCTGATAGACCTCACCAACTACACAGATGCCAACCTGTATTTCGACCACGCCTTTGCCTACGTAACCAGCGGAGCCCCCAAGGACTATTTCTCCATTAAGGTCTCCGAGGACGGCGGCACCACCTGGAAAGACCGTGAGCTTCCCAAGTGGCTGGTGACCCACAGCTATTTCGAACGGGCCCAGAGCGGCAACATTTCCCTGAGTGCCTTCAAGGGCAAGAAGATCAAGTTTGCCTTTGTGTATACGAGCACGTCCGAGGTGGCCCCCACCTGGGAAATCACCAATGTGACTGTATCCTACGACCGTCAGACCCTTCTTCCGGATGATGCCGGAGACCAGTACAAGAGCGTTCCCGGATGGATGGAACTGCCCAAGGTGGATAATCCCGATAACTATTACATCCACACGGCCATCCTCCGCTTTGACCGGGTCCGTAACTACTCCTTCTCCTATAACAAGGAAGGAATGGTGGCTAGCTGGGTTGCTTACCCGCTGTATGACCAGTTTGCCAAGAGCCGTGTCAAGCGCTACGACAACATCGTCCCCACTAACCAGGCTTGGCAGTCAGATCCTTTTGTGAAGACCACGGACGTATCTACCGGAGGCAGCTACAAGTGGAGCACCTATGCTCCCGGCGTGGTGCTTAGCCGTGGCCATCAGGTTCCCTCGGCAGACCGTCTGGGAGGCGCTATGGTGAATATGCAAACCTTCTACACCTCCAACGTAACTCCTCAGGAATCCAAGTTCAACGGCAGCATCTGGGGCAACTTGGAGACAGCCGTTCGTAACTGGAGTTCTTCCGGCAACAGCACGGACTCCCTGTATGTGGTAACGGGCTGTATTGTGGATAACACCTGCGAGAAGGTAAGTGACCATAATGGCACGATGGTTTCCATCCCCAAGGCCTACTACAAGGCCGTGCTCCGTCTGAGCAAGGGTGAATACATCGGCGCAGGCTTCTATATGGAGCACGAAATCCACCCCGACGGAAACAACAAGATCGCTTCCGGCAATATCAAGGACTACGCCATGTCCCTCAAGGACCTGGAAGCCAAGACCGGAATGACTTTCTTCGTGAATCTCCCGTCTGAGAAGGCCTCTGTCGTCAAGGCCCAGAACCCCAAGGACGTTCCCTTCTGGAATCTGAAATAGAATGAAACGATATATCCTCCTTTTGGCAGCGCTGGTGCTGCTGCTACCCGTCGAGGGCTGCGCCAAGAAGAAAGACAAACGGCACATCATCGGGTTCTACAATGTGGAGAACCTCTTTGACACCGTACACGACCAGGGCAAGAACGACTACGAGTACCTGCCCGACGGAGCCAACGAGTGGACGGCCGACAAGTATGCCGTCAAGCTGCAGAACATGGCCCGCGTGATTGCGGATATGCACAAGGACAACGGGATGTGGCACACGGTGCTGGGCCTGGCCGAGGTGGAGAACCGCCACGTGCTGGAAGACCTGGTGAAGGAGCCGTCCATCGCCAATGCCAACTACAAGATAGTGCACATCGAGGGCCCGGACCGCCGGGGCATAGACTGCGCCCTGCTGTACAACCCCGCCCGCTTCAAGTTCATCGAGAGTGCCGCCATCCCTTACGATTTCAATACGAAGATTCCCATTACCACCTATAATAAGAAGGAGCAGGAAGACTTCCGCACCCGCGACGTCCTGATGGTACATGGAACCATCGACGGAGAGCACTTCGCTTTCTACGTATGCCATTTCCCTTCCCGCAGGGGAGACAAGGGCCAGGACCTGAGGGCCCGTGCGGCCGAAATCGTGTACAACCACGCCCGTCAGATGCAGCAGAAATACGCCGGCATCAAATGCGTGGTGATGGGAGATATGAACGACAATCCGGCCGATGCCTCCCTGTCGCAGTACCTTCACGGTCGCCGCAACCTCTCCGAGGTGAAGTCCGGAGACTTCTTCAACCCCTTCTGGGAGATGCTGGACGACGGCATCGGCTCCCTCTATTACAGGGGAGATCCCAATATCTTCGACTGCATCCTGGTGAGCAATTCCCTGGTGAACGGCAAGGGCTTCCGCATCGGCAAAATGGGCAAATACTACGGTGTGGTCTATTCCAAGCCCTATATGACCCAGCAGAGCGGGCAGTACAAAGGCCTGCCTTTCCGCACCTTCTCCAACGGCAAGTTCATCAAGGGCTATTCCGACCATTATCCCACATTCATAGAAATTACTAGATAGCGTGAAGCGTTTTCTGAGTGTCCTCGCCGCCCTGCTGTGGACGGCCCTGCTACTGGCGAACACCCCTACGGGCGGCGTGAAAGGACGCGTCCTGTCCAAGACAGACCGTTACCCCCTGGAGCACGCCCGCGTGCGCCTGGTAACAGGTGTGGGCCTCTTGGATGAAGTCCTCACGGACGCCAAGGGCTCCTTTCAGATAGCAGAAGTGCCGGACGGCACCTACACCCTGGTGTTCCTGGCAACCGGTTATCTGGAGAACCGTCTCCCCGTAACGGTGGCCGATGGCCGCGTGAAGAACGTGTTCAACGTGCTGCTTTCGGAAATCAACAAAGCCGGAGACAGCTGGGAAGACATTCCTGTGGGCTCTACGGACATCCACCGGAACATCAAAGGCTATCTGCGCTCTCTGAATGCTTCCGACGTGGGAGTGGTCCATCTGATGGACGAGGAAATCCTGCTGGCCGGCGTGAGAATGGACGAAGTGGATCCCACCGCTTCCACCTTCCTGTCCGAAGCCCTCAGGGACAACAAATTCACTTCCGGAGGAGGTGTCTCCGAGACGGCCCTCGGCGGAGCCAACGGCGTCACGGAAATATCGGCCACGGCATCCCGCTTCCGCACGGGCTTTATGGGCTCGCTGGTGACGGATACAGATCTCTACGGCCTCAGGGCCGATGCCGCCTATGGTTCCGGACCCCTGGCGGGAGGCTGGAGCGTGGCAGCCAACGCCGCGGGCATCGGCTGGAACAAGACCGGCTTCGACCCGTATGCCGTCTATGTGGGCGCCGGCAAAAGCTTCGGCAGCGCCCATCAGCTGAGCGTGGCTTTTATGCGGGATCAGGAGCCCGTTTCCTTCCTCAGGTACGATTATACTCCCTCCAACCGTTTCCAGGCTTATACCACCGTTTTAGGCCGATTCCAGGCCGATGGCAGCGTTCACGCCGCCGCCGGTTTCTCCTGGAAGGCCGGCAAGCACTTCCTTCTGTCCGGAGGGGCCGACGGCCGGAAAGGTCTGCGGGACGCCCGGGACGATAACCGGGCCGAAGGCTGGCTCAGCGGCCAGCTCTCGGTGGGAAAAGTGGGCTTCCACGCAGGCATCCGGGGAGGATACGTCACCTCTTCTGTCGGCAAGGGCGCCATCTATACGGCCAAAGCGGGCCTTTCCTGGGCCCTGACGCACACCTGGCTCTTATCGGCCAATACGGGCCTTTACCGCTATCAGCCGTCCATTCCCACCATCTTCGCTTCCGACGTGAACCTGGCGTTCAACACCAACGGCATCAACTTCAAGCTCACCGGCTTTTACGAGCAGTACCTGAGGTCGGAGGATATCCACACGGGCCTGGAGATGAGTTTCCGGCTTCCTGTCTTCGTGGTACCCAACCTGTTCCTTCAGGGACAGGTGACGGCCGGCCATTTCGGCGAGGGAAGCGGCTTTGCCTGCCCCTTCGTCTACGGCGGTCTTTCCTGGAGCAAGAACGCCTGGTTTGCCGATGCCGGCTATGTCCGGGACGTTCCCAACCAGCTGCTGGACCTGTCGGCCGGTAAAACCTGGACCTTCGACAAAAAGCGCCAACTGGGCGTGGCCCTGGGTTTCCGCCCGTTCCTGAACAGGGAATTCAGCGCCTCGCGCTTCACTTTCCGCATCTTCTGCCGAATTTAATCCAATCCCCATATGAAAAAACTATTAGTATTTATTGCAGCTTTGTCTATGCTTAGCGCCTGTAACCAGCAGCCCCGGAACATTTTCCTCCAGGAGTGGGACACCCCGTACGGAACGGCTCCCTTCTCCAAGATTACGCCAGACCAGTATATGCCCGCCTTCCAGGCCGGCCTGGAAGAGCAGAAAGCCAATATCGAGGCCATCGTGAAGAACACGGAAGCCCCCACCTTCGAGAATACCATCGTGCCTTTCCTGCACGCCAGCCCCATCCTGGACAAGGTTCAGGGCGTTTTCTTCAACCTGGCCGAGAGCGATTCCACGCCCGAGATGCAGGCCATAGAGGAAGAGGTGACTCCTCTTATCACCGAGGCCTCCAACGAGATCCTGATGAACGAGGACCTCTTCGCCCGCGTGAAAGCCGTTTATGAGAACTCCGCCAGCCTCACCCGCGAGCAGCAGATGTCCGTGAAGAAGATCTACGAGAGCTTCATCCGCAACGGCGTGGGCCTGGAGCCCGAAGCCAAGAAGCGCTTTGCGGAGATCAATACCCGCCTGGCCACCCTGAGCCAGAAATTCGGCCAGAATCTGTTGGCCGAAAACAACGCCTTCAAGGAGAAGACCGGCATCACCGTAAGTGAATATTACGACTTTATGGGCTCCTGCGAGGACCGTGAGAAGAGAAAGGAAGTATTCCTGGCATACTCTACCCGCGGAAACCACGGGGATGATCACGACAACAACGCCATCGTGCTGGAAACCCTGCGCCTGAGGGCCGAGATGGCCGAACTGCTGGGTTATCCCAATTTCGCCGCCTACCAGCTGTCCAACAAGATGGCCGGTACCCCCGAGACCGTGGACAACTTCCTGCAGCCCATTATGGACGCCTCCATCCGCAGCGCCAAGGAGCAGGTAAAGGAAATGGAAAAGATCGCCGGCCACCCGATCAAGGCCTGGGACTGGAGCTTCTATGCCGAGAAACTCCGTTCCCAGAAATATGCCCTGGACGAGAGCCAGACCAAGCCTTACTTCCAGGCCGACAGCGTGCTGAAGGGTGTTTTCACCGCCGCCGAGAAAATCTACGGCCTCCATTTCGAGGAGGTAACCGGAGAGGTGGAGGTGTACCAGCCTTCCGTGAAAGCCTATAAGATCACGGATGCCGACGGCTCCCTGATCGGCATTTTCTACCGGGACTACTATGTGCGTCCCACCAAGCGCGGCGGTGCCTGGATGAACAATTTCCGTGAGCAGGAAGCCGGCGTTCGTCCCATCATCGTGAACGTGTGCAACTTCCCGGCCCCCGGCGCGGATCCTACCGAGGCCAAGCCCAGCCTTCTCACTGTGGACAACGTGCAGACGGCCTTCCACGAGTTCGGACACGCCCTGCACGGCTTCCTGAGCCAGTGCCACTATGTCAATGTGAGCGGCACCAACGTGGCCCGCGACTTTGTGGAGATGTTCTCCCAGTTCAACGAGAACTTCGCCTTCGTGCCGGAAATCCTCACCTGCTATGCCAACCACTGGGAGAGCGGAGAGCCCATCCCGGCCGCCCTGGTGGAGAAGATCCGGAAAGCCCTCAAGTTCAACCAGGGCTTTATGACCGGCGAACTCTGCGCCGCCTCCATCCTGGATATGAAGTGGCACGAGCTCTCATCGGCCCAGCTCTCCACCTTCACGGACGCCCAGAGCGTGCGTGACTTCGAGACCAAGGTGTGCGACGAGATGGGTCTTATCGGCGAAATCATCCCCCGTTACCGCACCACCTACTTCAACCACATCATGGGCAGCGGCTACAGCGCCGGCTACTACGGCTATCTGTGGAGCGAAGTGCTGGCCGTGGATGCCTGGGAGAAGTTCAAGGCCGACGGCATCTTCAATCCCGAAACCGCCAAGGCCTTCCGCCAGACCTTCCTGGAGAAGGGCGGCTCCGAAGAGCCGATGGTGCTCTACAAACAATTCAGAGGAGCCGAACCCGACCCCTCTGCCTTGATGCGTGCACGCGGACTGAACTAACGGATATAAGAGGTTAATACCTTCATGCTGCCGTCGGGGACAAAACAAATGTCGTCGGCGGTAGCTGGTATTAAGACGGTCTCTCCCTGGCGGACGGGGACTTCCTCTCCGTCCACTTCCAGGGTTCCTTCACCCGAAAGGCACATAACTACCATAAAGGAGTCTATGTCGCTGAGGTCCTTGGCGTAGGGGAGGGTGAGGTCGTAGATGCTGGTGGTGAAATACTGACAGCTGACGACTTCCTGCTCCTCGTTCTGCTCGGGGCTGTAGTGGGTGCGGTAGTCCGGGTATACGGTGTAGTCGATGGCGTCCTTGGCCAGTTCGGTGTGCACCTCGCGGGGCTTGCCGTCCAGGCCCAGGCGGCCGTAGTCGTAGATACGGTAGGTGATGTTGGAGGTTTGCTGGATCTCTGCGATGAAGCAGCCGCCGCAGATGGCGTGGATGCGGCCTGCGGGCAGGAAGAAAACGTCTCCGGGATGCACGTCGTAGCGGGCCAGCACATCGGTAATGGTGCCGTCGGCCACCTTGGCGGCATACTGCTCGGGGGTAATCTTTTCCGTGAGGCCGGCCAGCAGGTGAGCGCCTTCATCGGCCGCCACCACATACCACATTTCGGTTTTCCCCTTGGAGCCGTTGTGCCGTTTGGCGGCCAGCTCATCGTTCGGATGCACCTGGATGGAGAGGTCGGAGAGGGCGTCGATGAACTTAATCAGCAGCGGGAATTCGTCTCCGGTGTTCTCGTAGACGTGTTTTCCCACCAGCTCTCCCTTGTAATCTTTCACCAGCTGGGCGATGGTCTTCCCCTTCAGGGGGCCTTCGGCCACCACGCTCTCGTTTCCGGCCACGCCGGAAAGCTCCCAGCTTTCTCCAATGTGTTTCTGGTCTGTTTCTATGCCTTTGTAAGGGGCGATTTTTTCACCGCCCCATACGATGGTCTTCAGGATGGGTTCAAATTTCAGAGGACTCATAATCTATTCTCCCATAATGTATTCTAAGGTTCCGCCGGCTACGATGTCCCTGTACTCGATGTACGGAAGGGCATAGGCCTGGCCGTTGAGTTTCACGCTCTTGATGTGCGTCTTGCCGGAAGTGACGCCCTTGGCGGTGATGGTGAAGTCTCCACCGGCCACTTTTACCACCATCTTCTCAAACAGGGGAGCGCCGAACCAGAAGCGCGGCAGGGCGGGTTCCACCTGGTAGAAGCCCATGGAGGACATCAGGTACCAGCCGCTCATCTGGCCCACGTCTTCGTTGCCGGCGAGGCCTTCCACGTCGTTGAAATACATTTCCTTGTATACCTGACGCAGGCGGTCGGCCGCCTTGTCGGGCTGGCCCAGCATGGAATAAAGGTAGATGGTGTGATGTCCCGGCTCGTTTCCGTGGGCATACTGGCCGATGAGGCCGGTGATGTCTGCGGAAACATTCTCGCCCTCCATGTGGTCCGGGGCCTCGAACAGGCCGTCGAGCTTGGCGACCGTGGCTTCGCGCGAGCCGAACAGCTCCACGAGACCGTCGACATCCTGCGGGACGAGCCAGATGTACTGCCAGGCGGTACCCTCGGTGTATTCGGAGACCCGGTGGTTGGAGAAGATCGGGTCGAAGGGTTCGGTGAAGGAACCGTCGACCTTGCGGCCCCGCATGAACTGCAGGTCCGGATCCCAGAAGTGGCGGTAGGAGTGGCTGGCGTCGCGGTAGACGG
>JAEEGL017057536.1_pt1 | contig 12600 bp, 11 predicted proteins | sample 9134231 | NCBI WGS metagenome assembly JAEEGL01 (sample SAMN16246548, study PRJNA631951) | gut metagenome | biome: gut microbiome; feature: rumen; material: fiber-attached | host: Bos | place: Iran: Karaj | collected 2018-10
ATTCAGGAAATATGATATAGTAGTACCGTTATCTACAATAGATTGATATTCCCAAATAATAAAGACGTATAAGGAGTATGGTAATGAATTGCAAGGATAAGCTGAAGAACTGGTGGGAGAACGTGGATGCGAAGATGGTACTCATCGCAACACTCGGTACCGCCATTGTAGTATACTTCTATTATCTTTCATTAGAACCTATAAACAGTGACTGTCTTGCAGAGGGCTTTCTTGAATATCACAACACACGATGGGCAATCTCCCTTGGGAGATGGGGAGTTCCCTTATTTGCATCTTTTACCGGTAATGTCATTCTGCCCACATTATATCTTCTGCTATGCGTTTTATGTGTTGCTTTTTCAGTCATGCTGTTGTCCGATTTATGGAAGATACAAGGCAGACTGATACGATGTCTGCTTGGATCACTTATGATAGTCGCCCCTGCCGTGGTTTATCCTATGGTATCCATACATGCATTCCTTTCCTGCGGAATAAGCGGATTTCTCTCTATTCTGTCAGTATATGTATTGCTATCATCAAATAAACTGTCACATTTCATAGCCGCTTCACTGATAATGACCTTTGCTCTGGGTTCATATCAGCCCTATATCGGAGTTATCCTTGTGACCCTAATAGGAAGCCTGATATTGAAAATATTCAGACAAGATGATATTTCATTTATTGATCTGCTTAAAACGGTCCTTCGAATGGGCGTCTTCTTTGTCTGCGGCCTCGGACTGTATTGGCTTTCCATGCAGCTTCTGTTTAAAATATTTGACACCGGCCTTTCAGAATATGCCGGAGTCAATCAAATCGGAATAATAAATACAATCATAAACACACTTCATTATGTAAAACGGACCTATCGGGAGTTTATAGCTTATTATCGAGATACTCTGCTGGCCGGAAATCTGTTTTGGTACATGCTTTTCATCATTACTCTTTTGGGAATAGCCTTTCTGCTCGTAAAAGAATATAAAAAGAAAAAGTACTGGAAAATTCCTGTGGTGCTAATGCTGATTTTCATCATGCCGCCATGTGCAAACCTGATAGATATCATAGTTCCTGGACACGGTATTCAGCTTCATATGACATATCAGATGCATATGCTGGCACCCATATGTATTGCCGTTATAGATCTAGTTATTGAAAGGATAGAATTTGCAGGAAAGCTCTTCAGAAATTCAATATCACTGATAGTGATGATATGTTTCAGCGGATTGATAATCGGATACAGTATGCGGGCATACAGTTCATTCCGTACAGTGGATATCGGAAGCCGGTATATTAAATACAATGTCGGCAACGCTCTGTCTCACGCCCTTGAAGACGAAGCATATACCGAAGGAATGCCTATAGTATTTATGGGTTTCGTAAATGATGACCCTGTACAGGAAAAAAATCCATTGAGGAAGTACAGCTACTATGAAAGGGCTTATCCATTCTGGAAAGACAAAGGAGAGGTATTTTACGTTTGGCCCGAGTACTGCTGGTATTATTTCGGTATAGACATAGGAAACATTACAGAAGAACAATATGATCAGATTATAGACAGCGAGGAGTTTGCGTCTATGGAGCAGTATCCGTCAGGCAAAGCATACAAAGTTATAAATGATTGCTATGTGATCGTTATCGACAGTGGATCCGTAGCCAAATAAAGAAATGTTTCAGGAGGTATTCATGTCAGAAAAAAAAGAATTCCTGCTTTCAATTGTGGTACCCGTCTACAAAGAAGAGGCAAATATCACGCCTTTCCTTCAACGCACCATAAAGGTTATGCAAGATAACGGATACAGATATGAGATCCTGTTCTGCTTGGATCCATCTCCTGACGGAACGAGGGACGTCATTTGTTCTCATATAAAAGAGAATGAAAACATAAAACTGCTGCAGTTCTCAAGAAGATTCGGCCAGCCTTCATGCACTTTGGCGGGTATTTTCGAATGTAAAGGAGATGCCTGCATAGTGACAGATGTAGATCTTCAGGATCCCCCGGAATTGATAAAGGAAATGGTAGACCGATGGCAGAATAACGGATGTGACGTAGTATATGCGCAGCGTAAAACCAGAGAAGGAGAGCATCTTATCAAAAAAATAATAGCGCATGTCGGCTACTCTGTTATAAATAAACTTGGGGAAGTCAAGATACCGGTAAATACCGGAGATTTCCGATTAATGGATCGTAAAGTAATAGAAGCTCTCCGTGAATCAAAAGAGCGGCATGGTTTCTTACGTGGCATGGTAGCTTTCGTCGGATATAAACAGGAAGCTGTTCTGTTCGACAGAGACAAAAGAAATTCAGGTGCTGGCAACTATAATCCGTTTGTTGGTTCTCTCTACATAGGACTAAACGGGATCATCTGCTATTCCAAAAAGCCTCTTGAATATGTCACACTTCTCGGAGTATCGTTATCTGCCGTCGGAGGTTTTTCATTCCTGTACTATCTGATATGGGCGATTCTCCATCTGTGTGGCACTGAAATACCTCATATGCCATTCAGCATAGCCCTTATATTGCTTTTTGGCGGCATGAACTTCCTTATACTTGGTCTTTTGGGAGAGTACATAGGCAGGATATATGACGAAGTAAGGGATCGGCAGCGCTACATTATTGACGAAGTCATCGAACAGAAAGACCTGATCAATAAGTAATAGATAATTGATTTTTACTCCCAGCTATACCCCCTGTCTTTGGGAATGATACGGCGCAATGTATAAAGGTCGCTTTTGGCAATATCAGGATAATGATCCTCAAAGTTTTCCCAGCCATCCCACACAGCACTCACAAGCCTTCCCGTGATATGAGCTGCCCTTTCTGATGCGAGATATGCGACGCACTTAGCCGCGTTTTCAATTGATGCTCCGCCGTTTTCTTTTTGCTCTCTCGATTTATAATACTCATCTCCGGCATTCTTCCCTGCATTGAGTATATCTTCCAGCATATTAGTATTCATTGCTCCCGGGGCAATAGCATTTACCCTTATACCATATTCCTCCACTTCTCTTGCAAGAGTTTCCGTAGCCCTGACCACACCTGTCTTTGCTACAGCATATCCTAGGAAATTCGGTCTTGCTCCAGTGGATCCGCCACCGGATACATTCACTATGCTTTTATCTTCTTTTGTGCCGCTAACCCTTATAGCTTCCTTGAAGATGGAAACTGCCTTCCTCATGCTGTACATTACTCCGAGAAGGTTCACTTCAATGACCTTTAGTACCTCATCCCAGTTGTTTTCCTCAAATTTTCCTATAGGTCCCTGTATACCGGCATTATTCACAACGATATCCAAAGCTCCGTCAAATCTGTCCAGAGTAAATGAGTAAAGACGATCCATATCAGCAGTATCGGACACATCAGCGTTCAGGCTTATAATTACCTGATCCTCACGGGCGACAGCCTGCTCAAGGCTTGATTGAGCAGATGACAATTCATTATCATTTATGGAACATATACATACGTCTGCTCCTTGAAGTACGAATTCCTTTGCAATCCCATATCCAAATCCCCTGGCTCCGCCAGTGATTATCGCCTTTTTTCCGTTAAGTTCATTATCCATCAATATATAAGCCTCGTTCCCTGTCCTTCAAATCTGAACCTGACCTCTCTCATGCCGGTCTTTTTCATAGCATCCCTGAGCCGGACCTTATCTTCCGAATAAAACATGAGAAAACCTCCTCCTCCTGCACCTATCAGCTTACCTCCGAGCGCACCATTATTTATCGCATAATCATACCACTCGTCTATCTCAGGATTTGACATGCTTGAGGAACGTTTTTTCTTTATCTCCCAGTGATGTCTCATGATCTCGGCAAATTTTCTAAGATCTCCCGATTCAAAAGCCTTTCTGGTATCAAGTCCCATCTGCTTAACCATGTCAAGGTTACTCTTCATATCGTTGTCAGCGGCTTTTGTCTTGTCGTCCTGTTCCTTTAAGATTTGCGAAGCCGAACGTTCAAAGCCGGTAAAATACAGTACCAGATTGTCCTCCAGATTATATCGGGTCTCATTTGACATATTTACGGTCTCTACGTCAACAGTTCCATCCTTTCTGAACCACATGGCGCGTATACCACCGTAAGCGGCTATGTACTGATCCTGCTTGCCTATAGGCTCCTTCAGCCTTTCCATTTCCACCTCACAGGCTTCCCTTGCAAGTTCCTCTATGGTAACCAGCTCTCCTTTATACTCATGGAGACATTTCAGAAGCGCAGTCGTGAAACTGCTTGAGGAACCAAGTCCGGTGCCTGCAGGTATATCTGCCATGGACTGTATCTCAAAGCTCTCTCTCCCAAGGTCCAGCATTTTTATGCATTCCCTGAATATCGGATGCCGGATATCATTGACTTCCCGCACGTTTTCCGTCTTTGAATACTTGATAAGCATCTCATCAGCAAAGTTTTCGTGCATAGTGATGTAAACAAATTTATTTATTGCGCCTGTCAGCAAAAAACCTTCGTTTTCTTCATAATATGAAGGCAGATCAGTACCTCCGCCTCCCAATGATATTCTTAATGGACTTCTGACTATCAGCATGGCTGCTCCTTCTTATATATTTCTTCCACGACTTTCAGTGCTTCATACGCATCTCTTAATCCGCCTTCTACATTTACATTACCGGCTTTGATCGCATTTACAGTATATTCAAACTCCAACTCCCACGATCTGTCTCCTCGGGGATATTCGTATACTACGGTATCGGGAGGACCCATTTCCGGCAGCATCTGATACCAGGAAAGCTTTTCCAGACCGTAGCTTCCGCCGAGCCCCTCTATCGACAGCTTCGCATGTTTGCAGTATATCTCCAGTGAAAACATATTTTTCCATTCCGTACAGCTTACCTGAAGCCAGGCTGCTCTACCATCCTTCTTCCTGAGGGCGATAAATCCGTTATCATCCACAGGCATGTCCCAGAAATATGTTTCTGCAAATCCCATGATCTCATCAAAATTGCCCATATACCACCTGGAAAGATCTATAAGATGTACTCCCTGATCTATAGTTTCACCACCGCCTGATAAAGAAGCATCTGCCCTCCACTCTTTTTCATAGCCAACCCTTCCGCCATGACCGTATCTGCCGCGTATGAACATCACCTCGCCGGTCTTCCCGGATTCAATTATTCCCTTTGCTTTCTGCATCGCAGGATGATATCTGTGGTTGAACCCAACCTTCGCCACACTCTTTCTCTTCTCAGCTTCTTCGATCAGCGGAAGAAGATCGGAAGACTTTGTCGCTCCGGGTTTTTCCATAATAATATGTTTCCCATGCTGCAAAGCATATAGTGCTATGGGTGGCAGTTGATAATTTAATGTGGATATAATGACAAGATCAATGTCATCTTTTTCTATGAGTTCCTTGTAATCAGCAGTAAAAAAAGAAACGTTCTTTTCTGCTGCCAGCGTTTCGGCTTTATTCTTTTCGATATCACATACACCAGCAAGTGTGTTGACTCCGGTGATTGCATTTGCTCTTTTGCGGCCTATTAGACCACAACCTATTATTCCTACATTCATGTCTTTTATAATATCACACCAATTGTCAGGCTACAATGTCAAACATCCATAGGAGAAGGGAACCCCTCTTTCCAATAAGACAGATATACCTTATGATTTAGATAATGAGAAAAACAAAGGAAATCTGGCTGATGGATATCATTGTAGTAGGGAACGAAAAAGAATTCAATGAGCTTAAAAAGAAAGAAACCATCAAAAGTATTATAGATTACGAGATCGTTATGGCAACAGAAGCAGACAGGGAGGAAATCATGGCGCTTTATCAGACGCAGATCGGACGCGAGTACTGTACCTGGGATGAAAAAATCCCGGATACGAGACGACCGATTTTTTTTCAATATGCATAATGTAAAGGCTGTTTGTTTCTATGAGATAATTGATTTTTCTGTTTTCGGGGAATGCCATATGTTGATCAGTTTTTTGTGTTATGAAAAATAGTTGAAAGATTACAGCAGGAGTAATAGGTGATAGTATACAGTAACGGGATTGATATATATTACGAAATGGTAGGAGTAGGCCGTCCCTTGGTAATGGTTCATGGGAACGGAGAGGATCATACCATTTTTGATAAGGCGGTAGATGTCCTAAAGGAGAGCTTTACCTGCTACCTTGTGGATTCCAGGGGGCATGGGCAGAGTTCGTCTGTGGATGTTTTTCATTATGATGATATGGCATCGGATATGATCGGTTTCATGGAAGAGCTGGATCTGCGGGATGTCGTGTTTTATGGATTCAGTGATGGCGGGATAGTCGGACTTTTGGCGGCTTCCAGGTGTGAGAGGATCACTTCGCTGATTGTGAGCGGGTCTAATGTTTCTCCGAAGGGGGTTAAGCTTTGGTTGAGGATCCTTTTTCGGGTGAAGTATTGTTTTAAGAAAGATCCTTTGTTGGAGCTTATGATCCGTGAGCCGGATATTAAGGATGAGGTTTTGAGTGGTATAAATGCCAAGACTTTAGTTCTGGTGGGGAGCAGGGATATCATTGTTGAGCGGGAGACCAGGCATATTGCTTCTGTTATTCCTGACGCAGAGCTTCGGATACTTGATGGAGAGGATCATGGATCTTATATCATCCATAATGAGAAGATCGGAGAGATGATCCGGGAGTTTGCAGATGGATAGATTTATAAAGAAAATTATTTTGCTTCAGGTAGTCCTGTCGGTCTTTTTGTCCGGTTCTGAGGCATATGCGGCCTGGGAAAAACAAGGGACGGCTGCATCTGGCGCCGGTGCAGGCCGGGATGGCGAAGTCACGATCGTCATGGCTGGGGATGTGCTGATGCATGACAAGGTCATAAGGTCCGGGCTTAAAAGCGACGGAAGCTATGATTATGACGGGCTTTTTGCACACGTAAAGGATGAGATAGGAAAAGCCGATATCGCGATAATAAACCAGGAGACCATACTCGGCGGCGAGGAGCTTAAATACTCCGGATACCCGTCGTTCAATTCGCCCTTTGAAGTCGGTGATGCCGAAGCGAAAGCCGGATTTGACGTGATACTTCAGGGAACGAACCATGCCCTTGACCGTAGGGCAAAGGGGATAGAGAACTGCCTGGAGTTCTGGGACAGTACCTATCCTGAAATAGAAGTGCTGGGAATTCATGACAGCGAAGAAGACCGCAGCGAACTCTGTGTCATCGAAGAGGACGGTATCAGGATAGCATTCCTGAATTATACCTATGGTACAAACGGGATACAGATGCCTAAAGGAAAGGGGTACCTCGTCGATTATATGAGTAGGAAGAAGGTGAGGGAAGATATTGAGCGCGCTGAGAAGGAAGCGGATATCACCGTGGTATGCCCTCACTGGGGGACAGAGTACAGCCTGGATAAGTCAAAGGAGCAGGAAGGCTGGGCTGAGTTTTTCCTTGAATGCGGGGCGGATCTTTGTATCGGGACGCACCCCCACGTCATAGAGCCTTTTGAAGTGATAAAGGATGGTAAAGGAAATGAGATGCCTGTGTATTATTCATTGGGAAATTTCGTAAACTATACTTCAGGCAGGGGAAAAGGCGTGATGAACCGTATGGTGGGAGGACTGGCGGAGGTGAAGATAGGCCGTGACGGCAAAGGGTCGGTAAAAGTTCTGGAGACAAAGGTCCGTCCTATAGTCTGTCATTTATCAGATAATGAAATATCCGCATATTTCCTTGAAGACTATACGGAAGAGCAGGCCGGGGAAAACCTTATCCGTAAGCAGGATCCGGATTTTTCGCTGGAAAACTGTGAGAAGCTGGTCTCGGATATCTGGGATAAAAAAATGATCGGCAGTGTGATACAATAATGCCATGAACATCCTGGGATTTTAAGGAGATATCCGCAAGGGAACCGCTGCATGGCGGTAAAAGGGAGGTAGACATGAAAAGAAAAAGATGTTTGATGAGCATGTTCCTTATCATGGCCATGGCCGTGGCTAACGTATCATGCGGCAGTTCGGATGTCGCGGGCACGGAAGTGTCAACGGAAGAAACGGCTGCCAATGCTGAAGGCACGGAAGCGGCAACAGAGGATACGGCTGAATCGCTGTTTTCTTCCGATAATAAATCAGGCGGAGGGGCATCCCACACAAGCGCGATTTTTGAACGCCCTGTCCTGGTAAATATGGCCCTGGTAACTAAAGACGCGGATGAAGTCAAGGCTTCCGTTTCCGAGTATAAAGTCGAGAGCGACCTTAGCAATATAATCAACAAGGACAGGATATATCTTCAGGATGACTGGAAGAAGCATCTTATTTCGGACGGGTTTTTCGTTTTAGATTCAGGCGGGGCGGAATTTTTCGAAACATATGAGAGTAACCGCTACTCGATGACGCCGAATTTCGTAACGGTGGATTCCCTGATGCACAGTTATCACCTCTATTTTGCGTACCTCCTAAAGAGGACGGAAAAGGCCAAGCTTTGCGATGAGCTCATTGAGCTTACGGACATAATGCTTGAGAACAGCATAAAACAGAAAGAAGATATGGGCGCCTCGGGAGAGTGGGAAACAGCCTGCGACAGGAACATTGCGTTCTTTGCGGTAGCAAAGGCTCTTCTTGACACATCATACGATCCCGCAAAGGATAAAGGCGTGGATGCTGAAGCCCTGAAAATGGCCAATGCCGAGCTGGACCTTATCAACGGGGCAGCCGGCGTGGAGTATTCGCCCCTGTGGGAAGACCTGAAAGAATACGAGGATTATACCCAGTATAAGCCCAGGGGATATTACGATACCGATGAAAAACTGAAAAAGTATTTTAAGGCGATGATGTGGTACGGAAGGAGGAACTACGCACAGAAGTCGGAAGCCATGGACAGATGCGCGCTCCTTATGACCGCAGCCATGGATGATAAAGCGTATGACCTATGGTCAGGGATATACGCGGTGACATCGTTCTTCGCGGGAGCCAGCGATGATAACGGAGTCTGTGAATATCAGCCGCTGATAGAAGAAGCCTATGGAAAGAAGGTTTCCGATATCAAGCCAAAGGATCTGGCCGATGATACAGCCTTTGATAAATTTCATAGCTTGACGGAAAGCCTCGATCCTCCCGCTATCAATTCCGTCCCTATGGAAGATGACGGAGGAGAGACCGATAAAGCTGAGGAGAACGCGGGATTCAGGTTCATGGGACAGCGCTTCTCGGTAGACGAGGCGATCTTCCAGAAGCTGATCTATGCTTCGGTCGGCGAGAATAAGGATGGCGATAAACGCATGCTTCCCGATGCGCTCGACGTACCTGCTGCCCTGGGAAGCGATACCGCTGAAAAGATCCTCAGGGATGACCTTAAAGCCATGGAGTATGAGGATTATGGTAAAAACCTTGAGAAGCTGAGGTCTACCATAGGATCCGCGGGAGATGAGACATGGTATGCTTCGCTTTATTCAGAGTGGCTGAATACCTTAAGGCCGCTTCTTGATGAAAAAGGAAAAGGTTATCCTATGTTCATGCAGAATGAAAACTGGCTTAAGAAATCCCTGGAAGGATTCCTCGGAAGCTATACGGAGCTTAAGCATGATACGGTCCTTTATTCGAAACAGGTGATAGCGGAAATGGGCGGAGGAGATGAAGAGGTCGTCGACTACAGAGGCTATGTGGAGCCGGAGCCCGTGGTATATAAAAGGTTCTCTGAAATGGCGGAAGGGACCAAGACGGGACTGGATAAGTTCGGCCTGCTGGATGACGACGTTTCCGAAAACCTTGACAAGCTTTCAGATATAGCGGACAGGCTGCATGACATCTCCGTAAAAGAGCTGAAGGATGAGAAGCTTACGGATGATGAGTATGAGTTTATCGAGATATACGGAGGAGAGATAGGACACTTCTGGTATGAGGCATATCAGGATGAAGAAGGCGGCGGGGAATCCATGGACACCAGACAGTTCCCGGCTCCTCTTGTAGTAGATGTCGCGACGGATCCCAACGGCACTGTCCTGGAGCTTGCTGACGGAGAAGTCTCCATCATTTATGTAGTGGTTCCCGTGGAAGGTAAATTAAGGATCGCAAAAGGCACGGTCTATAATTTCTATCAGTTCTCCATGCCTTCGGATAAAAGAATGACTGATCACGAATGGAGGGTCATGCTCGGGATAGATGCCGATGATTCCGGTGAATTCCATTGGGAGGAGACCGATCTTCCGGATAAGCCTGTATGGACGGGAAGCTACCGCGTTTCTTACGAAACCGAAAACTGACCGCGGCCGTTTCTTTGACAGCCGCAGCAGGCATGGCATCGCTCATATTCCTGCTGTGGCTGCACGGCGCGTTCCTCCCGCGCTGGATAGAATGGGACAAAAACGCTCCTGATATCATCCCCGAGGGGGTTAAATACAAGCTGTCGGATGAATGGCTGATACAGGATGCGCTTATCTTCGATATAGACGGCTGCGGAAAGGATGAAACGGTCATCCTTTTATGGAAGAGGGGGAGCTATGGCAGTAAGCGTCCCACCTGGGTCAAGCGGGATGAGACAGGGTTTTCGCAGCATATCTTTATCTATAAAGAAAAGGAAGATGGCTGGCATCCGATATGGATGAGCTCGAAACTGCATTTTGAGGCTGCCGGCTTCATGGAAGGAGCGGAGATACCGGGCACAGGAAGGCCAAGCCTTGATACGGTCGCTCCGGACGGCAGCAGGACCCGGTGGGGATGGCTTAGCTGGGGATTAGTGGAGGTGGATTGAAAAGGATCAATCCATCTCTTTCATTTCATAGGAGATGTCAGCATGAGCGCTGTTCTCATCATTTTCCCAGCATGAAAGGATGCGGTCGATGACGAGCCTGGCGTGAGGCGGCGTGGTCTTCAGCAGTATCACAAGGAACTGGTTTTTGCTGCTCTGTGTTATCACATCGCTTTGGCGCAGCGAATGCCTCATTTTATCAAGGAAAGCATCGGTGACGGTAGACAGTTCCGTATCATCACCGTCTTTTTTATCCAGGGAAAACAGTACGACATGTATCTTTTTCTGGTAGTTTGTATTGACACGCACAAGGAACTGATAGATGAGCCTGAACTGCTCCATCGGAAGCACCAGGGCTCCCTTCGCGGGACTCCTCTCCGATAATATGGTGACTGCGCTTCCTATATCCGTGGCATCCGCTTCATCAGTCTGATCTTCTCCGGCGCTTTCATGGTATACGGCATAGCCGTGTTTGCCGTTCTGCTTGACGGAATAAAGAGCCTTGTCGGCTTTCTTGAAAAGCGTCAGAAAATCAATGCCGTCTTTCGGAGCTATGGCGCAGCCTATGGAAGCTCCGAGTGGAATGGACATATCATCTCCCATGAATTCCATCGCGGAAGTTATGATATTTTCATTGATATATCTTGTCTTTTTGGCTATGACGTCTTCATCCGTGACGTTCTGGCAGTAGACAATGAATTCATCGCCGCCCATACGTCCTGCTATGTCACTTCCCCTGATAGCTGAGCAGATTATTTCCGCAAAACGTATCAGCACCTTATCACCCATATCATGGCCGTAGATGTCATTTACGGGCTTGAAGCTGTCAAGATCTATCATCAGCAGCGCGCCCTTTGACAGGCGGCAGATATTGTCTATTTCCGTCTGGACTGAGGACTTATTTAAGAGACCTGTCATCGGATCTGTTTCGGCGGCTTTTTTCAGGCCCTGTATCTGATCCACGGTCTGAAGTATATTTCCGACGCGGCGTAAAAGCACGTCTGCGCGGAAGGGTTTGCGGATAAAATCCAGAGCGCCTGTCTCAAAGCCCTTGCTTTCTATCTCGTCATCAAGGTCTGCTGTCATAAACATGAAGGGAATATGGTGCCCGGATTTATTCTGAAGCGTCTGCTGCAGTTCGAAGCCGTCCATTCCGGGCATCCGAAGATCCGAGAGTACCATATCGGGGGTTTCCTTCTGATAAAGACGTATCGCGTCTTCTCCCGAGGTGGCGCATACTACATTATAGGCTGTGGCTAATATGTGTTCGGTCATGGCAAGCGAAATATGCTCGTCATCCACGATCATTATTTTACTTTTTGACATACAGGTCTTTTCTCTCCTGACTCTTCTGAGATTTATTTAGTTCTCCCCGGCACCACTCGCGCATGGCGCTCGTAAGCGGTGCCCAAAATAAAGCCATAGGGGTTATTGCTGCATTCAAAGCTGACCCCGGCACCACTCGCGCATGGCGCTCGTAAGCGGTGCCCAAAATGAGCCCAAGGGCTCATTTTGCCCAGGAAGCCGTTCCTCTGCCAAGTTGACTCCTAGAAAGTTCTAGGTGGGTCATGGACGTCTTCTTTCCTGTCTTCCTCTCTGCACATAAAGTACTGCGGGCAAGCCCGCAAGGAGGCCTGACATTTATCGAAGATGATGCTCTAGTCCCGTTTAAAGTATCTGTAGGTTCAAATAAACAGAGGCTGTCGTACTCCCCAGGCTGTTTTAAATTTTATCAGAACCAAAACGCTTTGCACATATGCTTTCTTAATGATATACTATCAAAGGTTTTTAAGAATGTAAATTAATACGGAGGATAGAAAATGAAGCATATCAAGACTCTTAACACCAAGGACTATAAGAAGTCAGCCGTAAAGGGCGGGGGCGGTGAGTGCCAGACTTCATGCGAGTCGGCAGGCAAGACGGGC
>JAEEGL017192348.1_pt1 | contig 12600 bp, 5 predicted proteins | sample 9134231 | NCBI WGS metagenome assembly JAEEGL01 (sample SAMN16246548, study PRJNA631951) | gut metagenome | biome: gut microbiome; feature: rumen; material: fiber-attached | host: Bos | place: Iran: Karaj | collected 2018-10
CTTTGCCGTCCATCCGATGGAGGGGTTTGACTCCGACGCCGACGGCGCGCCAGGGGAACTCGCCTTCCGCAGATACGAGCGCTACGCCCATGGCGCATTTGGCCTGATTTGGTTTGAGGCGTGCGCCGTCCTTTATGAGGCGCGCTCGAATCCGAACCAGATGTGGATAAACGACGGCAACTGGCGCGTCATCGCTGACATGCTCGCCCGAACTCGCCGCATCTCGCGCGAACTCAACGGATTCGAGCCTGTCTGCATCCTGCAGCTTACGCATTCTGGCCGCTACAGCCGCCCAGACGGCAAGCCGACGCCGATCATCGCGCATCACAGCAAGTTTCTCGACCCCATCCACAAACTGCCGCCAGACTATCCGCTCGTCTCGGACGAATATCTTGACAGGCTGCAGGACTCATTCGTACATGCCGCCGAACTCGCCCAGAGGGCAGGCTTTGACGGCGTTGACATCAAAGGATGCCACCGCTATCTCATGGCGGAACTCCACGCCTCATACCTGCGCGAAGGGCGCTACGGCGGCTCCTTCGAGAACCGCACGCGGCTCATGCGCGAAACCGTCGCGAAAGTGCGTGAACGCTGTCCAGGCCTTTATGTCACGACGAGACTGAACGCCTGCGACATGCTTGAATACCCATTTGGCTTTGCGATGTCAAAGGACGGACGCCGCGTTCCAGACCTCTCCGAAACGCGGCAATATGTCGAAATCCTTCGTGGACTCGGCATGAAGTTCATCAATCTCACCATCGCGAATCCGTACTACGAGCCGCATTACGGAAGGCCATACGACACGCCGATCATCGGCGGCGCCGAGTCGCCCGAGCATCCTCTCGTCGGGGTTGCGCGCATACTCGACATCGTCGCTCAGATGCAGCGCTCCTTCCCTGATTTCCCGTTCATCGGCACTGGCTACACGTGGCTGCGCCACTATCTGCCTTACGCCGCTGCCGGCGCCATCGCCAATGGCCGCGCCAGCCTCGTAGGACTTGGACGCGGCGCGTTCGCCTATCCAGACACGCCTAAAGACGTCTTCGAGAAGGGGGCTATGGACGCCTCAAAAGTCTGCATAACATGCTCCCGCTGCACACAGATTATGCGGAATGGCTCCCATACTGGCTGTGTCATTCGCGACGCAAAGGTCTATATGCCTTGGTACAAGGCTTGCACACAATAGTTTGTATTTAACTTGTAATGAATAACTTATGACAATTCTTGTGATAGATGCCCAAGGCGGAGGGGTCGGCAGGCAGCTTATTTCAGCCATTCGCGAGAAGCTGCCGGACGTGGATGTGATGGCCGTCGGCACCAACACCGTCGCGACTGCCGCGATGCTGAAGGCGGGGGCCACGCATGCCGCCACAGGTGAAAACGCCGTCGTCGTTGCATGCCGCAAGGCTGATTTCATCCTCGGCCCTGTCGGAATTGTCATCGCCGATTCGCTCTACGGCGAGATATCCCCTGCGATGGCTCTTGCCGTCGCCCAAAGCGCCGCAAAGAGGATTCTTCTTCCGTTCAACCACTGCGACAACATCATCGCGGGCATGTCAGACCTCAACATGAACAGCCTCGTCCAATCGGCCGTCAAGATCCTTGTGGACGCCACCAAGTGAATGCATGCCATTTTGCCTTGGCAGGACAATGGCGGACATGCTTGTGCTTTTTGCACATCTTTCGGGGGAATGCTTTTGAAAAAAACGTTCCAGCCTATATATTAATAGGTTTACAGGCAAGTTGTCTGGAAAGGGAAGAACAGGAGCGAAAGATGGAAATACACAATATAGCAATTAATATCAGGCACGAGCAGGTGGAGTCATGGAACTTCATGGAACGGCATGTCGAGCAGCTTCGCGGCCATTTTCCAGAGGCGTCCGTGGCGTTATGCCATGACGATGCGGAGTTCGAGTCGGCGTTGCCGTCGGCGGAACTATGCCTTGTCTGGCGGTTCAGGCAGGAGTACTTTGAGATGGCTCCGAACCTGAAGGTTGTCTCGACGCCTGCCGCAGGCCGCGACTATTTCACTGTCACGCCGCCGCTGAAGGTTCGGATGCTCTACGGGCAGTTCCACGGCGAGATAATCGGCGAGACGGTGGTCGGAATGCTTCTCGCGATGACGCGCGGGATAGTGCCGGCGCTCACGAAATACGCGAAGGCGGAGTGGCCCAGGAAGGAACTCTGCCCGCTGATGAGGCCGCTGCGCGGCAGCCATGTCGTCATACTCGGCTTCGGACATGTCGGCGAGTGGATCGGAAGGCTCCTCAAGCCGTTCGGCGTGCGGATAAGCGGACTGCGACGAAGCGCATTCCATCCAGGCCCCGACTGGTTCGACGACGGCGACAGGATATTCGACGAGAGCACAATCGACGAAATCCTGCCGACCGCTGACCATCTGATACTCTCGCTGCCAGGCGGGATCGGAACGGACAATTTTCTCAACGGACACCGAATCACGCTGCTCAAGCCGAGCGCGACGATAATCAACGTCGGGCGAGGCAACGCGATAGAATCAATGTCGCTGTTCTCGGCGCTGTCGGCAGGGCGGATAGCTGGTGCTTTTCTGGATGTGTTTCCAGACGAGCCGCTGCCGAAGGACTCTTTCTTCCGACAGTGCCCGAACCTATGGAGGATGCCGCATGCGTCGGCAATTTCGGTGAATTATTTGGACTTATATGTAAAAGACCTTGCCAGGCAGATGGCGGGGCTGGAAAAAAGCGATTATGATAATACCTGACAATTCGATAAACATAGGCATGTCGGCAAAAAACGTCGGCAAGGCCATATTGGAGTACGAGGGACGGAAGATCGAGATTCCCGTCATCGAGGGGACCATGGGCGAGAAGGCGCTTGACATCCGCAAACTTCGCGCGCAGAGCGGCTTTGTCACCTACGACCCTGGCTACGTCAACACAGGCTCCTGCTGCAGCAACATCACTTACATCGACGGCGACAGGGGCAAGCTCCTGTACAGAGGCTACAGCATCGAGGACCTTGCGGAGAACTGCAGCTTTCTGGAAGTGGCGTATCTTCTCGTGCATGGCTTCCTTCCGAACAAGGAGGAGTATGCCGCGTTCAGCAAACTCATGAACCAGCACTCGATGCTTCACGAGGACATGAGGCACTTCTTCAACCTCTTCCCTGAGCACGCGCATCCGATGGCGATGCTCTCCGCGATGGTCGTCATGCTCGCGGCGTTCTATCCCGAACTGGAGAACAACCCGAACGAGGCCATTGACAGCATGGTGACGCGCCTGCTCTCGAAGGTCCGCACCATCGCGGCGTTCGCCTACAAGAAGATGAAAGGGCATCCAATCGTCTATCCGAAGCCAGAGCTGAGCTACTGCGAAAACTTCCTCAACATGATGTTCTACACGCCCGTGAACGGCTACAAGCCAGACCCTGTCCTCAACAGGGCGCTCAACACGCTGCTGATTCTGCATGCGGACCATGAGCAGAACTGCTCATCGACGGTCGTGAAGACGGTCGGCTCGTCGGACGCGAACCTCTACGCCTCCGTCGCGGCTGGCATAAGCGCGCTGTGGGGGCCGAAGCACGGTGGCGCCAACCAGAGCGTCATCGAGATGCTTGAGGCAATCTACCGCAATCCAAACTTCAGCATCCCGCGCGTCCTCGAGCGCGCGAAGGACAAGGACGACCCGTTCAAGCTCATGGGATTCGGCCACCGTGTCTATAAGACGTTCGACCCGCGCGCGAAGATCGCGAAGAAGGTCTGCCACACCGTCATGGAGCACACTGGACGCAAGGACCCGCTGCTCGACATCGCCATCAAACTGGAGGAGGCCGCCCTCAACGACCCGTACTTCCAGCAGCGCAACCTGTATCCGAACGTGGATTTCTACACTGGCCTTTCGTACCGCGCCATGGGAATCCCCACGAACATGTTCACCGTCATCTTCGCGATGGGAAGGCTGCCAGGCTGGATAGCGCAGTACCTTGAGATGCGCGACGGCTCGGAGCATAAGATATTCAGGCCGCGACAGATTTACGTCGGCCCAGAAAAGCGTTCCATAATCAAGGACAACTGAACAACTTACAGAGAGGAAACACCGCAATGAACCACCACCTCAGATTCCGCCAGATTCATTTGGATTTCCACACTTCAGGACTCATCCCTGGAATCGGCCTTTCATTCGACGCAGACGAATGGAAACGCACGCTTAAGAACGCGCACGTCAACTCGATAACTCTGTTCGCCAAGTGCCACCACGGCTGGCACTACCATGAGACGAAGGTCGGAAGGATGCATCCCAATCTCGGATTCGACCTCCTGCGGGCTCAGTTTGACGCTTGCAAGGAGATCGGCGTCAACGCCCCCATCTACATCTCTGCGGGGCTCGACGACGCGACCGTCACCGAGGAGCCTGGCTGGAAGAACATCTACATAGACACCAAGACCATGACGCCAATCGCCCCGAACCCCCTCCAGGCGGGGTTCCAGCGCGTGTGCTTCAACTCGCCCTACGTCGATTATCTTGTGAAGGAGGTCAAGGAGGTTCTGGAGCAGTTCCCGAACTGCGACGGCATCTTCACGGATATCATCGTGCAGCCGATCTGCGTCTGCGAACACTGCATGAAGGTCATGCGCGACAACGGCCTCGACCCGCATTCGCTCAAAGACCTGAACATCTGCCGCCGCATGGCGCAGCAGCGCTATTTCAAGATGATTACGGACGCCGTCATGGAGATGAACCCTGAAATGCCGCTCTACCACAACGGCTATGTCAGGCCGAGCGACGCCGAAAACATCAGGCAGTACTACTCGCATCTCGAGCTCGAGTCGCTTCCGACTGGCGGCTGGGGCTACGACCACTTCCCGATGACCGCCAAATTCGCGAAAACCCTCGGCCTCGACTTCCTCGGCATGACAGGCAAGTTCCACACCACGTGGGGCGAGTTCGGCGGCTACAAACATCCGAACGCGCTGCGCTACGAGTGCGCGCAGATGCTTGCGTTCGGCTCTAAATGCAGCATCGGCGACCAGCTACACCCAAGCGGCAAGCTCGACCCTTCCACATACCGAGTGATTGGAAAGGCCTACGCCGAAGTGGAGGCGAAGGAGCCGTGGTGCGACAACGTCGAGAACGTCGCAGAGATAGCCATCCTTCCAGAGGACGCCGTGAGACTTGAGGAGAAGGGCAGCACCGATGGCGACATCGGGGCAGGGCGCCTCCTTCTCGAAGGACACTTCCTCTTCGATGTCATCGGCATGGACAGCGACTTCAGCAAGTACAAGCTCCTCATCCTCCCAGACACCATTCCAATCGGAAAGGAACTGAAGAAGCGGTTGGACGCATATCTCGCCGCAGGCGGAAGGCTCCTGCTCTCGGGCAAGAGCGGATTGGACGCCGACGGCAAGCCGCTGTTCGATTTCGGCGCCAAATTCGAGGGCGACAGCCCAAATCCTACAGAATACATCCTCCCGAAGAAATCGCTTCAGCCAGAGGACATCGACTCGCCGATGGTCGTCTATCTGCGCGGACAGCGCATAAAGGCCTCCCGCGGCAAGAGCCTCGGCAAAATCTACAAGCCGTATTTCAACCGCACCGACCACTACCACTTCTGCTCGCATCAGCAGACGCCATACGTCCCTGAGGCCACCGATTACGACATCGGCGTCCAGAACGGCGGCATCACATATCTCGCGCATCCGCTCTTCAGCATGTACCGCGGCTGGGGCGCCGTCCCGATCCGCCAGTTCCTATGCAATATAATTACTATGGCGCTTGGCTGCGAGCCGCGGCTCACATGCAACCTGCCGTCCGCCGCCCGCATAAGCATGATGCACCAGCCAGCCGAAAACCGCAGCGTCATCCACTTGCTGTACGCGAACATCATGTCGCGCGGCGGCTCGAAGAAGGTCGATGACGTCAATGTCTGGGGCAACGGAATAGTCATCGAGGAACTGCTGCCGCTCACCAACACCACCGTCAAGGTGAAGCCGCTCGCGGACGTCACGGGAGTGACCCTAGAGCCGCAGGCCCTTCCGCTCCAGTACTCCACCGACGCCGAGGGCAACATCTCCTTCAGGCTCGATTCATTCACATGCCACCAGATGGTGGTTCTGCATTATTAGCAGGCACATAAGCAGACATATATAATGGGACGAATGGGACAGATGGGACGATTGTGACCAAAGAAATTCTGCTGTCCCATAAGTCCCAAAAGTCCCATTTGTCCCATTGATGGGCAAATCAAAGCGGAGGTTACCATGAAGAGACTGTGTACGGCATTCATACTGCTGACGGCCCTCGCGTTCGCGGGCATTCGCATAGAGGTCAAGAACGGGGGGCATCTGCGGTTCCAGGAGGTCGTCGATGTAAGGATGACGGCCGAGCAGTACAAGAAATACAAGGACCTGACGCTCAACGAGATAGACTCCTCTGGCCTCATAACGGAAGTGCCCTCCGCATGGTCGGTGGACGAATGGGACGGCGGCGAAAAGGAATACGTGCTCAGCATATTGCTGACAGGGCTCACGCAGCCGAACGTCACCCGCACATTCGAGTTCGGGAAGTTTGGAAACGTCCCTTTCTCGACTGATCTGCATTTCGGCAGCATCAACGATTCAGGCTTCTACATAGCAGACGAGTCGTTCATGCGCATAATCAACCAGTACTTTTCGGTGGTGCACAAGACAAAGGGTGGCGGCGGATGCTTTTCCAATGTCCATTTCGTATCCTCCGACACTGACGACAAGGACCTTGTGCTTCTTGACAGATGTTTCACACAAGATATCGGCAACTATTTCATAAAAGAAGACAAGGAGGCGACGGCGAAGATAATCTCCGCGAACCGCCTGCGCGTAGTCGTAGAGTCGCGCAGCCACTATGCGAACGGCGACAAGGCCGCGCCTGGAAACTTGTATGCCGTCTATCACTACGTGTATCATGCCTTCTCGCCCGTGGTGACTGTCTCCGCGAAGATCACAAAGGACGATGACATCGATTGGAACGAGTTGCATTTCATGCATTTGACGAGCATGGTGAGGAAGTACGACCGATTTGTCTATGGGAACCAGGGCAGGGTGGATGTCCACGAATTCCTGCCGAAGGGCGCGAAGAGTTTCGGCTCCATCGATGCGACAGACTGGTGCGTGATGGAGGATGCGAAGAACGCCGTCGGCGTTGGCGGCATCACACTCGCATGGGACGCGTCAAGCGATTTCTATGATTTCATCAAATGCCACAGTGTACAGAATTTCAAGAATCCGCTCAAGGGCGTGGACGTCATGGCGAAGGTGTATTTCGGTCCCGCCAGCAGCGACAGGACGGTCTATGCGAAGTGGCTTGCGCCGTTGGAGCAGCCGACGGTCACGGTGATTGCGGATGTGCCGTCCCTCACGGCTCCTGGCGAGTTCAAAGGAGAGCACATCCTTGATGACAAGATGTTGAGTTTGGCGTTTTCAGGCGCGGCAGACGGCTTCGCTTGCGTCGGAATCAAATTGTATAGCTTATCGCCAGTCTTCTGCAATGCGAAGGGCGCACGACGTCCTATGTGGGAACTGCACTTCAGGAAAGGCACTGACGCAGCGACGGAGGTTGCCGTCAGCGCTGCCGACGTCCCTCCAGAGCAGACGAGCGTCGAACGCATCGAGAACGGACTGAAGTTCGTCTGGAAAGGCGTCAGAATAGGCGACAGCGGCACGTTCGACGCCATCGCGAAAGTCATTCTAAAATACTATCGATCCGAATGGACTCTGGAGGTCGATAACCACAGCAAGGAGTACGGCCTGTGGGACAGCGAGTTCCCGATACTCTCCAACATCGTTACTAGCGGCACGGCCGACGCGCTCGTGCCCACTGGCAACTGGGGCGGCACTTTATACCATAAATATATGGGAAACTTCAGCGGCAACTATCCATCTTACAACGCCTCACTCCAGATGATGGCGCTGATGCGGGACGGATATGGCCTCTATTACGGCGTCCACGACGGCGGCGCCCGCCCAAAGGACATCTGCATGCGGACTGGGAGCGAGATGTTCACTCGCGTCTGGGCTGAGAACATGGGCGTGCCTGGCAGTGGTAAAAAGGCGGACTTTCCTGTTGTCGTGTCTGTTTTCCAACCCGACTGGTGGGAGGCCGCGAAAATCTATCGCTTATGGGCACTGAAGCAGCCCTGGACCGCCCGTGGTCCCATAAAGGACGATCCCACTTATCCCAAAAAACTGACGGATTTGGGCTTCTGGTTCCTGCTCGGCAGCGATAATGACAAGGAGGTTGAAAGCGTCGTCGGCGACACGATGGACCGCGCCTTCGCGAAGGCGACGGTGCCGACAGGCGTCCACTGGTACAACTGGCATCAGATTCCGTTCGACAACAGTTATCCAGAGTACTTCCCGATTAAGAACGGCGTGAAGGAGGCGACGGAGCGGATGACGAAGCGCGGGCAGGTTGTCATGCCGTACATCAACGGACGCCTCTGGGACACTGGCATAGAATCGTTCAATAGCGCCAAGTCATTTACCTGCAAGAACTTGGATGGCGAAAACTACATTGAGGAGTACGGCTCGCACCGCAAACTCGCGCCGATGTGCCCCTACACGCAACTTTGGCAGGACAAGATAAACGAAATCTGCCTGCGGATGAGGGACGATGTCGGCGTCAACGCAATCTACATCGACCAGATCGGTTCGGCTGCGCCGCAGCTTTGCTTCGATCCGTCGCACGGCCATCCGCTCGGCGGCGGCACACACTGGGTGGATGGCTACAGGAAGATGCTCTCGCGCGTGCGCTCCATGGCCGCCGAAAAGGGATTGTTCATCACCACGGAGAACACGGCGGAGCCGTACATGGACAACGTCCACGCATTCCTCACGTGGAGCCAGAACAACGACACTGACGTGCCGCTGCTTCCAGCGGTCTATTCTGGATACACGACCTATTTCTCTTCGCCGCAGGCTGAAAGCGACAGTCTCGTCGCCTTCCGAGCCGCCCAAGGGCGCGATTTCATGTTTGGTTGCCAGATCGGATGGCACTCGTTCGACATCCTGAAGGACGAACACAAGGAGAAGTTCGACTTCAGCATGCGGCTCGCCGAACTGCGCCTCGCCACGAAGGAGTTCATGGTATTCGGCGAACTCGTCCGTGAAATCAAGCCGTTCAACGCCGTTCCGAAATTGACGGTGACGTTGGGGCGTCGCAATCCGCACTCTTTCACAGTTCCCGCCGTGCAGGGGTACGAATGGGCTGACGCCAAGGGCAATCGTTGTCTCTATTTCATCAACTATTCTGATTCATTGCAGAAGTTTTTATATCGATTGCCCGAAATATCCAGACCATGCAATCTCCTGCGGCGTGTCACAAGCTCAGGAAGAGTTCCAATGGCTGTCGCGTACTGTGGCGAAGGACGCGTTGACTATCTTGAGCCTGGCGAGATTCTCGCCATCATTGTCGAACCCGTCACAAATAGCTCCGAGATTGAAAAGGAAGACGGAACGCGTTCTTACCATGATGGAATAGGTAATTATCCATGCCTAAAAAGCGATTCTTCCATTGCAGAGGAGGCTCGGAACTACCTTGGGAACGGCAACGATCCGTTATTGAGAAAGGCGGCTGTGGAACTTCTTTTCCGCCAAAGGGGAATCACGATTGACATAAATGATGGTGGCATTCCTGCTTCACGGAATATCATCTCGGTGGAGGGGGAGTCGCAGCCTATTCGTTATACAATTTACAACACTTCTGAAAAGCGAAACAAATTGAAGATAGAGTGGCCAGACGGAAGGACGGAGGAGGTCGTCGTCGAAAAGGGCAAAATATCTGGCGAAAAGGAGTTCGGCAGAAGTCATGCGTGGATTCGAAACTCCGTCAAGTTCTCACTGGAGGGTGTCGATGGCACCATGGAGATTCCATTCAATCGCGTCTTCAGGAACGCCGTCCACCTTGAAATGGACTTTCCAGAATCGGTCTATGCGGGCGAGGACTTCATGATTTCCGTCATGGCGAGAAAATACATCTCTTCGGAGAACAGTGTCTTTGTGCAGCTTCAGTTCCCAGAAGGATGGATTGTCGAGCCGCCGCCACTCATTGAAATGGAGAACAATCCAGCAGGAGCCCGAAAGACCGTTGTCTTCAAATGCCGCGCCCCTGTCTCCACGCAGACAAAGGACCTCAACATCACATCCATGATTCTGATGGGGCGGAAACTGCATCCGATAACCATCAAGCGCACGCGTCCGACGGCGCAGGCAGCCAAGGCCAAATCCATCACCATCGACGGCAAGTTGGACGACTGGGCAGACATCCCGCCAATCGCCGTCAACGAACAGACTCCAGACTGCATCAAATATGGCGGCAGCAAATACAACGGCGCGGACGACTGCTCAGCCGACCTCCGCTTCGCGTGGGACGAGAAGTTCCTCTACATCGCTGCCAAAGTGAAGGACGACAAGCACTTGCAGAAGTGGCGCGACGGCAGCCTCTGGAGCGGCGACTGCATCCAGTTCGCGATGGTCGAAGGCGGCCCGCTGCCGCCCTCCCGCGCGCAGGATGTCTCCATGCTCAGGGAGTTCGCAATCGCCGTTGACGACAACGGACCATACGTTTTCAACTGGTGCACAAGGGAGCCTGCCCTCATGGAGAATCCGAACATCGCCGCCGTTGTCGGCGACGGCGAAATCATCTACGAAGCCGCTGTCCCATGGGAGGATATAAATCTCTCCAAGCCATTGTCGGGCAAGAAGTTAGGACTTTCGTTCGTCGTCGCTGACAACGACGGCGACAACCTGCGCGGATGGCTCGAATGGACGCCTGGCATATTCGGCTACAAGGACGGTTCTGAATATGGAACGCTTACATTGGAGTGAAAAGAAGTGGCGACGGCGTCCCGCCGTCGGTCGGGTGGGACGTTAGTGGCGACGGCGTCCCGCCGTCGGTCGATTGGGCGTTTGTGGCCTCTCGCCGTTATTGACATCGCACGGCCGACGGCGGGGACGCCGTCGCCACACTGCGCCGCTCCGCGGCTTTTTGCAAAGATGACCGTTCTGTGTAGAGGCAGTTGGCTCTAAAATTACCGAGAAATAATAAAAACAATAAAGGGATTATCATGAAACAATTGTTGGCAACACTCATGCTCTTGACAACCTTTGCGTTCGCGGGCATACGCATCGACGTGCAGAACGGGCGCCATCAGCGTTTTCAGGAGGTCATCGACGTCAAGATGACCGCCGAGCAGTACGAGACTGCGCAGGCACAGACGCTCTATGAATTGGAGCCGTCGGGAGTAAGGACGGCCGTGCCCTACACGTGGTCGGTCGAAGAGTGGGACGGCGGAGACAAGGAGTTTTTTCTGAGCATCCTGCTGACGGGAATCACGCAGCCGCTGACCGTGCGGACGTTCGAGTTCGGCCAAAATGATGCTCACGGCAAAGAAGACGAATGTACGGTGCCAATGGATTTGTCCTTTGACGACGATTCGGAGCGTCAGTGCTATCGGATTTCAAATCAGTATTTTTCCGTTGAACACGCGATGAAGGGCAATGGCGGATTGTTCAGCAATCTAAGTTTCAAGTTTTCGGGAATGGACGACAAGTCGCTGACGCTTCTGGACAGATGCGTCCTGAAGGGCGTCGGAATCTTCTTCATGGAGAATGACAAGACAGCGATCGCGAAGGTACTGTTCCATACTCCTCTTCGTACAGTCATTGAGGCGAAGACAGGCTATTTTAATGGCTCCAATCCCGCGCCAGGCAACGTTCGCGCCGTCTATCACTACACATACAACGCCTTCTCGCCAGTCGTGAAAGTGAGTGCGAGAGTCATGAAGGACGACGACGCAGAGTGGCGGGAGTTGCAGTTCCTCCATCTCACATGCATGCAAAGGAGTTATGACCGCTTTGTGATGGGCGACAAGGGGGAGGTCAAAATCCATGAGTTCCGTCCAAAGGGTGCGGAAAGCGTTGGCGCGATAAGCGCGAACGAGTGGTGCGTTATGGAAAACGACAGGAACGCGGTCGGCGTGGCTGGGCCGACACTCTGCTGGGATGCGTCAAAGATATATTACGATTTCATCAAAAGCGCCACGGTGCAGGGTTTCCCATCGGATCAGAGGCGGGTTGATTTGTACTCGCGCATGTATTTCGGCCCCGCAAGCAAGGACAGTAACGTCTATGCGAAATGGCTGGCGCCTGAAGCACAGTTGAAGGCGACGGTGAATTCAGACGTGTCGTCGGCCAGCGGGCGCGGAGAGTTCAAGGGGGAACACCTCTTGATCAATCAGCATCTAAGGCTTGCGTTCTCGTCGGCTGCAGACGGCTTCGCGTGCGTCGGCATCGAAAATGCAAAGCGGACGGGACCTGTGTTCTGCTGCGCTGAAGGGGAATCAAAGCCGTTGTGGCGGCTGAACTTCCGAAAGGGGACTGCAGAAAAAACTAACGTGACGTTCAGCAGCAAGGACGTTCCTGCTGAAAAGGCGAGCGTACAAAAGGACGGCGACTCTATTGTCTTTGCGTGGAAGGGCGTGCCGCTTGGCGACAGCACTTTCGACGCCGTCGCCAAGGTGACTCTGAAAGGCGAGCAATCCGAATGGACCTTCACGGTCGATAACCACAGTAAGGAATACGGCCTGTGGGAC
>JAEEGL012990985.1_pt1 | contig 12599 bp, 12 predicted proteins | sample 9134231 | NCBI WGS metagenome assembly JAEEGL01 (sample SAMN16246548, study PRJNA631951) | gut metagenome | biome: gut microbiome; feature: rumen; material: fiber-attached | host: Bos | place: Iran: Karaj | collected 2018-10
CAACGCAATTCCCAAGTACGCCAGGGTAAATGAAAAACAGAAGGGATTGTATGTGTAGATGGTTATGCAAGGAGCGGCTAAAAACAGTGATAGAGCCAGGCCAAAGCAAAGTGACTTGAAGAATAGAGATTTGTTCATGGTGTACCCCCCATAAAGATGCAGAGGTTGTTGCAAAACTGTAGCCAGGGTCTTATGACCCTGTAGGAAGATGTTTTCAAGAAGTTTTGCAACAGCCCCTGTTGCGACGACAATCTGACTAACGCCTGTCAAAGAAGGAAGCTATCACGTTGCGTATCTTGCCGAAGAACAAAAGCAACGAAACGAAAAACACGCTTCCGATTTGCAGTAAAACGCTTCCAGTACCAGCATCAATGTAAGCTAAAGGTGTCATGTTAACCTCCGTGTTGTTTGGGATGGTTGGATTGTGCTTCCTCACCCCCTAGTGTTAAAAACGCAGAAGGAATAGTTGTTTCTACAGGTAAAAATTTGTTTTTGCTTTGTTCCATTCAAGAGTAGTTAGCTAAAGGCTTCTTGTCGGAAACAGATTTTTCCTAAAAAAACAACTTTTTTAGTAGTCTATATTTGCAAGTATAAAATTACGCATTATAGTATATATGTTTTTAAAACACTACTATTTTAGTAGTGTAATTAAGAAACAATGAGATTATTCAGTGCAAGCCAGGTATTTTTGAAACTACCTCCATCAACATACAGGATTGAACGACGAATGACAAAAGCACAGACATTATTCGACACGGTGGGGAATACGCCCCTGCTGCGATTGCGGGCCATTGAAGGCGAGTTGGACGCAGTGGAGCTGTATGCGAAGGCGGAGTATTTCAATCCGACGGGTTCGGTGAAGGACCGTGCGGCGAAGGCTATGATTCTGGACGGGATAGAGCGCGGGGTGTTGACGCACGACAAGACCATCATTGATGCGACGAGCGGAAACACGGGGATTGCCTATGCGGCGCTTGGGGCCGCGCTGGGTTACAAGGTGACTCTATGCCTTCCTGGGAATGCCACGGAGGAACGGAAGAAACTGATGAGGCTTTACGGCGCGGAAATCATTGAGACGGACCCGCTTGAGAGTTCGGATGGCGCGTACAACGAGTGTCGTCGGCTGGTAGCCGAGCACCCAGAGAAATATTTCTATCCCGACCAGTACAACAATGACGCGAACTGGAAGGCTCATTTCGATGGCACAGCGGTGGAAATCTGGGAACAGACGGAGCATCGTGTGACGCATTTCGTGGCTGGTACGGGCACGTCAGGGACTTTCATGGGGACGAGCCGCGGCCTGAAACACTTGAACCCACTGGTGCAGTCGGTCCTCATGCAGCCCGATTCGCCTTTCCATGGCCTGGAGGGGATGAAGCACATGGCCTCGACCATCCATCCAGGGTTCTTCGATGAATCGATTGCGGATGTCAAGCTTGAAGTTTCAACAGAGGAAGCATACACGATGACCCGAAGGCTGGCCCATGAGGAGGCGCTGCTTGTCGGTGTCAGTTCGGGCGCGAATGTCTCGGCTGCGCTGAAACTGGCGAAAACGCTGCCCCCAGGCTCCGTGGTAGTCACCATCCTTTGCGACAACGGCAACCGCTATCTTTCCGCAGGTTTCTGGGAGGAACAATAATGCTGAAATTGACAAGTCAAATAGAAGAGGAAATCCGAAAGGCGGGGGCGGAAGCCTATCCGAATGAATGCTGCGGAATACTAATTGGAAGCGAAGAAGATGGCACCCATGTCGTAAAGGCGCTGAAACCGATTGACAATGCGCGTGAAAGCGGTGAACAATACCATCGCTTTCTGATTACTGCTGAGGAGATGATGCAGGCGGAATTGGAGGTGCGTCGGCTCGGGTTTGAAATCATCGGGTTCTACCATTCGCATCCCGACCATCCCGCAAGGCCGTCGGACTACGACCGCGACCATGCGCTTCCTTTCTACTCGTACATCATTCTGCGTGTGGCGGAAGGCAGGCCTGACCTGATGACCTGCTGGCGTCTGCAGACCAGTCGAGAGGCCTTTGACAGCGAACCATTTGAAGTCCAACCATAACAACAGAGGTAATTGCAAAACTCTCATCGAAATGCGCGTCGATATGAACACATTGGCGTTGGCAACGCCTCTCTCCGCACGAAAGTGCGGCTTCGAGCCGTTGCCTTAGCCACTGCGCCCATCTCTTAGCGCATTTCGCGATACTTTTGCAATTACCTCAACTAAGGAGAGCATACCATGAGCGTGACGATTTTGATACCAACAGCATTGAGGTCCTTTGTTGACCGCAAGTCCGAAGTCGAAGTGGAGGGCGGCACCGTCGGGGAGGCTCTTGCCAATCTTGCAGCCGAATACCCTGATCTGAAGCACCAGATATATGAAGATGATGTGAAACTGCGCGGTTTCGTGAACATCTTCGTCGATGGGACGAACATCAAGAAGTTGAACGGGCTTGAGACGGTTGTCGCAGCAGGCGCGACCGTGATGCTCGTTCCAGCCATTGCAGGAGGATGCTGAAACATGAGCGAAGGTAGTATAACAAGTGTTGTGCCAGAAGAACGCTGGGGCGAACTGAACCATGACGACCTCACGCGCTACAGCCGCCAGCTGCTCCTCTCGGAAATCGGCATCGAGGGGCAGCGCAAGCTCAAGGGGGCGAAGGTGCTGGTTGTCGGCACGGGCGGCCTGGGGGCGCCGCTGGCGCTTTATCTGGCTGCGGCGGGTGTCGGGACCCTCGGGCTTGTGGATTTCGACAACGTTGACATCTCGAACCTGCATCGACAGATTATCCACGGCACACGGGACGTGGACCGCCCGAAGGTCGCCTCTGCGCGAGACCGCATCCGTGCGTTGAATCCGCTGGTCAATGTCGTCACCTACAACGAGCCGCTGAAGAGCGAGAATGCGCTGGACATCATCAGCGAGTACGATGTCGTTGCCGATGGCACGGACAACTATCCGACGCGCTATCTGGTGAACGACGCATGCGTTCTGCTCGGCAAGCCGAATGTCTATGGCTCGGTGTTCCAGTTCGAAGGGCAGGCAAGTGTGTTTTACGCCAAGCAAGGCCCATGCTATCGCTGCCTGTACCGCGAGCCACCGCCTCCAGGACTGGTTCCCTCCTGTGCGGAGGGGGGCGTCCTGGGCGTCCTGCCAGGCGTGATTGGGATGCTCCAGGCCAACGAGGTCATCAAGCTGCTGGTTGGCGGTGGCGACACGTTGACGGGGCGGCTTCTGCTCTACGATGCATGGAGGATGAAGTTCCGCGAACTGAAACTGGAGAAGGATCCCGAGTGTCCGATTTGCGGAAACCACCCGACCATCACAAAGCTCATTGACTACGAGCAGTTCTGCGGCATAAGGCATAACCAGGACGAGACCCCCGTGGAATCCATTTCAGCCACGGAATTGAAACGGCGTTTTGACGCGAACGAGCCTGTTCAGGTGGTTGATTTGCGCGAGCCGCATGAGCGCGCTTACTTCAAGTTCCCGAATGCAAAGACGATACCGCTCGGCCAGGTTATTCGCAGGAAGGATGAGCTGGACCCGTCCATCGACACCGTCTTTGTCTGCAAAATCGGCCAGCGCAGCATCCTGGCCGTGCGCAACCTGCGCGCGGCGGGCTATCAAGGCAAGCTGATGAACCTCCTGGACGGCGTTCAGGGGTGGAAAAATGAAGTAGATCCGAATGTGAAGCTAATCTGATTTGCCTTCCCTTGGCGAATCATCTCAAAAAACAAATCAACAAAAACAAATCAACAAGGAATCAAAAAACATGTCCGAGGAAATCAAAATCAACGCATTGGGGAAGGCTGCTGCGTATCAGCTGGCAGATGTCTCGAAGACCAAACCGCAATTTGGGCTGCTGACGCCGAAATGGCTTTCCAAGTTTCTGGAGTTCAAGGGACTGAGCGCTGGTATCTACCGCGTCAACCGCGTCAAGGAGGGCAACACGCCTTTGGAAGTGCTTTGCAGTTCAAAACCGAAGAGCGCCACCATCCCGCAGGGATTCATCGACTATGAAGCGAAGCCACGCGAATACATCCTCAACTCCATCTCCACCATCATCAATGTCAACACGCAGGTGCAGGATGTATTCAGCTCGCCTTACGACCAGACCAAGGAGCAGCTTGCCCTCGCAGTGGAAAGCCTGCGCGAACGCCAGGAGAGCCAGCTTATCAACAACGACGACTACGGCCTCTTGAAGAACGTTGTCGATTCACAGCGCATCCAGCCGCACAACAGCGTTGGTGCCCCCACTCCCGACGACCTTGATGAACTCATCTCCAAGGTGTGGAAGGAGCCGTCCTTCTTCCTGGCGCATCCACGTGCCATCGCGGCGTTCGAGCGCGAATGCACGCGCCGCGGCGTACCGCCTGTGACTGCGAACATCAATGGCGGGACATTCATCCTGTGGCGCGGCATTCCGTTGATTCCGTCCGACAAGATGCTGGTCGATGGCCTGAAGAACCCGAAAGCCCAGAGTGGCAAGACGAACATTCTGCTTATACGCACGGGCGAGACAAAGCGCGGCGTTATCGGGCTCTACCAGAGCGGCCTGCAGGGCGAGCAGTCGCGAGGCCTTTCCATCCGCTTCCGCGGCATAGACGACAAGGGGGTTGCATCCTATCTGCTGTCGCTCTACTGCTCTGCGGCAATCCTGGCGGACGACGCCATCGCGGTGCTTGAAGACGTGGAGGTAGGTGAATACTATGACTACAGCAGGGACTAAACTGAATCCGGCAGCGGCAGGCCTTCCGACCGAAGGTGAACTGCTGGCATGGGCCGCAGAAATGGAAGGGGTGCCCCAGACGGCTCCGAAACCTTCCACGGGGACCGACTGGGCGCAAATCGCCGCAGATGTCCTCCATGAGACATCCGCCACCCCTTCAGAGGCGTATTCGCCGACACTGGTATCCGCCTCGAAGGTGGCGGACACGCCAAAAGGTGCACCCAAGGCAACGGCCTTGCCGCGTTCCCATGCGGCAATAGGGTCCGTCCCCGTGGAAAAATACCGCGCGGACTTCCCGATTTTGCAGGAGCCACATAGTTCGGGGCGGCCTCTGGTCTGGTTTGACAACGGGGCCACGACACAGCGTCCGCAACAGGTCATCGACCGTATTTCCTACTACTATGCGCACGAGAACTCCAACGTTCATCGTGGCGCACACGAACTCGCCGCACGTTCGACTGACGCATACGAGAACGCGCGTTCAACCGTGGCGAAGTTCCTTGGTGCGGGCAACGCGAAGGACATCGTGTTCGTACGAGGCACGACCGAAGGCATCAACATGGTCGCGCAGAGCTACGTTCGCCCGCTGCTCCGTCCAGGCGATGAAATCATCCTCTCCATGCTGGAACACCATGCGAACATCGTGCCCTGGCAGATGATTGCTGCGGCAACTGGCGCGAAAATCCGAGTCATACCAGTTGATGCAGATGGGCAGCTCATCCTGTCCGAATACACGAAACTGTTCAACTCGCATACGAGATTCGTGTCTGTCGCGCATGTTTCAAACGTGCTTGGAACGGTCACGCCTGTCGCCGAGCTCGTCGCCATCGCGCACGCCCATGGAGTTCGCATTCTGATTGACGGTGCGCAGTCTGTCGCGCACCTGCCTGTCAATGTGACCGCGCTGGATCCCGACTTCTATGTGTTTTCAGGGCACAAGGTCTTCGGACCGAACGGAATCGGCGCCGTTTTCGGCAAGAGCGATGCGCTTGAGGAGGCGCAACCATATCAGGGCGGCGGCAACATGATTGCGGACGTCACCTTCGAGCGCACCATCTACCAGTCTGCCCCGAACAAGTTCGAGGCGGGCACTGGCAGCATCGCGGATGCGGTCGGCCTTGGCGCCGCGCTTGAATACATGATGCAGATTGGCATGGTGAATGTCGCCGCATACGAGCACGAACTGACGCAGTACGGCATGGAACGGCTGGCGGCGATACAGGGCCTGCATCTGATCGGCACCACACGGGACAAGTCAGGCGTCCTGTCGTTTGTGCTGGACAACCACGACATCGAATCCGTCGGCAAATACCTGGACAGCCAGGGCATCGCGGTCCGCGCAGGCCACCATTGCGCACAGCCAATCCTGCGCCACTATGGGCTGGAAGGCACAGTGCGCCCTGTGCTGGCGTTCTATAACACGCCAGAGGAAATAGACCTGTTGGCCGAGGCACTGACGCGCTTGGTAAAATAGCCAGGGAGTAGTTCATGGGCAGTAAGATAGACAATGTTCTGGAAGCGGTGCTGGACAGCTATATTGAACACCCGCATATCGGCAAGATAGGCGAGAAGCACTTCCCGAAACGCCATTTGATTTTGGAGGTGCTCAAAAAGCTGCAGTGTGTCATCTTCCCTGGCTTTTTCGACCAGAAGGAGCTGCGGAGCGACAACATCCGCTCCTACACTGGGCAGTTGCTCGATGATATTCGCGAGACCCTTCTGGAGCAGGTCGAAAAGACGCTACGCCTGTTCAAGGATGAATACAGCTCTGCTTCAGATGACGTGTTGCAGAGGCGAAGCGCGGAGATTGTAGATGAGTTCCTTGCCACCATCCCCAAGATTCGCGATTATCTCGCCACGGACATCGAAGCCGCCTACGAAGGGGACCCCGCCGCCTTCAGCCGTGATGAGGTGATTTCCTCGTATCCAGGCATCTATGCCACTATGGTGAACAGGATTGCCCATGAACTGTATGTGCTTGGTGTGCCGTTGATTCCCCGTGTCATGACGGAATATGCGCACAGTGTCACGGGAATCGACATCCATCCAGGCGCAAAGCTGGGGCGGTATTTCTTCATCGACCACGGCACGGGCATTGTCATCGGTGAGACAGCCGAAATTGGTGAGCATGCGAAAATCTACCAAGGCGTCACACTTGGCGCCTTGTCAACCCGCGGCGGCCAGCAGTTGAAAGGCAAGAAAAGGCATCCCACCATTGAAGATGACGTGACCATCTATTCGGGGGCCTCCATCCTTGGCGGCGAGACGGTCATCAGCGGCGGCGTGGTGATTGGCGGCAACGCCTTTGTCACGAAATCGGTTCCCGAACAGACGCGTGTCAGCGCGAAGATGCCCGAACTTCAGTTCAAGCGCAACGAAAACGTGGAGTTCCAAAGTGCGGAGTTCCTGAATTATGAGATTTAAGAGGTGATTGCATTTGCAATCACCTCTTAAGAATATCATATATCTGTGAAGAGAAGAAAGAATGTTCAAGATAGACACACAATGCGTTCACTCATCACGATGTCCTAAAACCGCTTATGGCTCGTTGACGACTCCGATTTTTCAGTCAGCGACCTTTGCACACGAGGGACTTGACATAGCGTCCGAATACAGTTATTCTCGTTTGCAAAATCCGACTCGGGCCGCATTGGAAAACAGGGTTGCAGAGTTGGAGGGCGGGCTTGACGCGATTGCGTTTTCAAGTGGCATGGCGGCAGAGACCACGCTCATGAACCTCTTTGAATCCAAGGGGCATATCATCGCTGGCGATGATCTCTATGGTGGAACCCTTAGGCTATTCAGGCACATTTCCACTCCAGCGGGCCTTCGGTTTGATTTCACCGATACGACGGCTTTGGAGAACATCCGCAACCGACTGCAGCATGACACAAAAGCAATTTATGTGGAGACTCCAAGCAATCCCACCATGCAGGTGACCGACATAGCAGCCGTCGCGGAGATTGCACATTCGATTGGGGCGTTGCTGATTGTGGACAACACATTTCTTTCGCCGCTCTTTCAACGTCCGCTGGAACTGGGGGCCGACATTGTCGTGCACAGCGGCACGAAATACCTTGGCGGGCACAATGACACCCTTTCAGGATTTCTTGTCATGAAGGAACAAAAGATTTCAGACCAATTGCGATACCATGCGAAGACCGTCGGGGCTTGTCTGGCTCCGTTTGACTGTTTTCTGCTGGAGCGTGGAATCAAGACCCTTGCAATTCGCCTTGAGAAACAGGCGGCGAACGCCGAAAAAATTGCTTATTGGCTCCGACAGCGTCCCGAAGTTCGAAAAGTGTATTATATTGGTTTTCCCGACCATCCAGGATACGCTGTGTCCAAACGGCAGTGTTTTGGTTTCGGTGGGATGCTATCCATGGAGCTAGACAGCCCTGAAACGGCCAGGAGAATCCTTCGGGAAGTAAAACTCTTCCAGTATGCGGAGAGCCTTGGCGGCGTGGACAGTCTCATTACCTACCCAATGTGCCAAACACATGCAGATGTTCCAGAAGATGAACGCATTAGGAGGGGTATTAATGACCGTTTCCTTCGAATATCCGTCGGCATCGAAAACGCCGACGACCTTATCGAAGACCTCCGTCAGGCACTTGAGATAAAGCAATGAATATGAAATACGACTTTGATCAAATCATCCCCCGTCATCATACCAACAGCCTGAAATATGACTTTGCAAAAGAACGCGGGAAACCTGACGGTCTGTTGCCGATGTGGGTGGCGGATATGGACATCCAGGCGCCGCCAGCCGTTCGGGAAGCCCTTGCGGAAAAGGCCGCGCATGGCATCTTTGGCTATTCCGATCCAGACAAGAACTATTACGAGGCGCTTGAAACATGGTTTGGGACACGTCACAAATGGATGATAGATCCATATACGGCGGTTCTTGCACCAGGCGTCGTGTATGCAATCTGCACACTGATTCGCTGCCTAACGCAGTGCGGGGATTCCGTTCTGATTCAGGAACCCGTCTATTACTGCTTCAGGGAAAGCATCAGGGACAACGGACGCAAGGTCGTTGTCAACGAACTGCGTTTTGACGGGAGGCAATACCATATTGATTTTGAGGATTTCGAGCGAAAAATCATCGAGAACAAAGTAAGGCTCTTCATTCTCTGCAGCCCGCACAATCCCGTTGGTCGCGTCTGGAAAAGGGAAGAGCTTGAACGCCTGGCGGAAATCTGCCTTCGTCATGGGGTTTTTGTCGTGGCAGATGAGATTCACGAGGACTTCGTGTATCATGGCAACACGCATCTCGTTTTCGCCACCCTTTCCCAGGAGGTCGCGAACAACTGCGCAGTCTGCACTTCGACCAGCAAGAGCTTTAATCTTGCCGCGTTGCAGAACGCCAATATCTTCATCGCCAACCAGCAGGCGCGACGGGCCTTCAAACAGGAATTGGAATCAGAAGGCGTCAGCCAGGCCAACATCATGGGGCTTGTTGCTTGCCAGGCTGCGTATCAGTATGGCGCTGAATGGCTAGACCAACTCATCGACTATCTGTCTGGCAACATAGAACTCATGCGTGAGACATTCTGCACACGACTGCCTGAATTGCAACTTGTCGAGCCAGAAGGAACATATCTTCCCTGGGTGAACTTCTCGAAACTCGGCCTGAGCGTCTCTGAACTGGACAGCCGCATTGTCGAACGTGCGAAGCTCTGGCTGGACAGCGGCGTCATCTTCGGGGCTGGGGGCGCAGGCTTCCAGCGCTTCAACATCGCCGTGCCACGCTCCACTTTGCGCCAGGCACTCAAGCAACTTGAAAACATAAGGTAGCATTCATCATCTGGCCTCCCGTATGAATCCGCCGCCAAGCAGGACTTCCCCCTGATAGAATGCGGCGGCCTGGCCAGGCGCCACGGCGAATATGCCCTCTGGATACTCTGCTTCGCAACAGCCGTCTGGCTGGGGTGTCAGCGTGCATGGGACCGGGTTCTGCACGGAACGCACCTTCACCTTGCATGAGAGTGCCTTGTCGGATGGCGGAATGGAAAGCCAATTGAAGCGTCCCGTGCGCAGCCAATGGTGGATGGCGGTCGCCTTGCGCCCCAGACGCACCTGGTTTCGGCACGCATTGATTCCGACAACATACAACGGCTCTGTCGAGGCAACTCCAAGCCCCTTTCGCTGCCCGATGGTAAACTTCCAATATCCTGTGTGATGCCCAAGGAGCTTCCCCGTTGCGTCATCCACAATCTCCCCGACGGCATCCTCTTGACCAATGAGTTCGGCGGTGTCGCCGCTGTAGAAATCCTGGCTGTCAGGGCGGTCGTGCACAGGCAGGCCGTAATCGCGGGCCAGCTTGCGGACTTCGTCTTTGTTCAATTCACCCAACGGGAAAAGCAGCCCCGACAGTTTCTCCTGCGAAAGGCCACAGAGAAAATAGGACTGGTCCTTGGTATGGTCGATAGCCCTAAGAAGCTGCATCCGTCCATCCGCAGCTGCCTGAAGACGCGCATAATGGCCTGTCGCAAACCTGTCGAATACCAGGCCGCTCTGTCGTGCCATCTCGGGCAGCAGCCCGAATTTCATGGCGGCATTGCAGCGGACGCAGGGATTCGGCGTTCGTCCTGCCAGAAACTCCTCGCGAAAATAGCCGATGACCGTCGATTCGTAGGCATGGCTGCAGTCGAACTCAAAGAATGGAATCCCGATTCTTCGGCAGACATCCCGCGCGGCCTCTGCGTCTTCCGCTTCTCCAGGACCATAGCATGCGTCCCGCGTGCCGCCTTTCAGATGATTGCCCTCCCTCCACAGGCGCATGGTGCAGCCTGTAACCTGGTGGCCTTGGTCATGCAGAAGCGCGGCAGTCGTGGCAGAGTCCACGCCGCCGCTCATCCCGACCAGTATTTTCATTTTGTCATCAGCCATGTATCGAACTCCTTTGGCGATAACCAGTGTTTTAGCCGCCTGCGACACAGTGGACTAGTTCAATCTTGTCGCCATCCTGTAAGCGAACGGAGTCATGCTGCGATTTGGGCACAATCGTCCCATTGCGCTCGACGGCGATGCCTCGGGTGTCATACCCTGCTTCTTTTAGATAATCGGACAGCGTCTTTCCCGCCGCCTCGACCTGTTTTCCATTAATGGTGACTGACATGGTAATTGCTCATCAATTAATAGTTTTTCCAGCATTTTTTATTCCGATTGAGTATGAAATCACACTTCCAGCATCTTGTCAATCGGGGCGCGGGCGCGGCGGAGGACCTCGTCGTCCAATTCCACGGTGGGACTCATGTCACGGAGGCTGTTCAGCACATCCTCCAGCGTGATGCGCTTCATGTTCGGGCAGACGACGGCGGGATCCAACGGATGGAATGCCTTTTCGGGATTCTCTTTGCGCATGCGGTGCAGGATGCCGCACTCTGTGCCGATGATGAACTCTTTTTGAGGAGAGTCATGGACGAACCGAAGCATTCCCCCCGTGGAAAGCGCATGGTCCGCCAGGGCCACCACGGCTGGTAGGCATTCGGGGTGGACGAGCACGACGGCGTTGGGATGGCGCATGCGGGCTTCTTTGATGTGTTCGGGCAATATTTTGTTGTGGGTTGGGCAGCATCCTGGCCAAAGTTCAATCTTTCGCCCCAGTTTGTTGGCGATGTTGGCCCCCAGGTTGGCGTCGGGCAGGAAGAGCAAGGGTCTGTCCTGGGGCAGGGAGGCGACCAGCTTTTCCGCATTGCCGCTGGTGCAGCAGATATCGACCTCTGTCTTGGTCGCCGCCGTTGTGTTGACGTAGGCCACGACCTGCGTGCCTGAGTGTCTGGCGCGATAGGACCGTATTTCCTCGGGGGAGGCCATTTCCGCCATTGGGCAGCCCGCCTTCGGATTCGGGTGAAGCACTATGGATGTTGGCGAGAGCAGTTTTGCCGTTTCCGCCATGAAACGGACGCCGCAGAAGACTATCACGGGGGCATGGCACTCCGCAGCCTTGCGGGACAATTCCAGGGAATCCCCCACGAAATCCGCGATGTCCTGCACTTCGGGACGAGTGTAGTTGTGAGCAAGGATCAGCGCATTCCGCCTGGCCTTCAACTCAAGTATCTCTTCGACTATTTCCATGTTTTTTCCTTGTTCCTGTCGCCGCTGACGCGGTTTGCACCATTGTACTCATACGCAGTGTATAATATAACCTTGAAAACCAAAAACACAATTGATTTAATAGAGATTCATCATCCGTGATAATTTATTTTATTGCTGGTTTTATAGAAAGCAAAATCACTAGAATCCGTTTTATTTTTAACCAAAATAGTTGTATATTTTGAGAACACTTGGGAACTTTTGATTTTCAACTGTGTCCAATGCATATAACTGGTGATTTTCAATCATCCAAACCACGCATTATCCACCCCAAACCACAAGGAAGAACCATGAAGAACATTTTGTCCGTTATTGCCGTTGCCGTTTTGATGACATGCGCTATGCTCGTCGCTGGTGAAAACGATTCCGCCCAAAAGTGCTGCAAACTGAAACAGGCGTGCAGCAAGGAGAAGGTTGCTTGTTGCGCCAAGCCCGAGTGCTGCAAGAAGCCTGACTGCTGCAAGAAGCCTGACTGCTGCAAAGAGGGGGCAGACTGCTGCAAGGAAGGAGCCGACTGCTGCAAGAAGCCTGACTGCTGCAAGGAAGGGGCCGAGTGCTGCAAGAAGCCTGCTTGTTGCAAGGAAGGGGCCGAGTGCTGCAAGGAAGGGGCCGACTGCTGCAAGAAGCCTGCTTGTTGCAAGGAAGGTGCCGAGTGCTGCAAGAAGCCTGCTTGTTGCAAGGAAGGGGCCGAGTGCTGCAAGGAAGGAGCCGACTGCTGCAAGAAGCCTGACTGCTGCAAGAAGCCTGCTTGTTGCAAGGAAGG
>JAEEGL013555755.1_pt1 | contig 12599 bp, 7 predicted proteins | sample 9134231 | NCBI WGS metagenome assembly JAEEGL01 (sample SAMN16246548, study PRJNA631951) | gut metagenome | biome: gut microbiome; feature: rumen; material: fiber-attached | host: Bos | place: Iran: Karaj | collected 2018-10
AGCGTTAGCGGAACCCCCGGATCATAGATTTCCAAGGATTTTAGCCCTGAAAGGGCGACAGAAAAGAACATGCCAAAATAGAATGCGACGGCCCTGAGTGTATCCCCCCACCTTCGCAAAGAGAATAATATTCATGTTTTTTGTGTTCCGGCGCTATGCGATGCATACGCGCCGGCTCGCGCCTATGCCTGCGGCATACGGCGCGCCTCATCTTCTTTGCCACTATCCTGCTTCTTATCCGTATATGTCATAAATGTAATTGCACCAACCGTGATGAAAAATCCCAGAATAATATATATAGTTAGCGGTTCACCAAACAATGATACACCAATACAAATTGCGGTAATCGGCTCCATAACGCCAAGAATTGCTGTTGTCGTCGCGCCGATCACTCGCGTCGCATAAGTCATGGTAACGAGCGATCCTATCGTCGGCACTAGCCCAAGTCCCATCACAAGACCAAATTCTTTCCAGTCTGTAATTGGCGCAATGCCATGTGGTATGGCTTGTACAAAAAATATCACGCTGCCAACGACAAGTGTCACCAAACCAAGATATGATGCAGATATTTTTGCAATGCGCTTGCTGCAGTTCACAATCACAAGATAGAATGCATACGAAAGCGCCGACAAAAAAGCCAGCAAAAAACCGAGCCAGTGATATTCCGCCGATGCATCCGGTTGACAAAGAAATACCACGCCTACAAAGGATACTGCAATTGCAACCCACTTCTGCCATGTCGGATACTTTTTCATCGCAACCATGATAATCGCAACCAATACAGGCTCGGTATATATAATCGTCGTCGCAATCCCGGATGGAATATAATGGTAGGAAGAAAACAAAAATAAACTGCTCAGCGAGAATAAAATGCCGAGCACGACCAAAAGCCAGAACTGACGAAAAGCAAACCGCCCCAGTGTGCGTCGGAACAAACAATAAATAAACATACAAACAGCGGCAGAACCATATCGATAGAATAATACCGTATCCACCGGCATCTGATATTCTGTAATCAACGGCAAACCAAATAAAGGATTGGTCCCATACGCTACACCGGACAATATCCCGCACAAATAACCATAAAAACGCTTTCTATTTTTGTCCGTTTCTGCAGAATGTTCAGTTCCTGCATGAGACAAAAAATGCAAAAAACGTAATTCTTTCATCCATATCCTTATCATTCTCACCATGCGCATCATGCACATGATATTCATTCAGCATGTAACGATTCAGCCCTCTATTACATTACCAGCATAACATGCATGCCATGTAGGATTTTAGCGAAATGAGGGGCCCGAGATGAGCACCGTCCGGTGAACGGTGCGAATCGAGAGGCCAGTGAGCAAATTAAATGCGCAAGTTGAAGCGCTTTGCGCGAGAAACGAAGCGCATTTGATATTGCGAACTGTGGACAGGGCCCCATCTCGCCCTTTGCCCGCGTCCATTTTTTATCGAATGAAACGATTTACTTCAGAACCGTCATCAAAAAACTATAGATATCCGAAGTCTTCTCGATATTCTGCTTCACAAGACCAGCGCCGCCATGACCCGCATTCTTTTCGATCCGCAGCAATACCGGCTTTCCGGATGTTGTCGAATCCTGTATCGCCGCTGTCATCTTCCGCGCATGCATCGGATCGACGCGATCATCGCTGTCTGCACCAAGAAATAGTACCGCCGGATAAGCGGTCTGTTTCACATTGGCATACGGCGAATATGCCCGAATCGTGCGGAATTCCGCTTCACTGTTCTCCGCATTCCCATACTCACTAATCCAGGTCCGCCCCGATCCGAACAGGTGATAGCGAATCATATCCAAAAGCGGCACTGCACAAACCACTGCGCCATACAAATCCGGTCTCTGCGTCAGCGCTGCGCCGGTCAACAGGCCGCCATTCGATCCGCCATAAACCGCCAGCGACTCCTGACGCGTATAGTTGTTCGCAATCAGATACTCCGCTACGGCATAGTAATCGTCAAATACATTCTGCTTGTTCGCTCCCATTCCCGCCTGATGCCACGATTCCCCGTATTCACCGCCACCGCGCAAAATTGAATAGACATAGATTCCCCCCTGCTCCAGCCACGGAAATACACTTGACGAAAAACTCGGCGTAATCGATACATTAAATCCACCATAACCATAGATGATCGTCTTTGCCGTGCCGTCCAGCTTTGTATCTTTATGGCGCAGCACAAACATCGGCACCTTCGTCCCGTCCTTCGATGTTGCAAACAATTGCTCGCTCACAAAATCATCTGTCTTTATCGGTACATCCACCTTATTCCATTCCGTGACTTCCAGCGATTTCACATCCAGTTTGTAGATATTAAATGGAATTCTGTACGACGTAAAACCAAAGTAGAACAACTCTGCATCTGGTAATCCGCCAACGCCTAAAATCGCTCCCTTATCCGGCATCTCTATACTTTTCAGATGCTTGCCATTCAAATCATACACATCCAGATAATTCACCACATCTTTCAGTGTCACGACAAACAGCTTGTCCTGAACAATCGAAAAGCTTTCAATAACACGATCTTCAAATTCCGGAATAATCGTCTGCCAGCGGCTTTCCGACAAATCTATCTTATCGCCGCTCAGATCGATTTTTACAATTCTGTATTTGTCTGCGCCATCATTCGTCTGCATATAGAATATGTCATTTAGAACATCGGCACTGTAAGTACGTTTCTCTTTTGTCGGCAACTCAACCCAGTCCGACCGTTTTCCATCCATCCTGCGAATCCGCAGCGTATTGCCATTCCAGCCATCACTGATTACGTGCTGCATCCATCGGCCATCATACGAAACCCCGGCCCCCTGAAACTTCGTCGGATCCCCCGTCGGACCAATGATGACCTCGTCTTCACTTTCATCCGTTCCAAACTTATGGAACCGTACATCCGTCATTCCCGGTCGCTCATCCACCGGTATCGATTCTTCTATCGGAAACCGCTCATAATAAAACCCACTGCCATCCGGCACCCAGTTCACACTCGCATACCGCGCAGCTTCGATTTTATCCGGTATATTCTCGCCACTCGCCACATCCATAAAATACAGCGTCGCCTGATCTGCATTATTCTTCTTCAGTTTATAGGCCATCAGCCGGCCATCACGTGAATACTGCACGTCACTCACCGATATCGAGCCATCTTCCGAAAGCTTGTTCGGATCGAGCAAAACGCGCTCGGGCGCATCCGGCTTACTCAAATCACGCATATAATAGATAGATTTCTCATCCGAAACACCGCGCTTCGAATAAAAAACCATATTGGGTCTCCCGGTTGGTACGCCAATCTGCGGTACCCGCACGAGTTCTTCAATCCGTTTGAAAAACCAATCACGCTTCGGCAGCTGATTTAAATAGTCACGTGCGCGCTTGTCCTGCGCTCCAGCCCACGCCTTAACCTCAGGATCTGACGCATTCTCAAGCCAGCGATACGGATCAGGCACTTTTTCGCCCCACAATTCGTCGACATCTGTCCCAGGCCGATTATCCGGCGCCGCCGCCAAAACCGCCTTCGATTCGCTTTGGCTCACTGCAGCCGCAGATTCCGCCCCACCCTGATTCGACGCCGACGCACACGAAACCATCATACTCGCTCCCAAAACCATCATGATTAGCTTTTTCATACACATCCCTGCACAAAACGTTCAAGCCAACAAAAGCCAGGAGGGTGATATATCTCACTTTTAACCACATGACAATAGTTTTGGCTGTGTTTAACCAGTATGGATATAGCTTTCGCACACGATGTCGGGAAGTACAGGCTTATAGCTTGTGACTTATAGCTTGTAGTTGTCTCAGGCGCACCATAAGCTATAAGCTAAAAGCCGTGAAGCAAACGACTCTGCATTTTCATATCCACGTTCGTTAAACAGAGCCTTAATTTTTTCTCGTATTTTTTATTTCCCAAAATTGCGTATTTTTTAATTTTGGGAAATAGAGGATCGCTTGCACAGGCCGCGCCCCCAAATTCATCCATCCTCCCTCTCAAACCGCTCGATCACGCAGTCATGCGCCTTTTTCTTGTTGTAGCTAATCCCAACCAGAATCAGCTCCCCATAGAAATCCTTTAACGAATCCGGATAGTTGTTTTCGTGTATCTGGTCGATAGCGGCTTTGACTTCCTTTTTGAATTTGAGCTCGATAACCATGGCAGGACCGGTAATTCTCTTTTTTGGCAACAATACAATATCGGCAAAGCCTTTTCCCGTCGGAAATTCGCGGATCACTTTGTATTGATTTTCGGCAAAAAAGCATAATACAGATATCACGCATGATAAGGCATTTTCGTTGTTATACATCAGAATAGACGTCATATTCTGGTGTGTTTCCTCTACCATGCGTGCGACGGTAGCGTTGTCTTCGGCAAGTATAGATTGTATAAATTTTCTGGAACGCTGGTAGGGTTTTATCGCGTCGGGCCAGGAGCATTCCTCAAGTGCATTGCGAAAAGCCATGCGAACTTCTTCGTTAGGAATAAAGACCTGCGATACTTCTTCGTCATAAGCCAGATAGCCAATGTGTGTTAGAAGCGTAAAACATTGGTTTTTATTTTTCGGAACCGTAAAAGAATTGTCATACGTCCCTGTATTGACATCTACTCTCCCGCCTCCGATCATGCACATCACATCGTCATAAACCCCATCGAGATCCGCATTAATATAATCGAGCAGCGATTCAAACGAATCCGTCTGCGTCCAGTAGCTGCCATATTCGTGGTTCTTCATTGCCCGCGCAAGCGAGCATGGATTATAGACATGGTGTTCATGCGGAAACATATAGCCGTCGTACCATTCAGCAGCTTCGGCGCGATCCATGCCGAACTTCTCGCACAACGCATCGACTTCCGATGGCAGAAAACCAACAAAAGGTTCAAGTACCAGAGGTCGCAACATCGTGTATTCCTCAAACTGATTCAGCGACGACTGCGTCTTGTACTTTTTGACGGGCAGAATCCCCGTGATATAGGCCAGCGCAACAACGCCGTCCATGTCTTCCTGTTTGAACAAATCGCGCAAAAAATGAATCCAGTCTTTCTGCAATGATTCGTCATTTGGGCAAAACCGGAAGACGGCATCCCACTCGTCGATCACAAAGACAAATCGCGCCCCCGTTTCTTTGTGTACAGCCACGAGGGCATTGACCAGCCTCATACTGTTGAGATCAGCAATGTCGGGCCATTTGGTACACACTTCCGCGAGAACGGCCGACTCAATGCGATCGATGAATGTTTTTGGGTCATCACCGCGCAAAAAGAACGACTGCACATCCAGGCCAATCACATCGTACTTGTTGATATGCGTTTCGTAGGACGGATCCTGCGCAATCGCATAAGGCGCAAACAACGCGTGCGAATCGCACGAATTGTCGTAATACGCCCGAATTGTCCGCGCCGCCACGGTCTTACCAAACCGCCGCGCACGGCTCACGCACACAAACCGCGTATCCTTGCCGATCCATCTGTTCAGAAAGCCTAGAATCCCCGTCTTGTCGACGTAAACCTCTGCATCGATAATCCTTTGAAACCCGCCATTCCCTGGATTGAGAAACCTGCCCATCACGCCCTCCGCTTACGATTCACGGTTGCTGAGACGATTCACGCTCGATGAACCATGTCGCGACACGCCTTTGCACGTGTCACGACACGTGCCTACGGCTTGCTGTTTTCCACCATAACTCGCCGAAATGCATAAAGCGAGGGATTTTTTTGATAGGGGCTCGCCTTATCACGTGTCACGACACGTGATAACGGCTCGCTTGCACAGGCCGCGCCCCCCAAATTCATACATCTTCCCGCTCAAACCGCTCAATCACACATTCGTGTGCTTTTTTCTTATTGTAACTTATTCCTACTAATATCAACTCACCATAAAACTTCTTTAGCGAATCCGGATAGTTGTTTTCGTGTATCTGGTCAATGGCTGCTTTGACTTCCTTTTTGAATTTGAGTTCGATAACCATGGCTGGGCCGGGGACTCTCTTTTTGGGCAATAATACAATATCGGCAAAGCCTTTTCCCGTCGGGAATTCGCGGATCACTTTGTATTGATTTTCGGCAAAAAAACATAATACAGAAATGACGCACGACAAGGCGTTCTCATTATTATACATCAGAACGGACGTCATATTCTGGTGCGTTTCCTCGACCATGCGTGCAACAGTATTATTCTCTTCGGCAAGTATAGATTGTATAAATTTGCGGGAACGCTGATAGGGTTTTATTGCGTCAGGCCAGGAGCATTCCTCAAGTGCATTGCGAAAAGCCATGCGCACTTCTTCGTTAGGAATAAACACCTGCGAGGCTTCTTCATCGTAAGCCAGATAGCCAATGTGTGCAAGAAGCGTAAAACATTGGTTTTTATTTTTCGGAACCGTAAAAGAATTGTCATACGTCCCTGTATTGACATCTACTCTCCCGCCGCCGATCATACACATCACATCGCCATAAACGCCATCGAGATCCGCGTTAATATAATCGAGCAGCGATTCAAATGAATCCGTCTGCGTCCAGTAGCTGCCATATTCGCGGCTCTTCATTGCATGTGCCAGCGAATTGGGATTATAGACATGATGTTCATGCGGAAACATATAACCGTCGTACCATGCGTCGGCCTCGGCGCGATCCATGCCAAATTTCTCGCACAAAGCGTCGACTTCCGACGGCAAAAATCCAACAAATGGCTCAAGTTCCAGAGGTCGTAGCATCGTGTACTCGTAAAACTGATTCAGCGACGACTGCGTCTTGTACTTTTTGACGGGAAGAATGCCCGTGATATAGGCCAGCGCAACGACGCCGTCCATGTCTTCCTGTTTGAACAGATCGCGCAAAAAATGAATCCAGTCTTTCTGCAATGATTCGTCGTTCGGGCAAAACCGGAACACGGCATCCCACTCGTCGATCACAAAGACGAACCGCGCGCCTGTATCCTTGTGTACAGCTACGAGGGCATCTGGCAGCGTCATTTCGTCCAGTCCCGTAATATTCGGCCATTTTTCGCAGAGTTCGGTGCGTACCGCTGCCGCAAGGCGAGCAACGAAAGTCTTAGGATCCTGCCCGACCTGAAAGAACGACTGTACATCCAAACCAATCACGTCGTACTTGTTAATGTGCGTTTCGTAGGACGGATCCCGCGCAATCGCATAAGGCGCAAACAATTCGTGCGAATCGCACGAGTTGTCGTAGTACGCCCGAATCGTGCGAGCCGCCACGGTCTTGCCAAACCGCCGCGCACGGCTCACGCATACAAACCGGGCCGACGTATCTATCCATTGGTTCAGGAACCCAAGGATACCCGTCTTGTCGACATATACCGCATCTTTGATGATCCTTTGAAATCCGCCATTCCCTGGATTGAGAAACCTGCCCATCGCGCACCTCCGCTTACGCTTCACGGTTGCTAAGACGATTCACGCTCGATGAACCATGTCGCGACACGCCGTAGGCACGTGTCACGACACGTGCCTACGGCTTGCTGTTTTCCACCATAACTCGCCGAAACGCATAAAGCGAGGGATTTTTTTGATGGAGGATCGCCTTATCACCTGTCACGACACGTGCCTACTGCTCGCTGGCGCCCGCTATTTGCGAGAATTCGGCGACGTCTCGAGAGCTGGCTTTTATAAGCACTTGAGATCCTCACGACCGCGAGCATCAACATAAATGTGTTTTGGGTGCGACGCTATCCCTGCGGGATACGCGCCGCTTTTCGGCCTTTTTGCGGTGAAATTACTATCTCTACAACGTCAGTGGAGTAAATCTGACAAGAAATAGTAGATTGTCACCGCAAATACGGCCTTTTGCGCGCGGCTATTGGTGCAACCATAAATTCTGGCACCAATACGCCGCGCGAAACCTGGGGGATGATTCACCTGTATTGGCATGTCCAGCGTTTAGCATAAAGACACTCTGTCTCTTTTTCAATTCCTTCGTTCACCTTGCACAAACCACCCTCACAATATTCGCATGGATAACAACAGTCCCTTGTTGTACTGCACGGTTTCTGACGTTCTGGACACTGCGGATCATTTACCATTTCCGGATTTGCCTTGCACAAACCGCTGTCACAATATTCACAGGGATAATTGCAGTCATTCGAATTGTGGCACGTGTTGATTTTTTCTGAATAGTCATACGCAATATCACCGCATCCTGTTACGAACAGGCATACAGCCGATAATGCCAATATGATCAATATATTCATCATGATCATTCTTCGATCAGTTTCGTTCATCAATCATCAGATCCTTTAGGTGCCATAAATGTTTGATGCATATGTCTATGATTCCCATGGCCTTGCCCGGATACGTGGTTAACGCAATCCATGGTAGGCGCGTGTCGTGACACGCGCCCCATGCATGTCGTGACACACGCCACATGCGCGGCGTATCGCAGATAGCCGCGCAGGCGTGCCGTATGGGCGACCCAATGTGGTCGCCCATAGGCGCGCCCAAATCCATCAATCAGCAACACATGTCGTCGGCGTGCCGTTTGAATATCCCTCTGTACAAACACATTTCGGCGTATCGGGATAATCGATCAAACAGGCGCCATGATCGCTGCAGGTCACACCATCACAGGGATTCGGTACCGTCGCGGCTGTACAATGCGTCGGTTCCTCCGTCGTTGCATAGAAACCGTCGTTACAGATACAAACGGCATTGCCTTCGGCATTCATACATGTGCCGTTTCCGTCACAATCTACGCTATCGCAGGGGTTGGCATCCAGTTCGCAGGTCATCGGATCGCTGCCATTGTGATAGCCAGATTCACAGAAGCAAGCTGTCGAATCATCGGTTTTAAGCGCGCAAACACCATGACCGCTGCAGGTTTTACCCGCACAAGGATTAATCTTTAAGCACAACGGTGTCCATGGTTCCTGTTGAAATGCAGCCTGATAGCCATCATCGCAGATGCAAACTGCAGCTTTGGGGCCGGTTTTGGGTTGTCCATCGACGATTCCACCTGTCCAGGTCTCAACACCGCAAACGCCGTGATTGCTGCATGTCTGGCCTTTGCACGGTGAATCCGGATCCGCCACACATACGGTCGGATCGCTCGTTTCGATATGATACCCCTCGTTACAAATACAAATGGCCGTGCCGTCACTATCTTTGACTGCGCATGTACCCTCGCCACATTCCACACCATCACAGGGACTGGGGGCTGCATTTGCTGTACAATGCTTCAGATCCGAGGTAACGGTATGATAACCCTCGTCACAGGCGCAAACGGCCTGAGATTCAGTGCCGATGCATGTACCATGACCGGAACAGTCGATCCCTGTACAATGAACCGTCGTATTATTAAAACAGGCAGGTTGCAGACTTCCGTCTTTACCGGGATGATAGCCCGCATCGCAAATACAGGTCGGTGTATCGTCTGGTGTTACCGCACAAACACCATGGTTGGAGCATGTCTTACCTGCGCACGGTGAATCCGGTACCTCAACACATATTGCAGCATTGTCTTCTTTGATCTCAAATCCTTCATCACAAATACAAACGGCAGAGGTACCATCTTTAACAGCACAGATGCCGGTACCGCAATCGACGCCCGCAGCTTTGCACGGATTCTCATCATCCTTAATACATTCGAGCGTATTGCCTAAGTTGATATGATAACCTTCCATACAATCACAAATGGCTTTGCCATCGCTCATGACTGCGCAATTGCCCGCATCACCGCAGGTTTGGCCGGCACAGGGATCTTTAATACATTCGTCCCCATGCATGATATGGCCTTCCATACAGGCACAGGCACAGATCCCAGATCCCGTTTCATAAGCAATGCCGCCCACGCCACAATCTAAACTACTGCAGGCATCTTCGACGCATTGATCATATTGAATCGTCCCATTCGAATCGACATCCAGATGATAGCCGTCATCACAAATACACGCGGCCGAATGTTCATCCTCTCTGACCGCACAAATACCGTGCTCGCACGCAGTTTGTGCACAGGCGCTTTCTTCAACGGTATCCGGCTCGCAGATCGTCAAATCGCTCGTTTTAACGTGATAGCCTTCTTCACAGATGCAAACCGGTGCATTGTTCTGGACGGCACAGGTGCCTTTGCCACCGCAATCGACATCTTTACAAAGATCGACGTTGCTGTCACAAACCGTCGGGTCGGAGATATTCCGATGATAGCCGCTGTCACAAATACAAACCGCTGAATGATTCTCTTTAATCGCGCAGGTACCTTTGCCGCTGCAAGTGACATCCTTACAGGCGCTTTCTTCGACCGTATCCTGCTCGCATTTGGTCAAATCGCTGGTATTAAGGTGATATCCGGGATTGCACACGCAAACCGCCGATGAATTATCACCTTTAACAGCACAGACGCCTTCGCCGCAATCGACGTTGTCACAAGGCGAAACCACGGGGACATCCTGCTCACAGAGCATTGGATCACTGTCACTCGCATGATAACCGCTATGACAAATACAAATGGCATTACCGTCATCTTTCACACCGCAAACGCCATTTCCACCGCAATCGATGTCTTTGCAAGCGCTTTCGCCAGCCAAATCCTGCTCGCAAGACGTCAGATTACCCGCATTCAAATGATAGCCATCGCTGCATTTACAAATGGCGCTGCCATCTGCTTTAACCGCACAAACGCCATTTCCGCCGCATGTCACACCGTTGCATGCATCCGCACCTGCCTGATTCTGCACACAAACCGTCAGATTGTCCGCATTCAGATGATACCCATTATCGCATACGCAAATGGGCTGTTCACTTGCATTCACTGCACATTGCCCATGACCGCCGCAAGTCACTTCGGCGCAGATCTTATCAACCTCCACCGATGAACTGCTGTCGTTGCACGCCGAAACCAACAGCAACGAAGCCGAAATCGCAAATAATACGTATTTTTTCATATATGTTCTCCTTTTGTATGGTTTTCGTTCATTTTGTTTTTGGGGCGGCCTATTGGCTGCGCCAATACGGCCTGCCTGCGCGGCTATTGGCAAGGGGGGCATGCCCCTTGTCACAATACGCCGCGCCTGCCCCCACTACCAATCGCTTGGCAATCCCAATGTCGTCTGGTCCAAATTCTCCCAACCTAAACTTGGAATGGCATTTTTCATCTCATTCCAGCGAGTGAAGCCCTGAGAACTTGTGATAAATCGACTATCCTTAAACATATTTGTATATGATGTCACATGATGCACATCACACATCATTGGGCCACCAAACTGAGAGCCATAAAACATCTCAGTCATATCGGTAACATTGGATGTGTTCCAATTGTCGGATGTCACCGGACGAATAGCAAAAATAAAGCCTGAATTTTTAAACATCTTTGCCATTGTTGTGACATTGGTTGTGACAAATTCTTCCTGGGTAAGATATGCATCATTGAATTCCGTTGCGCCTTCAAACATTGAACTCATATCTGTGACGCTGGCTGTATTCCAGCCCTCGAGATGACCCGCAGCATATTGAGCATAACCACCATTGGTATTAGGCGTAACCGGATCAAATGCCTTGGCATTTTTGAACATACTTGCCATCGTTGTGACATTTGAAACATTCCATACATTCCTGTTAGTCTTGAGCGGTTGATTGAATACTTCGGCACCTTCAAACATGGAGCTCATATCTGTGACTTTTGCGGTATTCCAGCCAGCAAGAGAACTATTGAATGCCTTGGCATCTTTAAACATCCCAGACATGTTTGTCACATTGGCAACATTCCATACATTCCCATTTGTCTCCAGCGGTTGATTGAATACTTCGGCACCTTCAAACATCGAGCTCATATTCGTGACTTTTGCGGTATTCCAGCCAGCAAGAGAACTATTGAAAATCTTTGCATTCTTAAACATGGATGACATGTTTGTCACATTGGCAACATTCCATACATTCCCATTTGTCTCCAGCGATTGATTGAATACTTCGGCACCATAAAACATGATGCTCATATTCGTGACTTTTGCGGTATTCCAGCCAGCAAGAGATCCATTGAATGCCTTTGCGCCTGCAAACATACTCTGCATATTTGTAACATTGGAAACATTCCAAACATTACCGTTTGTCGCAAGCGATTGATTGAATACCAATGTACTGCCAAACATACTCTGCATATTCGTGACTTTAGCCGTATTCCACCCCGCAAGAGACCCATTGAAAGCTTTTGCATTATAAAACATGCTCGCCATCTGTATAACATTGGAAACATTCCATTTATCACCGTTTGTGGCGAGTGATTGATTGAATTTTTCTGCAGTTGCGAACATGCCAAACATGTTATTGACTTTGGCTGTGTTCCAATTACTGATATCCTGATTAAACTCCTTTGCAACCATGAACATCTCAGACATAGATGTAACACTGCTTGTATCCCATTTGCCAATGGGTTGATCAAATGCTTCTGCATACTTAAACGCACTCTGCATATTTGTCACACCGGTCGTATCCCATTTGTTAAGTAAACTATCCGGGTTGCTTGCGGCTTTGCTAAAGAGCTTGTCCGTAAATTCTTTTGCATGATCAAACATACCTTGCATGCTATGGCCGGATTTATCGCCGATGAGCGGGATATCGGCAAAAGAGACATGGGTGAGTTTATCC
>JAEEGL013909377.1_pt1 | contig 12599 bp, 4 predicted proteins | sample 9134231 | NCBI WGS metagenome assembly JAEEGL01 (sample SAMN16246548, study PRJNA631951) | gut metagenome | biome: gut microbiome; feature: rumen; material: fiber-attached | host: Bos | place: Iran: Karaj | collected 2018-10
ACGGCTACTACAATGGCCACCAGGTCATCACTCCCGAAAACCTTTCTCTGGAACAGCTTCGTTGGGAGAAGACCAGGAAGCTGAATCTCGGTTGGAATGTCGGCTTCTTCAAGGATCTGGTTACATTCGAAGGTGAGGTTTATGACCATAAGACAACCGACCTGTTGATGGGCAACCTCCGTATTCCCAGCGCCAACGGCTTCTCGAATCTGGCACAGGTGAATGCCGGTGTCCTCCGCAACAAGGGTTGGGAGCTCAACTTCTACACCTCTCGTATCTTCAAGGTTGGCAAGTTCTCCATGAAGTTCCGTGGCAACATCGCACAGAACTTCAACGAGGTCGAGGAGATGAATCCTCTCATCCTCGAGAGCTTGAATGGTGCTGAGACTTATCAGCCCGAAAACCTCAACTACAATCAGCGCGTACAGATTGGCAATGCCCTCGGTTCTATCTATGGTCTCCATTATCTTGGCGTCTATAAGTACGACTACGACCACAACGGCATCACCAATGCTTCTGTAGCAAGCTACGGCTATGCAGAAGCTGACGGAGCTGGCGTATCTCGTCAGTATGCTCAGGACCACGGCCTCGAGTGGGGCACAGGTACTGGCTACGACGCACACGGCAACCCCATCAACACAGCAGCAGCTGCTGAGCGCCGCGGAGAGGTTCACACTTGTCCTATTGCCTTCGATGCCGACGGCAATATGCTGACCGACGCTAAGGGTATTCCTCTGCCGATGTACTATTGCTACAATGAAGGCTACCGCTATCAGTTCCAGGGTGGTGATGCCATCTACGAGGATATCAACCATGATGGTCAGATCGACCGCTATGATATGGTTTACCTCGGCAACTCCAATCCTAAGTGCAATGGTGGTTTCGGCTTCAACATCTACTATGGCAGACTGTCTATGAATGTAGGCTTCAACTTCCGTGTAGGCAACCAGATTGTCAATCTGGCTCGCATGAATCTGGAGAGCATGCTGAACAACAAGAACCAAAGCTTCGCTACAACATGGCGCTGGCGTAAGAACGGCGACGAGACTGTCGTTCCTCGCGCTTTGAGCAGTGTCAATGGCTACAAGAGCTACAACTCTCTGCCCAGCGACCGCTATGTTGAGAACGGTGACTACCTGCGTCTGCAGTATGTTCAGCTGAACTATGAGTTCGATGCTAAGAAGCTTAAGAAGTATCATATCAATCAGCTGAAGTTGCACGCATCTCTTGACAACCTCTGGTGCTGGACCAAGTACACCGGTGTTGACCCCGACGTTTCTCCTCAGGGATTCGCCGTATCAAGGGACAACAACCGTACTCCCCGTACAAAGTCATTTACGTGTAGTTTAACTCTCGGCTTCTAAAATTGTGACGACTATGAAAAGTATTAAGAATATATATCATACAGTCTGCCTCACGGGTCTTTTGGCCCTCGGCACTTCTTCCTGCACGGATTGGCTGACCATCTATCCTCAAGATCGTGTAGTAGAAGAGAATTTCTGGGAAGACAAGAACGACCTTGAAGGTGTGCGTTATGGCGCATACCGTCAAATGGCACAAACCGTATCCAAGCTTGCGGTATGGGGCGACCTTCGTTCTGACTCTTATGCGATTAACTCGGTTGAGCATAGCGATCAGAAAAGTCGCGATACTTATATTGAAATTGTTAATGGTATGCCCGACTCCAGCATGGGTGTCTTTGACTGGAGTGGTGTCTATACTACCATCAACTATTGTAACAAGGTACTGCAGCACGGCGAGGAGGTCCTCGAAAGGGACAAGCAGTTCACAACCGGCGAGTGGATTCAGATGCATGCCGAGATGACTGCACTCCGTGCCTTGAACTACTTCTATCTGATTCGCGCCTTCAAGGACGTGCCTTACACCACAAAGGTGATTAACAAGGACGTTGAGGTCGAGAACTTCCCCCTCACCAATCAGCTTGCTGTCCTCGACTCCATCATCCTCGATTGTGAGCGCGTGAAGGGAAAAGCCCGCAACCGTTTCAGCGACAAGCGCGACAGCAAAGGCATGATTACCAACTGTGCCATCTACGCCATGTTGGCAGATATGTATCTGTGGCGTGCCTCTCTGCATGAGGGACGTCATGACAAGAACGCTCAGGATTCAATCGTAGTCAATGGCGTCCTTGAAAGATACACGATTGCCGACGACTACAACAAGGCTGTTGAGTATGCTGATCTGAGTCTTCAGTCTCTGGCCAATCAGAATAATGAAGAGCGACTCAGTTCCGGACTCTCTGGTCGTGGCGAAGAGACTTTCGACTATGGTCTTCCCTATTGCGACATGATCAAGAACAACTTCGAGGGCGCTGCTCAGGCAACCACTCCAAGGTTGGAAGCTCAAACATCAATCTTCGCCTCAAAGAACAGCCGCGAGAGCATCTTCGAGTTGCAGTACAGCCTGTCCGACGAGTTGTCCAACACCATCGTCAACTCGCTTTATGGATTTGGCAACGGCACGCATTTGATGGTTAACAAGGATGCCATCGATGCCCTTTATGCAGGCGGCATTTCCGGTACTGGCGACAATGGCGGCATGTGGGACTCTCGCGTTTGGGTATGCTGCCAGAATAAGTTGACCACGGGCTCCAATTCAGCAAACACTCAGGCTCAGTCCGGTTACTACTGCATGAAGTATCATCTGTATTCTGGAAACTTCTTGAATATGGATGGCTCGACGACAAGCCGCGAAATCAGAAGCTTGAGGTACACATCTTCGAAATTCAACAACTGGATCATCTATCGTATGACCGATGTGATGCTCATCAAGGCAGAAGCACTTGCTTGCTTGAGCAACTCAAATCTGAAGACCGTGAAGGCTATTTGCAACGCCATCCATCGTCGTTCATATTGTAACTTTAGGAACTCTTCCAAGATTCCTAATACCGATGCCATGACGGAAGGTACCATAGGCAATGCTTCCGGTGCCAGCAAGCCCGTCAAGGCCGGTACTAACGTTACGGTTACTCTCAGCGAGGGTATCATGTATGTTATGAACGAACGCCAGATTGAGCTTATCGGCGAAGGCAAACGTTGGTTTGATTTGGTTCGCTTGGCAGAGCGTAATTCCTATAGGACCGCAGACCCCGAAGATCCAAGAGAAGACGGTGTCCCCAATGGTCAGACAGGTATGAGCGCAATGGTTACGGCCTTCTTGGGAACAGGCGGCAATCAGAGTCTTGTGACGACCCTGATCAACCGCTTCAAGAACCGCTACGGCTTGTATTGCCCCATTTATTATATGGAAGTTAAGGCAAGCAATGGCGCCATTGAGCAGAATCCCGTATGGAACAAGTCCAAGTACGAACGGTAAGAGAGTGATAACAGATATCAGTTATAAAAGACATACATAATATGGCTAATAACAGAATAAACAGATACATCGGTGCAATCGCCTTAGGTGCGGTTCTGACGGCTGTGCCAGGTTGTACCGACACGTGGGATGACCATTACAATAGTAATGAGTCAGTTTCCGGGACCACACTCACGTTGTGGGACATGATAAAGGATAATCCCAATTACAGCAAATTTGCCAACATCGTCAAGAATGCCAAATACTATAAGGACAATACACATCCCGTATCGACTTATACGTATGCTGACATTCTCGATGGTGGCCAGGTGAATACTGTATGGGTTCCCGATAACACAGTGTTAACAGACGCGGAATATGCGAAGTGGATGGAAATGCTGGGCGAAAGCAAAGCTGACGGAGAAGGCATGAGCAATGCCGGCTATAATGTTCAGCAGCAATTCCTTGGCAACCACATCGCCCTTTGGCGTCACAACATCTCCGAGCCTGGAATTGATACGGTGAAGATGATCAATGGCAAGAACCTGGTATTCGACAAGACGAACAGGACGCTTGAAAACATTCCTCTCGGAGCCTACAATATCCCGACCGTCAACGGCGTATTGCACGTCCTCAAGGGTATCACTCCTTTCCGCTACAATTTCTATGAGTACCTTAAATTCAGGGAACCACAGACGGAGTTCGGTAAGTATGTTGTAAGCAAGGATACCACTTATTTCTCTCCCGGCAACAGTATCGAAGGCTTGCCCGATGAGAATGGTAATCCAACCTATGTTGACAGCGTCTATTTTACTTCCAACCGTTTGTTTGGTACGCGTGAGTACCTGCCGGCAGATGGCGCTGAGAAGTGGCAGATGGCTGAGAAAGGCTTCGGCTATGGCTCAGATATCAACAATGAGGACTCAGTGTTCATCATGGCTATGCCTACCGATGCTGCATGGAATGCCGCATACGAGATGCTGAAAGAGTCTCACGTCTATGCTACTACCTATGACGATAAGTCCAAGGGTGACCTGAATACCACGGCAACCATCAAGGGGCTTGATCCTGACTCTATGCAGAGGATGAGCATCATGATGGACATCATCTCGCCCCTCGTCTTCAATCTCCACAAGCAGCCGAAGAGAGGCGAAGAGATGTGGACACTGGAAATGTTCAAGCAATTCAAGGGCAATGGCGGCAAGCCCAACAGCCCGGATGAGTATCTGCTCAACACATACGGTGACACACTCCGCAATATCGGTGACTGGGATAAGGCAAGCCTCTTCGACGGTGAACCCGTTGAGATGAGTAACGGTCTTGCTTTCGAGGTTAATTCCTGGAACTTCCCGAAGGCTTATTACACACCCGACGTAGAGGTAGAGCTTGAGAGCTCAGGTATGTTCTACAATCAGGAGAGCACTAAGAACAAGATTGGTGTAGGCTCCAGAAGGTATTCCTTCAACAATGAAACCTATAAGGACATAACCGACATCTGCGGTAAAGTCAGCAACGGCAACTTCTATCACTTGGATGCTACAGGTCCTACCGCTGCACCGAAGGCAGAAATCAAGATCTATGGCAACGACCCCAATGCATACGTTCCCAATGCTCAGGTCATGAGCGGTAAGTACGACATTCAGCTCGTCATTGTTCCTCGTTGGTACATTGACATCGCTACTGAATCAGGCATCAACGACAAGTTCTACAAGAAGGACACGCTTGTCAACGAGTTTGACGAAACAGACACGACCTTTGTGCCTACAGACGAAATTGATACAGCCTATGTAAGGAGTCTTGCTGCCATCAATCAGCAGAAGTTCAGGACTCAGATTTCATTCAACAATGATGCTGCAAAGGATAAGACGTCTTCATGGGTTACCAGCACATCCGACGGCCTCAAGGTCGACACGGTAACCATTGCCGAGGACTTCGAGTTCCCATTCTCCTATAAGAATATGCGCTTCACTTATCCGACGCTTATCATTGAAGGTTACACCGGCAAGAATGATGCCAAGAACGGTTTCGTTTACGATCTCGTGATTGACAAGATCATTCTTAGGAGAAAATAATAGCTTGTCCCATAAGTAATACGATAGCAGAATTATGAAAAAGATATTCAACAATACATTCTTGCATAGGACTTTGGGTATAAGTCTATGCTTCACGGCTCTTTTCTGTCTCTGTGTGACGAATGTCTCTGCACAGGACGAAATAGAGGAGGAAGAGGAGGTCGTTGTCAAGAAGACGGCCAAACCTAAGAAGGAAAAGACATACGAGATGAAGGAGGTGACTGGCTTTGTGGTTGATGATGCCACGGGCGAGCCAATGGGTGGTGTCCGCATTCAGGCACTGGGCCTGGAGAAATACTCTACCCTTACCGAGGAGGACGGCAGCTATAAGTTGTCCATCCCCGTATTCTCGGATGCAGTCTATGTATATGCCGAAGGGTATAATCCCCTGCAGGTAGCTGTTAAGGATGGCGTGGCAGATGCCAATCTGATTGTCGATAACTTCAACGCTTCTTTTACCGACGGTACGAAAATCACCTCAGAGAAGACAGCCTACATTAAGGAGAGCAGCAGTATCTCTGTTGATCAGGATATTGAGCGCCTGTTGGCTGGCGACGTTCGTTCGGTCTTGCGCAACGGTATTCCCGGCATCGGCTCTTACTTTACCATCCGTGGTGTGAACTCCATCAATGCCAACGCACAGCCTCTCATCATTCTGGACGGCAACATGATTGACCCCCAGTATGACCGCGAGACCATGCACGAGGGTTTCTACAACAACCTTCTTGCCGGCATTGACCCCGAGAACATCGAGACGGTGGAGATTATCAAGAACGGAACAGCACTTTACGGAGCCAAGGGTGGCAATGGCGTCATCAAGATTACGACCAAGCGCGGCAAGAGCATGGCCACGAAGATTGGCGTGCGCATCTATGGCGGCGTAGAGCTCGCTCCCAAGAAGCTCAGCGTCCTGAGTGGCGACCAGTACAGCACCTATCTCAGTGATATGGTCAGCACCATCAAGAACATGTCGGCAAGCAGCCTTAGCAGATATGCTTTCTTGGACAAGAGCCCGTCGAACTACTACCGCAAGGTCTTCAGCAACAACACCGATTGGCAGAAGGATATGTATCGCAGTGCCATGACTCAGAACTACAAGATCAACGTCGAAGGTGGTGATGAAGTCGGCATGTATGCACTTTCTCTGGGTTATACCAGTGGCAAGTCAACAGGTAAGGGAACGGACTTCGACCGCTTGAATCTCCGCTTCAATACCGATATCCAGGTCTTCGAAAAGGTTCGCACCGGACTGGACATCGCTTACAATCAGGTAAGCTATGATATTCTCGACAATGGTTGGAGCGAGGACTACAGCATGCAGAACATCGGTTCGACCAATGTGCTCGGTCTCATCCAGGCTCCCTTCATCAGTCCTTATTCATATTATTATGATGAGAAATCCACGGCTTCCTATTCTGGCGACCGCTTGGCTTTGTCGAAGGACTATGCAGGTAAGTATGCCAGCAACCCGCTTGCCAACTGGGTGATTAACCCCTTCCAGTTCCCGCTCAGACTTGGTGACAACGGCATCAACGAAGCCCTCCGCAATCCCTATTGGATTTTGCAGAACGGCCCGGGCGAGAACAAGAACTACGCACAGAGCACGCAGATTGACCTGAATGTAAGTCCTAAGTATCAGGTGACAAGAACATTCAGCATCAGCGACCGCTTCAACTTCCTGATGACACGTAACAGCGAGAAGTACTTCCTGCCCGTCAATGGTACGACCAACTACTTCCTCAAGGACTTGGGCGACATCAATGCTGTGCAGAAGACACTCTTCTCCAAGGAGACAACGCTGCAGAACGACCTGCGTCTCGACTGGCGCAACATTTATGGTGCTCACACCGTCAACGTATTCGGCGGCTGGCGCTATAACAACTACTCCTACAGCTACAACTACATGCGTGGTTACAACAACGAGAACGATAAGCTGCCCGTCATGAACAAGAACATGCTCTACCTCAACTATGGCGGTACCAATGACAACTGGATTGACATGGCGCTTTATCTCGATGCTAACTACAACTATTCAAACCGCTACTTCGCAGACTTCGCTTTGAGCATGCAGTCCAGCAGCCGCTTCGGTAAGAACACCAAGTCCGGCTTCAAGTTGGGCGGTGTCAGCTGGGGTGTGTTCCCATCTGTTCAGTTGGGTTGGATTATCACAAACGAGAAGTGGTTCCCCTACACCAGAGGCGGCATCAACTACCTCAAGCTGACGGCTGGCTTCGACCAGAGTGGTAACGACGACCTCGACTACTATGCTGCCCGCACTTACTGGGAGAGCATGAAGGTCACCAACAACACCGTTGGTCTTTACCTCAACAACATCGAGAACAGCTCCATCCAATGGGAGACCACAACGAAGTGGAACCTCGCACTTCAGGGCGTGTTCCTCAACAACCGTCTCTCTGCAGGCTTCGACCTCTTCTGGAACAAGACTACCGACCTGCTTACTCTCAAGGAGCTTCACTACATGTCTGGTATGAAGAAGTACTGGACCAACGAAGGTGCTCTCACCAACCGTGGCTTCGAGTTCAATGCCAATGCCGCCATCATCAACAAGAAGGATTGGAAGTGGGAGCTTGGCGCTACTTTGGGCCATTACAACAACAACATCACTGCACTTCCCGACAGTCCCAGCAACTATATCTATCAGAAGGGTAAGGTCATTCACGGCTACACCTCCAGCATTTATGGCCAGGACAATGTCATCACTGCTGTTGGCAGCGCTGTTGGCAGCTTCTGGGGTTGGCAGACCGATGGTGTCTTTGCCAGCAATGCAGAGGCAAGCGTAGCAGGCAAGCTCGGCTACCTCAAGTATCCCACCGGACTTAAGGAAGAGGGCAAGCAGTACTACGACTTCAAGGCTGGTGATGTCTGCTTCGTGGACCAGAATGGCGATGGCGTTATCGACGATAGCGATAAGACCGTCATCGGCAATCCCAATCCCGACATCTATGGTAATATCTATAGCAGCCTGACGTGGAAGGACCTGCGTCTTGACATTAACTTCAAGTACAGCTTAGGCAACGACATCTACAACTATCAGCGCAGCGAGCTGGAAGGCCTGAACACTACCTACAACCAGACCACTGCCGCTCTTCGTCGCTGGACGTATGAAGGTCAGGAGACCGATATGCCAAAGGCTTGCTACACCGACAGCGAGGACTGGCGCAACAACGAGCGTATGAGCGACCGTTGGATTGAAGACGGAAGCTACCTCAAGCTCAAGAACGTGCGCTTGACCTACAGGATTCCTTACAGCAACAGCTGGCTGCTTGGCCTGAAGGTATGGGGCGAGGGCAACAACCTCTTCACCATCACCAAGTATCTTGGCACAGATCCCGAGATGAGCTGCCGCAACAGTACCCTCTATCAGGGCATTGATACAGGCCTCCTTCCCAGCGGTCGCAGTTTCAACGTTGGTGTCTCGATTAACCTCTAATATAGTTATAATTCACAATTCATAATTCATAATTGCAATGAATAAGATGAAAAGGAAATCAATCATAAGCATGTTGTTGCTGAGCATGATGCTTGGTATGTTCTCTGTGTCCTGCCAAGATATGCTCACCCCAAACAGCGAGCGTCACTCATATACTGTGGCGGAGGATACCCTTTACTCCTATTGGGGCATCCTCAAGTCTCTGCAGAACATCGCCGAGCGCTATGTCATCCTGAACGAATGCCGTGGCGACCTGGTCGATGCGTCGAGTTTCATCAGCGACACTATTGGTGCCATTGTCAACTTTGGTGAAGTTGATGACCCCGAGGACTGGAAAGATGGTGCGTGTGCCTATCTTAAGATAGCCGACTACTATCACATTATTAACAGCTGTAATGCATATATTGCCATGTGCGACACTATGCGTACCACCGGTACGAACAAGTCGTATATGATCAAGGAGTATGCTCAGGTGCACTCTATCCGCGCTTGGGTCTATATGCAGTTGCTTTATGCTTACGGCGAGAACAAGGTTCCATTCTACAAAGAGCCGATGTTGACAACTGACGACATCAATAACTTTGTGTCCAACAAGAACTGTCCGAAGGTAACGGCTCAGTTGCTGGCTGACGAGCTTGGTCCCGAGTTGGAGCAGATGGAAGTGTACGAGTTGGATCCTGAGTACGGCATGCTCGAATACAACAACTATGGCGACGTGAGCAGCACTAGCGGACATTTCGTATGCCATAGCTCCAAGTGCCTGTTCCCCATTCCCATCGTCCTGGGCGACCTCTATCTGCTCAGCGGCAGGTATGCCGATGCAGCACAGCACTACTACAACTACATCAACACCGAGAAGTGCGGTCCCTTGTCTTCTGAAATGTACTATTGTGAAGGTGCTCTCGACGACAGACGCGACTATCCCATCTACAATTACAATGAAGTGCCTTACACGGAGAGAGGTGCTGTCAGCCGTTTCGGTGAAATGATTACCTGCATTCCCAGCAACGTAGGTAAGCTCGAGGGCAAAGTGATGACAGACATCAACCGTCTGTTCGGCTTCACGGCCGAGATGTCAACAGGCATCCACACCACCATTTCTGTTAAGGATGATGGCGACATCGAGCAGACATCCGACATTGCCTCTATGGTCATCCTCACTCGCAACTACGAGCGCGAGCTTATCCCCAGCCGTGGCTATGAAGCACTTTGCGACAGCCAGAAGTATGAGGTATATGTAGGTGAGGTTGACGCCAGCTCCAACAGACCGAAGTGGGAATTGGGCTCAACGACCCTCGAGGTGTTGCCTGAAGTAGGTGATGCACGTCGTGCCTGGATTTATTCGGTCAACGGACAGCAGTTCACGTTCCGCGTAGGCGACGACAACCTCTATGGCAAGATGGTGTCTAAGCAGAATCCCGGCCAGGGCTTCATCACCACCTATCCCGTCATCTACCGCAAGAGCTACGTATGGCTCCGCTATGCCGAGGCTTTGAACCGTGCAGGCTATCCCAGCTATGCATTCGCCATCCTCAAGACTGGCCTCTGCAACAACCGCGAATGGTTCCCCGTCGACCCCGATAAGGCAACCATGACCTCCAGCGGCGAGTATATTCCTGCTACGGATTATTACTTCAGATATTTCACCGCAAGTGGCGAGGTTGACGACAACGCTCAGTTCGACTATCCCATCACGGACTCTCTGTTCGCTTATATTGATTCGAAAAACGGTAAGATCCTGCCCGAAGACTATATGACCGACCACAAGATGAAGACCTATGCAGAGCTCGAAGCTTGGCTGACCGATTACTTCCAGGCTGAGTACGATGCTTGGCTGGCAGCACATCCCGATGGTGGCTCCGACGATGCTGGCAGCGAAGGCGGTGAAGACGGTGACGATGGCGAAGACACAGATCCCATCATGGAGGGACCTCGCACCATCGACAAGGGTAATGTATATTGGAGGATTGGCAGCGCCTCTGCAATCGGCAACCAGCCCTACAGAGACTGCGGCAAGGCTTGCTACTACATCGACCGTCGCGAATTGCTGCGTGCAGCAAATACGCCTTATCTGAACTTCCAGCAGCCCTATCTGCGCGGTCAGGACGGTACACAGCTCATTTGGTTCAAGGACCGTTCGAAGCTCCTTGTCAATTCTAAGGTATCAGACCGTGTAGCAGGTGTTTATAGCGACGACAGATACACGATTGGCGTGCACCAGCGTGGTTGTGGCCTCATCCGTTACGATGAGGAGTACGGCAACTCTACCTACAACTATGTCACCATGGTACAGAAGAAGGTCAAGGAAGCTACCGGCAAGGACTTGTCTGCCGACGACATCTATAGCGGCAACTTTGATGCTGACGTTCAGGATGCAGTCGAAGACCTTATCATCGACGAAAGCGGACTTGAACTGGCCTTCGAGGGCACGCGCTTCAGCGACCTCTGCCGTGTGGCATTGCGTCGTGGCAATAACGACTATCTTGCCGAGCGCGTAGCAAAGCGCCATACGGGCAAGGTCGACGAGAAGCTCCGCAGCCGTCTGCAGGACAAGAACAATTGGTTCCTGCCCATCCCAGAGTATTAATTTTATAGTTTTAAATGTTTGTGAGAAGCCGTAGAGGACATTGTTCCCCTGCGGCTTTTTTGTGTCCCGCAGGATAATGTCTCCCGCGGAAATAAAAAAATCATCGGTGCTTTTCCCCGGACAGTAATTTAACTCATTACCCAGTTACTATAATCTAATTGCCCATTTACCTTAACCTAATCTGCGATTCAGGTTAACCTAGTTGACGATTTACCTTAACCTAATTCGCGATTTAGCTTAACCTAATCGTCACTTTCCGGCCAGGGTTTCCTTTATTTCTTTTTATTGGTGTCCGGTAAAAAGCACCAAAGGTGCGACAGACCACAGACGGGGGTGTTAACCCCCGGGACAGGATAGCCTTACAATAAAAAGCCCTAAAGGGGCGACAGAATATATAATTTGTTTAATTTCAACTTACTTTAGGGTTCTGTCGTCCCTTCAGGACTTTCCCTTTCATCGCACTTATTACCGGGGGCTACACCCCCGTCTGTGGTCTGTCGTCTCTTCGAGACTTAAGTAAGCCCTCATAAGCTGCTATTCGTCAGAATCGCCGATGGGAAAGGACCTAAAAGGAAGAGAGAAAACTTTTCCCCGGACAGCAATATTTCTTTTTATTTCTGTGTTACTTAAACAACACCTTCTTCCCCATTGGCGAGTTGTAATACTCACGTGATGCCGGCCATCCAGCAACGTGATGTTGGACTTCCAGCAACGTGATGTCAGCCACCCGACGACGTGTTGTCAGCAGGGTCTTTTGTCGTTATACAATTTTCAGTCATATCAAAATACGTCCCTAAAGATAAAAAGTCGGTAAAATGGCCACTTTTTACCTTTTTTCTCGCTCCTATGTGCCAAAAAAGTCGTACCTTTGCGGCGCGAATATTAAATCCTGCGAGGACGTGTTGCTTCTCAATTCAAAAAATATTTCTCTGCATGCTTGACTTGCACCGTCCTTGCACTCAAACTTCTGAATCCAACAACAAACAACAAAATCATTATCAGATGAAGAAAATTCTACTTACCCTGCTTTGCGCTCTTTCCTGCTTCTTTGCCGTCGCTCAGAGCGAAAGAACCTACAACGAGACGTACATCGTCACTCGCGATGAAGGTGCAACCTTCACGGAGCCTCAGAATGTAGTCGTCAACGTAATTGAGAATGGCGACGGCACAGCCA
>JAEEGL014116650.1_pt1 | contig 12599 bp, 8 predicted proteins | sample 9134231 | NCBI WGS metagenome assembly JAEEGL01 (sample SAMN16246548, study PRJNA631951) | gut metagenome | biome: gut microbiome; feature: rumen; material: fiber-attached | host: Bos | place: Iran: Karaj | collected 2018-10
CAGTGCTGGTCACGGTTGCGCCGGAAACGCCGTCTACATCATAGGTGTTCGCTGCCACGATGGCACCGGGGAGCTGCTCCACTGCAACTGAGCCGATGCCCGGGGTCTCGTTCTGTTCCAGCACTTCAACACTGTAGATCTTCTCCGCATCCGCGGTGACCTGAACCACAACATCGCCGTCGATGCCTTGGCCGATTCCGGTTTCGGTTACGGTTCCTTCTGCCACAGGAGCTGCTTTCTCTTCAGCTGCCGCAGCGGGCTCTTCTGCAGCGGGTTCTTCTGCTCCGCCTGCTGCCTCGGCAAGCGCCGCTGCAACTGCTGTGCGAACTGCTTCACTCGTCAGAGATGCACCGGCAACACCGTCGATTTCCGGTCCCTGGGCCGCCATTACCTGATCGCTCAGGGTTCCCAATGCTGCTCCGCCGATCTCTGGCGTCTCTCCGGATCCGTCGATCTCCACCGCTGTGATCGCGCTCTCGTCGACCGTCACGTTCACAACGACTTTGCCCATACCGGTCCCTTCCCCAGTATAGGTGCCGGGTACATAAGACCCATCACCGGCTGCCACAGGTGCTGCAGCTTCCGCCGGGACTGCGGGGGCCACTTCTTCTGCAGGTGCTTCTTCCGCCTGAGCTTCATATCCGAAAGCCGCCGGGTCAATTCCTGCTTCTGTCATGGCTGCCGCTATGGCGTTCTTGATTGCCTCAGATGTCACAGTTGCTCCGCTGACTGAGTCTACTGCAAGGCTCTGTGCATCCACAATTGCACTGGGCAGCTGATCCACAGCGTTGGTTCCGATGCCCTCGGTCTCGGTGTGGCTGACCACACGAACCTTAAAAATCTCCGTAGGGCTCGCAATAACCTCAACTTCAACCGGACCTTCCTTGCCGTCTGCAGATGCGGTCAGCGTCTGCGCATCGCTGGGCAGATCCAGCTTTTGACTGTTGTTGGCCTGTACATGGCTTACAATCAGAACAAGAAGCAGGATGAGACCACAGGCAATGCCAATGATGTCATACAATTTCTTTTTTTCCATGGCTTCCTCCAAAAAACAAATTCGCCCTCGTTATACATGCTAAACATGTCTCTTGTCATTTTACACGATTTATTGTATGAATGCAACAGCTTATTTGGTTCTTCCTGTCAAATAATCGTCCGAATTCTGTTCAGCATGCTAGAAGCATCTTAAAAGAACTCTGAAAAAGAACGAAACTATAACTAATAAAAAACCATCGGTCATGTGACGGATGGTTTTTTATTATGTAAACTGGTTGTTTATTCCAGTTCAAATGCACCGGTATAGAGTTTGTAATAAGTTCCTCTCTCTGCAATCAGCTTCTCGTGACTGCCGCGCTCAATAATTCTGCCGTGATCCAGAACCATAATGACGTCAGAATTCATAACCGTGGAAAGCCTGTGTGCAATAACGAATACTGTTCTCCCCTCCATAAGCTTGTCCATACCCCTCTGGACGATTGCTTCTGTACGGGTATCGATGGAGGAGGTTGCTTCGTCGAGGATCATTACCGGCGGATCCGCAACCGCTGCACGAGCAATTGCGATCAGCTGACGCTGGCCTTGAGAAAGGTTGGCTCCGTTGTTCGTCAAAACCGTATCATAGCCTTTTGGCAATCGTGCAATGAAATCGTCCGCACCGGCAAGCTTCGCGGCATTGCGGCATTCATCTTCCGTTGCGTCAAGTCTTCCATATCGTATGTTCTCCAGGACCGTTCCCGTAAAGAGATTGGTATCCTGAAGTACCAGCCCGAGAGAGCGGCGCAGATCCTTTTTGCGGATCTTGTTGACATTGATGCCGTCATAGCGGATCTTTCCGTCTGCGATATCATAGAAGCGATTGATCAAATTCGTGATGGTGGTCTTGCCCGCTCCTGTCGCCCCTACAAAGGCGACCTTCTGTCCGGGCTCGGCATAGACCGTCACATCATGCAGGACATCCTTTCCCTCTTCATAGGCGAAGTCCACATCCGTCATCCGCACATCACCCTTCAGCGGTGTATAGGTCAGTGTCCCGTCGGTGTGCGGATGACGCCAGGCCCAGTGTCCGGTATGTTCTTCCGTCTCTTCCAGCGTGCCATCAGCTTTTTCCTTCACATTGACCAGCGTTACATATCCCTCGTCTGCTTCCGGTTTCTCATCAATCAGGCTAAATACACGGGCTGCCCCGGCACCCGCCATCACAATGGCATTGAACTGTTGGGAGAGATTGTTAACATTGCCGGTAAACTGCTTTGCCATGTTCAAAAACGGAACCAGGATCGAAATGCTGAATGGCATTCCGGACAGGCTGATGTTTTTCAGGCCGGACAGGAGGAAGATTCCGCCAACCAGTGCCAGGAGGACATAGAGAACGTTGCCGATGTTCTGCATGATCGGCCCGAGAATGCTGGCAAAGGAATGTGCCCGCCTGCTCACTTCGTAAAGTTCATCGTTGACTCTGTCAAAGTCCTCCATGCTCTCCTGCTCGTGGTTGAAGACCTTGATGACCTTCTGGCCGGTCATCATCTCCTGTGCGAAGCCTTCCATGGCACCTGTGGCCTTCTGCTGCTGCATGAAGTACTTGGCCGACCCGCCGCCGACCACTTTGGTCACAAAAAACATCGCCACAATGCCGAGGATCAGAACCAGAGTCAGCCAGATGCTAAAGTAGAGCATAATGGCAAACACGACCAGCACAATTGCGCCGGACTGGATCAGCGTGGGTAAAGCCTGAGACACCAGCTGACGGAGTGTATCGATGTCGTTAGTATAATGGGACATGATATCTCCATGCTTATGGGTGTCAAAGTATGAAATCGGCAGGTCCTGCATATCGTCAAACATCTCGCTGCGGAGCCTGTGCAGGAATCCCTGGGTCATATACGCCATGATTTGAGTATAAGTCACCAGTGCAATCAGCGAAAGAAGATATAGGATTCCGAGAATGGTGAGATAGTGGACGATCTCCGGTTTGGCAGAAGCCCAATCCCCCGTTTTATACCATTTCTCGATGACTGCAAGCACATTCTGCACAAACAGAGACGGGATTGAGGAAACTGCAGAAGAAAACAGGACCAAAAACACCGTGAGCGGGGCGAGCCTCGGATAATAGCCGAACAGCTTTTTCACAACCCTGCCGAGAGAAGAGAAGTTCTGCTGCAGTACAGTGCCGGCTTGAGCCTTATTCATCCTGCGCACCTCCTCTCGTTTGCTGCTGGTAGATCTCGCGGTAGATTTCGCTCTCCCTCATCAGGCTCTCATGCGATCCGGAGGCGGAGATACGTCCGTTATCCAATACCAGAATCAGATCTGCGTCCTCTACAGAAGCGACTCTCTGGGCAATGATGATTTTCGTGGTTTCAGGGATGTAGGCTCTGAATCCCGCTCTGATCAGCGCATCTGTGTGGGTGTCCACAGCGCTGGTGGAATCATCAAGGATCAGAATCTTCGGCTTCTTCAGCAGCGCCCGTGCAATACATAGTCTCTGCCGCTGCCCGCCGGAAACATTGGTTCCTCCTTGCTCAATATGTGTATCATAGCTGTTCGGGAAGCTCCGGATGAATTCATCCGCCTGTGCAAGCCGACATGCCTCGACAAGTTCCTCATCAGTCGCATCGGGATCACCCCATCGAAGGTTTTCCCGAATTGTCCCGGAAAACAGCATGTTCTTCTGGAGCACAATAGCAACAGAATTGCGCAGGCTTTTCAGGTCATACTCCCGGACATCCCGCCCTCCGACACGTACACTGCCCTCTGTCACATCATAGAGCCGCGGAATCAGCTGGATGAGTGTGGTTTTTCCGGTTCCTGTTCCGCCAAGAATACCAACTGTAGCTCCGGAAGGGATATGGATGTCGATATTCTCCAATGTGTTTCGTTCCGCCAGTTTGGAATACCGGAAAGACACATGGTCAAAATCTATCGCTCCGTTCGGGATCTCTTCCACAGGGTTTTCAGGATTTGTCAATGACGGACTTGTCTCCAGTACTTCGGCAATACGGCGAATGGATTCGATGGACATGGTCAGCATGACATAGATCATCGAGATCATCATGAGACTCATGAGGATCTGGAAACCATAGCTCAGCATAGCTGAGATTTGTCCAATGTCGATGGTAGTTCCCTGGTTGGTAATAATGATCCGGGCCGCGACAAACAGGACAAAGATCATATTGAAGTTCAGGCAGATCTGCATCAGCGGGCTGTTCAATGCCACAATGCGTTCGGCATACGTGAAGTCTTTACGAATGTTGTCGGATGCTGCAGAGAATTTTTCCTTCTCATACTCTTCTCGGGCAAATCCCTTCACGACGCGCATTGCGCGGACATTTTCTTCTATGGACTCGTTCATCCGGTCGTATTTTTTAAACACCGCGCGAAATGCCGGCATCGCTTTTTTGGCAATCAGCAGCAATCCGAAAACAAGAACCGGAATCACGATCACAAAGGTCATAGCGAGACTGCCACCCATCAGGAAAGCCATGACAACCGAGAACACCAGCATCAGCGGCGCACGGACCGCAGCCCGAATCGTCATCATGAACGCCATCTGGACATAGCCGATATCCGTCGTCATTCTCGTTACCAGAGACGGCGTAGAAAAATGATCGATATTCTGGAAGGAGAAGCTCTGAATTCTCTCGAAGATGTCCCTGCGAAGGTTCCGGGCAAAGCCCGCTGATGCTCTGGCCCCGGAGAAACCGGCAAGTGCACCGCAGCCAAGAGACAAAACAGCCATCAGCACAAGAATCAATCCCAGCTTTACAACGGAGCTCATTTCTACGCCGGCTTTGATGCGGTTGACAAGCTCAGCTGTATAAAATGGGATAAGAACCTCGATAATCACTTCAAGAATAATCAGGAACAGCGTCAGGAACGTTGGCTTCTTAAACTCCCGCACACTGCTCAAGATAGTCTTAATCAAATAACATCCCTACTTTTCCATTATTGTTGATTCTATTATTTTCATGGAAAAGCATTTTAATGTCAAGTCGCAAATAAGAACAAAGCGTGAACTTTGCTTTTCTTTTACATACAAAGGAAACCCGACAGGTCCAGCGTCGCTGTCTGTCGGGTTTCCGGTTCTCATTCTGTTTTTTTATCTGTTATTCACCCAAATAGGCACGCTTGACTGCCTCGTTGGTAAGGAGCTCTGCCCCGGTACCGTGGAGGGTGATCTCTCCAGTTTCCAGCACGTAGGCAAGGTCTGCTGTCTTCAGGGCCATATTGGCGTTTTGTTCGATCAGCAAAACCGTGACCCCCTGCCGGTTGATCTCACGGATGATCTCAAAAATGCCTTTCACCACCAGCGGCGCCAGGCCCAGGGACGGTTCATCCATCATCATGAGCTTAGGACGGCTCATCAGAGCTCTGCCCACAGCCAGCATCTGCTGTTCACCGCCGGAGAGAGTTCCGGCCATCTGCCAGGAACGTTCCTGCAGCCGCGGGAAGAGTTCATATACCCATTCAATGTCCTTCTGGATTCCAGCCTTATCCTTGCGGAGATAGGCGCCGATTTTCAGGTTTTCAAGGACAGACAGGTTTGTAAACACACGCCGTCCTTCCGGTACCATGGCAATACCAAGTTCCAGGATCTTATTGATCGGCATGCCGATGAGATCTTTTCCATTGTAAGTGACAGAGCCGCTCTCCGCTTTTACCAGACCGGAGATGGTACGCAGCATGGTGGATTTTCCTGCGCCGTTTGCGCCGATGAGTGTAACGATCTTGCCATCCGGTACTTCAAGATTCACCCCGCGCAGAGCACGAATTCCCCCATAGGATACATGCAGGTCTTTCACTTCAAGCATCGTCCGTCACCCCCAGATAAGCGTCAATGACCTTTTCATTTGCCTGGATCTCGGCCGGTGTGCCGCTGGCAATCATGCTGCCGAAGTCCAGAACATAGATGCGCTCCGAGATGTCCATCACGAGGTCCATATGATGCTCAATGAGCAGAATACTGACATGGAACTGGTCGCGAATCTCCCCAATGAACTTTGTCAGTTCCACCGTCTCCTGCGGGTTCATGCCGGCTGCAGGTTCATCCAGCAGCAGGAGCTTGGGCTCGGTAGCCAGGGCACGGGCAATCTCCAGCCGACGCTGCTTGCCGTAAGGCAAACTGGTTGCAAGCTCGTCACGCACATCTGCAAGTCCAACCGTCTCAATGAGTGCGTCCGCTTCCTCGCGCTGGGCCCGTTCTTCTGCACGGTTGCCCCCGAAGGTGGCCGAAAAAAGATTACTGGTCCGCTTCAGGTGCTTCGCGATCAGGACATTGTCGAACACCGTCATGCTTTTCCAAAGACGGATATTCTGGAAGGTGCGGGCCATTCCCAATGCGGTTAACTTGTCAGGCGTGGGCTCCAGATGTCCTGTGTACTTGCCCGCGTTTTGACCAAGATACCCCTTTTTCATCTTACCGCGTGGAAAGTTTTCGATGACACGTTCGCCGTTAAACGAAACTCTCCCGTTGGTAGGAGCGTAGACACCGGTTATCACGTTGAACGCCGTCGTTTTTCCTGCGCCGTTGGGCCCGATGATGGCGACGATCTCGCCCTCATATTCCTCCATGCTGAAGTTGTTGACCGCAACCACGCCACCGAACTGCATGGTGATGTCCTCTACCTTCAGGACACAGGGCTTGTCTTTTCTCATTGCGCTGCCCCCTTTGCCTTTTTCTTCCGATTCCGGAAGAGATCGGAGATCTCCTTCTCACCCATGATGCCCTTGCGGAAGAAGAGCACAACGATCATGATAATGATCGAGAAGACAACCAAGCGGAATCCGTTACGGAAGATACCGGGTGCGTTGATACCGAGGAAGGTGCCTGAATCCAAACCGCGCAGCCACCACTCGGAAGCCGCCACGAAGAGGAACGAACCGATTACCGAACCGGAGGTTGAGCCGATACCGCCGAGCACCACCATCAGCAGGATTTCATATGTCATGGCGGACTTGAAGTTGCTGGCCTGAGCGATGGAAAGCACCATGGCCATCATCGCACCGGAAACACCGGCGAAGAAAGAGCTGACCGTAAAGGAGATCATCTTGTGTCGGGCAAGGTTGATCCCCATGGCCTCCGCTGCAACTTCATCGTCACGAATGGCCTTGAACGCGCGTCCGTATGTGGAATTCACAAGTTTGACAATAATAATGATGGAGACGGTCGCGATCAATACCGGTACAAACGTCGAAAGGACCAGCTTTGTATCGCCGATCTCCAACTTGAACTTACTGGTACGGGCAAAGCTCTTCAGCAGGTTTGATCCGTTCGTAATGGGACCCAGCTTCTGCCACTGAAAAATTGCTCGAATGATTTCCGCAAATCCCAGTGTTGCTATCGCAAGGTAGTCTGATTTCAGCCGCAGCACGGGCAAACCGATTAGATAAGCAAAAAACGCAGCTGCCAAACCGGCAAGAATCACCGCCACAAGAACACCGAGAGCGGTACCGGCCGGTCCCATCGAATTGGAAAACACTTCCGGGAAGGAGAAGCGAATTGCCGCATCAAAGTATTGGTACACCGTATCGCGAGCTGAAGATGGAATGGTAAAGATCGCGTAAGTATATGCGCCGATCAGCATGAAGCCCGCGTGTCCGAGGGAGAAAAGCCCGGTATAGCCATTCAGCAGGTTCATGGAAACAGCTGCCAGTGCATAAACAGAACCTTTCTGGAGCACTGTGAGGAGCATATACATCTTGTTTGTGGGCTTGATGATCTGATCAAGATAAAAGACCAGAGCCAGAAAGACAAGAACCAGAAGGAGGGAAATCCAGGAGGACTTTCTGCTCTCCTGAGAGGCACTTACTTTTTTCACTGCAGTCTCCCCCCTTTCAGACCTTGTCGGTGGTCTTCTCACCGAACAGTCCTGTCGGCTTAAATACCAGGACGATGATCAGGAGAACAAAGGTGAATGCATCGGAGAAGGTTGCAAATCCAATCTGTTCCGTGATCGTTCCGTGTACGATCAGGATCGTATCCAGTCCCTTGATCAGACTTTCGGCTATGCCGATGATAAACGCACCGATTACCGCCCCCGGGATCGAGCCGATGCCGCCAAAGACTGCCGCAACGAAAGCCTTCAGGCCGGGCATGGCACCGGAGGTCGGTACAACACCGGGATAATTTGTAAAAAACAGCATAGAGCCCACTGCCGCCAGGAAGGTACCGATGATAAAGGTAGCGGAGATAACATTGTTGATTCGAATGCCCATCAGCTGTGAGGTTTCAAAGTTCAGAGACACCGCCCGCATTGCCATGCCGATTTTGGTGTGGTTAATCAGCTGAACCAGCGCTACCACCAGAATGATGGTAAGAAACGGTGTGATAATCGTGACTCGGGAGGTCTCCATACCGAGGACTGTCACCCGGTCAGAAATCCAGGGAATCGCAGGATAATTTTTGTTCAGTCCTCCCGTGATATACAGGGCGAGGTTCTGAATGAGATAGCTGACACCGATGGCCGAGATCATGACTGACATACGAGGCGCCGTGCGGAGTGGGCGATATGCCACGCGTTCAATCATGAAGCCCAGGAACACCGTCAGAACGATCATCAGGGGTATTGCGATATAGAGCGGCAGCGCCGCAGCCATATACACCATCATCAGGCCTGCGACCATAAACACATCGCCGTGTGCGAAGTTGATCAGGCGCAGGATACCGTAGACCATGGTATAGCCAATGGCAATCAGAGCATACTGACCGCCGACCGAAATGCCGGAAATAATGTAAGGCAATATGGTTTTTGCCATGGAGGAATCCTCCCTTACGAATTGGATGAATACTGCGGGGCAGCTTGCAGAGCATTTTACCACGAAGTGGAGTGTAGAGCAAGATGCTCTGCACTCCACTCTCTATTATTCATGGATGATAATCGAAAGCTTTTAGGAATTCCTTTATCAGCTGACCGTTGCGACCGTGACGAAGTCCCAAACACCCGTCTCGGTGTTGCACTGCTTGACGAAGGCGCTGTCACGAAGGGCATCACCGATATCGTCAAAGGCGATGTTGCCTGTTACACCGACATACTCCAGTGACGGAATAGCCTCGAGGACATCTTCCGGATCGGTGGAGCCTGCAGCCTTCAGGGCTTCAAGGGCGACATAGTAGGCATCATAGCCCATAACCGTAACTGCTGCGAGCTCATCGTTGCCGCCGTTGTTGGCCAGAGCAGTGGCATCAGAGTTGATCCACTCCTTAATGCCCTTATCAAACGCTTCATCTGCTCCTTCCTGATAGAAGGTGGTGACACAGATCTGAACATCGGTACCCTTGGCAGCATTCAGTATGACGTTGGAATCCCATGTATCGCCTGCCAGGATCGGCATGCCGAGCGCCTGGGTGTCAGCCTTGGCAATAATCTGGGCAGCAGCCTCGGTGCTCACCGGTGAGAAGAAGACGTCGCAGCCCTGGTTCTGGGCATTGGTAATATAGGTGGAGAAGTCAGAGGTGCCTTCCGGGAACTGCTCATATACGCAGTTGTCCTTGCCGAAAGCATCAATAAAGAAGTTGCAGAGACCGCCGGAGTAGTCGTCGCCGAGCTTTGCCAGGCAGTACGCCTTGGAAGCGCCGAGCTCACTCTTCGCAAAGTTGGCCAGAACCGTGCCCTGGAACGGATCCAGGAAGCAGATGCGGAAGTACACATCGCAGTCAGCTGTGACCTGCGGGTTGGTGCAGGTGACACCGATGGCCGGAACACCGGCGTTGGCAAAGGTATCGCTGGCAGCGATGGAGACACCGGAGCCGTAGGAGCCGAGCACCAGGGACACGCCATTGGAGATCAGATCCTGTGCGGCAGTAGGTGCCTTATCGTTGGAAGACGCGTTATCCGCATAGACCAGCTGGACGTCGTACTCAACACCGTCGATCTCAACGGTCGGGGTCAGCATGTTGGCATACTGCATGCCAAGCACTTCCTGCTTGCCGCCGGCGCCGTTATCGCCGGATTGCGGCTCAAACACGCCGATCTTGACGACCGGGTTATCTGCAAAGGCCATGGGAGCCAGTGCAAGCACCAGACAGAGAACCAGTGCAACTGCGAGAATCTTTTTCATTGGTTTTCCTCCATATCAATTTGTATTCGGAATTGTCCGTCTGCCAAGGACGGGTGTGTTCCGTTGCGATACATGCATTATACTACAACCATTCTGAAAATGCACTTGCGCATTTTGACGAAAAATGGTGAGGAATATTCACATTTTTTGATCTTATATACAAACTGCAGGGCCTTTACGCCAGTCTTCCCCGCAGACTCTCTCGTTTTCTCCGGTGAAACCCAGCGTATAGAAATCATGTGCTCTCGCCCCCAACTGGAAGATTGCCTGTACCTTTTCCCCCATTTCAGATACTTGCGCTGGTTTGGTGAGCAGTGGGACCCGTCCGCTCGCTTCCGCCCGCCGAAGGACTGCTCTCCCCCGCTCGTTGAAAGCGAGGATCCTCGCATAGGGAATCGCCTCTTCTTTCAGGCTTTCTTTAATGCCGAGCACAGCCGCCAGGCAGCAGCGTCGTACACGGGATGCCGGGTATCGCCTTGTTGCAGCCGCCCGTAGTACTCCCTCATAACTGCTCTCCGTTCTCACCGCAGACCAGATTCTCTTTCCAAGTCCGTCTCCGGCGTCCGGCAAAGAGCAAAAATCCTCTTCACCCAGAAAGCGGAGTCGAGAAAGCAACATCAGGTCCTGCCGCTCCTGATCGAAGACCGTGCGTCCGGCCTCTGTCTCACGCTGGAAGACCTCCGCTGCTCTGTCTGGGAAATAGCAATCTGTTCTCTCTCCCCTGCGTAGGCGTCTTCGTATCTCTGAGGCGGAGAGAAAACCATTCTCTTCCCCTGATTCATCATGCCCTGCCCCGAATCGGCGAACCGTGAGCGGTGTCATGCTGAGGTGGTGAACCTGTACTGCTTTGAGATACTCTAACGCCAGAATGTTGTTTGGCTGCTGCAGCGTCGGGAGCGGTTTTCCCCGATGTTTCTCGGCAGCTTTCTGTCTGGCCGATGCAAAGCTCTGGTTCGGGTCTCTCTTCAAGCTCGCCTTAGTCTCCTCCAGGAAGCTTGGTTCTGCCATGAGCGCGGCGAGTTCTTCCAGCTCTGCTTGATCTGCCGTCTCGCTCCCAAAGGAGAGCGTGTCAGCTCCTAAATCAGCAAGCAGCCGTACAGCTCCATCGGCAAATCTCTCCGCCGAAGCAATGGACCAGGGAAGCGGAAGCTCCACAACCAGATCTGCGCCGCAGCGGCAGGCCGCCTCTGCCCGGACGTATTTTGAAAATACGGAGGCTTCCCCTCTCTGTACATAGTCTCCGCTCATTACCGCAATCACGGCAGCATCGTCATGGGCAAGACGGAGGCTTTCCCTGATTTGGTAAGCATGACCGAGGTGGAAAGGGTTATATTCCGCAACAATTCCGACTGTTTTCATCCGTTTCTCCTGAAAAAATACTTGCGCTTTTATAGGAAAGTGTATAGAATAATATTGTTATGGCATTCTCAGGTATTTTTCAACTATCTGAATAAGAAAGGAACACTGAAAATGAAAATTCTTGTTATCAACGCAGGCAGCTCCTCCCTGAAGTATCAGCTGATCGACATGGAAACCGAGCAGGTCCTCGCCAAGGGTCTCTGCGAGCGAATCGGTATCGGCGGTCATCTGAAGCACAGTCCTCTGGTAGGCGGCAAGCCTGTGTTCAATGAGGATCTCCCGCTTCCGACGCACTCAGAAGCCATTGCCGCTGTCATTGACAAGCTGACCAGTGCCGAGTACGGTGTTGTCTCCTCCATGAGTGAGATCGACGCTGTCGGACACCGTGTCGTCCATGGCGGAGAAAAATTTGCTAGCTCTGTGAAGATCGACGACAGCGTCATGGCTGCCATTGAGGAGTGCACTCCCTTCGCTCCGCTCCATAACCCGGCCAACATCACCGGCATTAATGCATGCAAGGCTGTCATGGGTGATGTCCCCATGGTCGCCGTGTTCGACACTGCTTTCCATCAGACCATGCCCGGCAAAGCCTATATGTACGCTGTCCCCTACGAATACTATCAGAACGATGGTATCCGTCGCTACGGTTTCCACGGCACCTCTCATCGCTATGTCTCTTCCCGCTGTGCTGAGCTCATGGGCAAGCCCATTGAAGAACTGAAGCTGATTTCCTGCCACATGGGCAACGGTTCCTCCATCTGCGCCATCGACCACGGCAAGTGTGTCGACACCTCCATGGGCTTCACCCCGCTGGTTGGTCTGCCAATGGGTACCCGCTGCGGTGATCTTGACGCAGGTGTCATTCAGTTCCTGATGAACAAGTACGGCTTCAGCATTGACGAGATGCTGAATATTCTGAACAAAAAATCCGGTGTCCTGGGCGTCTCCGGAGTTTCTTCAGATTTCCGTGATCTGGACAACGCCGCTTCCGAAGGCAACGACCGTGCCAGACTCGCTCTTGACATGTTCCATTACTGGGTCGCTAAGGTTGCCGGATCCTACGTTGCCGCCATGAACGGTGTCGATGCCATCATCTACACTGCCGGTGTCGGCGAGAACAGCGCTGCCACGCGCGCCGCTATCAGCAGCTACTTTGGCTACCTCGGAGTCGAGATCGATCCGGAAGC
>JAEEGL014456651.1_pt1 | contig 12599 bp, 3 predicted proteins | sample 9134231 | NCBI WGS metagenome assembly JAEEGL01 (sample SAMN16246548, study PRJNA631951) | gut metagenome | biome: gut microbiome; feature: rumen; material: fiber-attached | host: Bos | place: Iran: Karaj | collected 2018-10
AGAGGATCAGTTTGATTTCTTTATGAACAAGAATCCCAGAAAATACGAGTGGTACACTGATCCTCAGGGCTGTGTTACCGCAGGCTGGGGATTATGCATGTCTGCAAGAGACATGGCTGTGATCGGTTCGATGGTACTAGGCGGTGGTTTGTATAACGGAAAAAGAATAATCTCAGAAGAATACCTTAAAGACATGCTGACACCGCATCTTAAGCTGGGAGAAAAATACGGGTTCATGAACTATGGGTATTTATGGTACAAACCCTATGATGAAAAAGATGTATTTGCTGCGATTGGAGACAGCGGAAATATTATCTATATAAACAAAGAGCAAAATGTAGCTGTCGGAATAACCGGCACATTTAAGGTAAGGATCTTTGACCGTGTGGAATTCATAGAGAATAAAGTTCTGCCGGTTTTTTAATATAGAAAAATCCTCTTTTATACATAAGAGAAATTGGCAAAAAATGAGAGGTTCTGGGCAGTATTTACGCGGAGAAGCTTTAAAAAGTTGTTTTATAATCATTAAAGGTAAAATACAAAAATACGGAGATTTTGTGATGTCAGATCTAAGATTACCGCGACTGCTTTCAGACGGAGTCGTATTGCAGCGCAGGAAAAGTATACATATCTGGGGATGGGACAAGGCAGGTGCCATTGTCACAGCCAGACTTACAAAAGAAGAGACTTCGGATACCAGAGCGGATGAAAGCGGAGAGATTCCTGCAGATTCTGTAAATACTGTCTGCGACGCAACAGGGAGATTCGATATGTACCTTCCCGCAAGGGAGAGCGGCGGCCCTTATGAGCTTATCGTAAGCGATGATAAGGGAGAGAGCATCACTGTAAAAGATGTTATGGTGGGCCTTGTGTGGTTCTGCTCCGGACAGTCCAACATGGAGCTTCCTATTGCCAGGGTAAAAGACAGATATCCGGAAATGCTGAGCGTTGAGCCAAACGACCGTATCAGGACTTTTAAGATCGTTGAGGAGACCTGCTACGATGGGCCTTACGAGGAGTACAATACCGGCGACTGGAAGAGCGTAAGTCAGGATACTATCATGAACTTCTCCGCGACAGGATACTTTTTTGCGAGGCACCTTCAGAAGCTCACGGGACAGACTGTAGGCTTTATCAATGCAAGCCTTGGCGGCTCAAGGGTTTATTCCTGGATGAGCAGACAGATGCTTGAGGGCTACGATGGTCTTCTTGCAATAGCCGATCAGTATGCGGATGACGATTTTAGAAACGGTCAGATCCAGAAGAATATTGATAATGGCAATGGCTGGAGAGGCAATCTCTACAATGCTGATGAGGGCTTCAAGAATCACTGGGAGAGCGACGACTTCGACCCGGTAAAAGAGAATTGGGGAGAATTTGAGATCCCGAATTTCTTCAAGGGCACAGAGCTTGATGGCTTTATCGGAAGCGTGTGGTTCAGACGTAAATTCGATCTGCCAAAAGAGCTGGCGGGAAAAGAGGCAAGGCTCTTTTTAGGAACCATGGTGGACAACGACGTTGTCTTTGTAAACGGACAGAAAGTGGGGGAGACCGGATATCAGTATCCTCCAAGAAAATATGATATTCCAAAGGGGCTTACCAGAGAGAAGGACAACACCGTTGTCATAAGACTCTGCGTGGAGACCGGAATGGGAAGATTTACTCCGGGAAAAGAGCTTAAGATTTTTAACGACAAGGCAGAGGTTTTCCTGGATGGAAAGTGGAATTATAAGATCGCTGCGAAATGTGAACAGATTCCTGATACAGACTTTATCAACTGGAAGCCTACAGGTCTTTATAATGCCATGACTGCACCATGTCACAACTTCTCAATAGACGGAGTGTGTTGGTATCAGGGCGAGTCCAATGTTGAGGACGGCTATGACTACAACGACTTCACAAAGCGCATGGTCGAGGGCTACAGAAAGGCCTGGAAGGATGAGAGCCTTCCATTTATCGGAGTTCAGCTTCCAAACTTTGTGATAGACCAGCTTCCTAGGGAAGATGACTGGGGCGGCTTCAGACTTGTTCAGAACAAGCTCCTGGATATCCCCGGTACAGGTCTTGCTGTGACTCTTGGTCTTGGCGAAGATAACGATCTTCATCCCGTGACAAAGGAGCCTATCGGAGAGCGCCTTGCTCTTTGGGCAGGTCATTTGAAATATGGCTACGAGGGAGAGTATACTGGACCTGTAGTTAAGAGTATTACAGGAGTTATCGGTCAGGGCGGCCACCCGGCTGTAGCTGTTGAACTTTCTCACTGTAGCAGCCTTACAGTACTTGATGCAGGCAAGGGTACGGAGATTGAGGATATGTACATCCTTGATGAGAGCGGCAAAAGATATAAAGCAAGCGCCATTCTGGAACCTGATAAGGAAAGGATTCTTCTTTTCTGCGACGAGTGCAAGAATCACGCCTCCAAGGTTCAGTGGTGCTGCGAGAATACCTATCACGGCGGACTTGTTACAAATGAAACAGGAATTCCTATGAGCCCCTTCGAACTGCCTATTACAGAGAGAATCTGACAACGTGATTTAATTAAAAGTTTATTAAATATACGTTTAATAAAAATCTAAAAAACGAAATATGCTACAATATTTTTATCGACGATTATATGCTTATTTGTATGATTAAGATAAAAATATGAAAAGCAGATCACTTGATAAAAAAATAATATCTGTTTTTTCTGCAGTCATGTTAGTCGTAACCGGGATTAACATGACTTCTTTTGCTATGCCTGAAACTGATGGCTACGTTTCTATAGTAGAGTTCAGCCCTTTGGATGAAGCTGTTGCGGTTCAGAAGATCGCGGTTGGCGAAAGCGAAGAGGCAGTTGTTTTCCCGGATACCCTTATAGCAACAGTTGAAATTGGAGAGGATAAGCCTGATAAGGGAAAAGATGATTCGAAGGAAGGCGCTATAGAGGGCGCTTCAACAGACAAGAATAAGGATGCTGCATCAGAAATAAAAGATGGTGAAAATAAGGACAAGGCAGAAGATGCTTTAGATGTGGAAGGTCAGGACGCGGTGCAGGAAACTGCCGGAACAGATGGACAATCGGATGCCATAGGAACTGACAATACGAGTACGGAAGCAGGTGTTTCCGGTAATCCAAGCCAGGGAACGGATACAGGATTTCAAGGAGACCAAAGCCAGGGAACAGAAGCAGTCGCTCCTGGAGATCAAAGTTCCGGAACAACAGATGGCGCTGCAGAATCAACAAATCAGGAAAATTCATCGGGGAATCCTGCATCAGAAAATACGAATGCAACAACGGAAGCTTCCGGTTCAGAAGGACAGGAGGGAACATCGCAATCCCCCGGAGATGGCAGTAGTGTTACGGAAGGACAGAGCAGTGATCCTGATGAAAATGCCGCAGAAGATCAAAACGCCGGATCTCAGGAAACTGTAACAGAAAATCAAAACTCGGAAAATCAGAACTCAGAATCTCAGAATACAGAATCTCAAAACTCAGATTCCCAGGAGTCTGCTCCGGCAGGAACGGAATCCACGGGATCAGATAGCAGTGAAAACAGCAGCAATAATAATGAGCAGGCAAGATCTCTGAAAAAATACCTCTTTAGTATTTTTTCAGGGCTTAGAGTTTATGCGGCTGAAGACGTGCCCGGTGATGAGAGCGTTCCTGAACCTCAAGGAACATCGGATGAAAGCGGTGCTTCTGAGGCGGATAACACTTCGAGTGATGAGAGTTCGTCAGAAAATAATAGTTCTTCAGATACTTCTAATGCAGAAACTGCGCCTCAGGAAATGAGCTCACAGGATGGCGAAGGCGGCTCAGAATCCGAAGCGACAATATCTGATGAGAGCAATTCTGAAGCGGCAATCACAGACAACGAAGACAGCAAGGGTAATAAAGATAATAGTGAAGTCATAGATGCTGATTCTGCAGAGGGACAGTCTGAGAAAACCGAAGAAGCCGGAACAAAGTCTGATACTGAGTCAAGGTCAGATGAGGAGAAAAAGCCTGAGCAGGAGATAATCCAGCTGGTTGGCGTAAAGTGGAGAATCGATAAAACTGCAAGTTCGGGAGAGGTCTTTTCCTCTGAAGAAGAGGGAGCAGAGTTCGTATACTATCCCGTGATTTCAGATAATTACAATGTTATGGCAGTCCTGCCTACCATCAGGGTTATCATAGTTAAAAAAGAGACACTGGAAGCTGTGGCTTTTGAAGGAAGCTGCCTGGTTGACGGTGTGATTATAAAGGTCATTGCAGATCCCGGAGTTTTCCCGGCGGGATGCAGGCTTGAAGCAAAGAGGGTAACCGGAAGCGAAGAGGATAGAATTGAATCGGAGATTTCCAAGGAGCGCAGCTCAGAGAAGCTCCTGGCCACTGCATACTCTTTTGACATAAAAGTCATTGATCCTGAGGGCAATGAGATACAGCCGGATAATTCAAAGGGTAAAGTCTATGTATCCTTTGAACTTGATGACGCCACAAATCATAACCTGGAAGCCGATGTCTACCACACAAGTGATGATGGAGATGTTGAAAGGATACCGAGTAAAACCAGTGGAAATGAGGTAACGGGAGAGGCGGAGAGTTTCTCTTTTTACACGGTTGAGTTTACCTATGATAAGAAGACATATTCCATAGATGGATCCACAAGATCAGTTCCATTGGATGTCATCACAGAAGCAGTGGGACTCATCGGAAAGGCTTCTTCTGCATCTTCGGGTAATGACAGTCTCTTTAGTGTGATTACCAATGAAGAGGGACAGCTGGCTATTGCGCCAAGAGGCCCCTTTGATACAGAAGAATGGCTGGATGTGGTCATCGATGATATAACCTACAGGATAACGGTTACGGATAGTCAGGTGACTGTCCAAAATGGTACTCTGATCTATGATGATGATTTTAACAAGTCTGCCCAGACTCTTGCCAATCTTATTCTTGGAAGTGGCATTACCGCCACAAATCAAAGAAGGACGGGTACAGTATACTCTTTTACCAATGGAATGGCAGATGTTGGGGTTGATGAGGGAATAATTCTTGATACTACCGGAAAAGTTAGTGGTATTGAGGATCCTGACCTGAAAAAGCTTGTTCAGGCAAACAATAAGAAATATGGGGGAAATACTTCCCTTATCGAATTTTCGTTGGTTGCTAACGGACCGCTTTTGACATTTAACTATGCTTTTGCATCAAGTGAATTTAACCAGGGTGCTTCATTTAATGATATTTTTGGATTATTTGTCAGTGTTAATGGGGGAGCATATGAAAACATTGCTCTGATACAGAGAGACAATGGAAGTATGGTTCCCGTGACCATTGTGAATTTGAGGGCCGGTAAAAGCGGTACTGAAATGAATAATGGGATTTCAAGTAATATAGGCATAGGAGCGGCTCACAGCTTATTTACTGAGAAGTCTTTTCGCTTGAATGGAGGAAGTGTAAATGGTGTCTCAAATAAATTTGTGGCGCAAAAGACAGTAAATGTCGGAGACACTATAAAACTTAAATTTGCTATCTGTAATGTTGGGGATAATGGATTTCCTTCTTTTGTTTTCATTGAAGCAGGATCCCTAACTTTTAATGCTCCGGAAGCAGAGAATGATTTCTTTGGAGAGGAACTTACAGGCCTGGATCCTGCCTCAAAATATGAGATCACAGTGGATGGGGAGACTTATACCATTTCTACGGGACAGAATACATCTTTTCCTATTGTCGGAACTGACGATAATGGCAAGAGCTATGACTTTTTTGGAAAAGAGCTTTCTATTATAAAAAAAGGATCCGGAGAGTACGGAGATTCCGCAGCACAGATTCTAGAGGTTCCTGCTCGTCCCATTGCAGTTGATCCTGTAATTAACGATGATCCAAATAACAGCGAGATCAAGCTAACAGATACTTCCATCAAGATCAACATCGACAAAAACGATACTTCAAAGATGAATCAGGAATACTGCCTCTTTGATGCTTTTGGTAATGCCGTGGGCGGTATGGGATGGATCAAGGCAGATTCTGATGGAAATATTAATTACTCGGGTCTGACAGCCGGAACGCCATACATAATTAAGACCAGGATTCCTGCGGGGAGCGACCATTTCAAGTCCCTGATCTCTGATGGAATTCAGATAAAAACCTATGGACTTATAACAGTTACTGAGCCTGCCGTAAAAGAAGCCTATGCGGACGGAGAGGAGCATACTTTCCCTGTTACAACGGATCCTGCAGACGCGACGGTTAAGTATTCCCTAAATACTCAGGATAATTATTCGGAAACTCCGCCGGCTCTAAAGAGCGAAGGCGTATATACGATTTATTATACAGCCACAAAAAGTGGGTATATGCCCTATGAAGGCATCATGATCATTACGATCCACCCCACTGAGATAAATGTCAGCATGGACTATGTTAATAACGGTAAGACGGAAATTGAATCGGCAAATGAAACAGGTCTTGCAGATTATGCTAAGGGACTAAAGAGGAAAAAGGTCTCTGTTGTATTGAGTGTGGTCGCTGTGGACAAAAATAAGGCAAATGCTACAGCTGTAAATGCACTCTCTTCTGTAGTCGGAACACTATATCAAAATCTGGTGAACGAGGTAAGTGCTGAAGAATTTGTTGACATGAACGTTTACCGTTCTATTGATGATGGGCCACAGCTTCAGGTTACTGATCTTACTACCCCAATAGAGATAATTCTGGATTATAAAACCGGAGGAAAAAACAACCTTGCATTAGTCAGAGATCATGAGGGAGTACAGACAACACTTACACAGTTACAATCAAGACCAACCGGAAGCTATGTGGATGGAACAGTGTATTATGACGATGATCACATATATGTCTATTCACAGTATTTCTCACTGTATGACATAGCATATACGGTTACAGTGATACCGCCACCTACACCACCCCCGACACCGGTACCTACGCCGACACCACCGCCAACGCCGGTACCTACGCCGACACCAACACCGGTGCCAACTCCGACTCCGGCACCAACTCCGACGCCTACACCTGCGCCGTCTCCGGTTCCGGCCAGATCAGAACCGCAAAAGTATTATGAGCCACCGGCCGAGACTCCAAGCAGCGAACCGGTAACTGTTGTTCCGAAAACTGTGCCGGCAGTCACAACCTATGAGAATCCGGTTGAGATAATATTTGGCAGGGCACCGAAAACCAGCGGCGAGCACATGGATTACGGGCGAATCCTGAGAGCTATTTTTGTTGAAATATTCGCAACTCTTCTGCTTTCGGTGATCTATGTTCTCATTGGAAAGTACAGAAAGGATAAACTATGGAATAATAGGGGATGGATCCCAATTTGCCGTGTCGGTTCACTGTGTCTTTTGGTTTCTGTTGCACTTATCCTTCAGCTTAATCTGGATTACATACAGTCAAAGGCTATGTACAGTGCTGCAAACCAGCGGTATATGTCAGATGAGACAACTGATGAGGAAGATAAGAAAGCTGAAGCGGATGACGCAGAAAAAACAACTAACCTATCCGGAGACATGGAAGATGATATAAATGCGCCTCAGGAAAAAGAATGGTGGGAAATCGCCAATGTAGACATCAGAGGACTGACAGAGGATTATCCTGATATTGCCGGATGGCTGTACTTTGAGAATGAAGAAATAAGCTATCCTGTGGCATATTCCGGAGATAATTATAAGTATCTGCGGACCGCCTATAATGGTATAAATGTTTCCGCGGGCTCAATCTTTATCGATGGCCTGTCCTCACCGGATTTTACCGACAGAAATACTCTTGTTTACGGCCATAACATGCAGGATCTGACCATGTTCGGCAAGCTGAAGTTCTATCTTCAGGATCCGGACTACTATGAGGACCACAAGTACTTCCAGGTAATAACCGCAGATAAAAAGTACAGGTATAAGGTATTTGCAGTGTCCCTGGTTCCTAAGGATCATTATATTTATTTTTCCTATGGTAAGAACAGCTACGAGATCTTTATACATGCTGTCAGTGACATTTTTGAAAGAACCAGTGTTGCTGTCGATGTGCCGATGGAGAGTATGGATCATGTAGTAACCCTGTCCACCTGCTCCGGAGATGACGATATCAGACTGGTTATCCTGGCTGCGAGAATTGATGAACACTGATGCTAATTGCGAATGCAGCGGTTTGTGAGTGCAGATTCAGCAACGCGATAGCAAAAATTGATTGAGTCAGGGCATTAAATACATGGCACAAAATTCATTTTCTGAATTATAATTTTGATGATAAGGTCTATTGGCCTTATCATCATTTTTTATGCACAGACCCGCATATTGAAATTTGCTACTTCGTTGCAAGCGGGCCGCGCGACGAGTAGATAGGAAGAGGAATTCTATAATGAAGGATTTTTTTACAAAAGGTTGGAAATTCCTGGAAACAGAATATGGAACTGAGTATGAGACTGCCATGGAGCACCTCTCAGAATTTGAGAGCGTGGATATTCCCCATGACTATCTAATTCACGATACTGCAAATCTTTACAAGGATTCAACAGGCTGGTATATCAAGGACTTTGAGCTTTCCGATGAAGATGCCGGGAAAAGATTTGTTCTTATTTTTGACGGCATTTACATGGACAGCATTGTCTATGTTAACGGCAAGGCAGCAGGTGAGTGGAAGTACGGCTACTCTCAGTTTATTCTTGATATCACGGATTTTGTTAATATAGGAAAAAACTCTCTGGCTGTGGCTGCCAGATGTAAATTCCCAAATACCAGATGGTATTCGGGAGCCGGAATCTACAGAAATGTATGGCTCTGTAAGTATGGCAGGACCTATATTCCGGAAAATGGGGTATATGTTCACAGCGAAAAGTGCGATGGCGGATATGATATGTACGTGTCTGCGGAGGTTATCTCCGATGACAGGAATGCCGCCGGAACAGAAGTTGACTATAAGTTATTGGATGCCTCAGGCCGCGAGATCTTTTTACAGGAAAAAGAAATTGCTGATCCGGAGAAGGCTAAACATGCCCAGAAATGCTTCTTTGCACAGGGCGTAAAAGAGTGGGATGTGGAAGAACCTACATTATATAAGCTGGTTGTCAGCCTGAAGGCGGAAGGTATTGCGGGTTCACCGGAAATTACTAACTCAGAGCCATACAATGATGGGGCGTCTTCAGATGGAAATATCCTTCAGCAGGAAGAATATCTCATTGGTTTCCGAGATGTCCGCATGGATCCGGACCACGGCTTTTTCCTTAACGGCAGGAACATGAAGCTCAACGGTGTCTGCATCCATCATGACCTGGGAGCGTTGGGCTCAGCTTACAACAACACCGCCATGAGAAGGCGCCTCATCCAGTTAAAAGAGATGGGAGTAAACGCCATCCGTCTTACCCACAACATGTATGATCCTCAGGTGATAAGCCTTGCGGATGAGATGGGATTTCTTTTGGTGTCTGAGGCCTTTGATATGTGGGAAGGGCCAAAGACTGAGTTTGACTATGCAAGATTTTTCCCTGATTGGCACGGAAGGGATGTGGCAAGCTGGGTAAGGAGAGACCGCAACCACCCTTCAGTAATCATGTGGAGTATAGGCAATGAGATTTATGATACCCACGGCAGCGAAAGGGGCCAGGAGGTAACAAGGGATCTTAAGAGCCTCGTGGAACTTCACGACCCGCTTATGAATGCAAGAGCTACTATCGGCTCAAACTATATGCCTTGGGAGATGGCCCAGAAATGCGCGGACATCCTTAAAGTGGCAGGCTACAACTATGCTGAGAACTATTACGAGCAGCACCACAAGGAGCATCCGGACTGGATCATCTACGGAAGCGAGACTTATTCCATTGTACAGAGCAGAGGTGTTTATCATTTCCCTCTTTCTGTTCCGATATTGTGTGATAGTGATGAACAGTGCTCATCCTTGGGCAACAGCACCACAAGTTGGGGCGCAGACAGCATAGAGGCCTGTATCTGCAAGGACAGAGACATGGAGTTTTCCATGGGACAGTTTGTGTGGACAGGCTATGACTACATTGGAGAACCCACACCTTACCACACCAAGAACTCCTATTTTGGACTTATCGATACTGCAGGTTTTTATAAAGATGCTTTCTATGCCTTTAAATCGGCCTGGGTCAGCGCTGAGAAGGACCCCTTCGTACATCTTTTCCCTTATTGGGATTTCAACGAGGGCCAGCTTATAGATGTGAGGGTATGTTCTAATGCACCATGCGTTGAGCTTTTCGTAAACGGGAAGAGTCTTGGAAAGCAGGAGCTTAACCATGAGCCCCACAGCGGCAGCAGGATATTTGCCGATTATCAGGTTCCTTACGAAAAGGGCGAGATCAAGGCTGTAGCCTACGATGCGGCCGGAAAAGAAATCGCTTTGGATATCCACAGATCTTTTAGAGATACCTACAGATTTGTGGTAAGGATAGATCACAGGCTGGATAAGTACTTCGAGGATGGCAGAGATGACCTTGTCTTTGCGGAGATAAGCGCTGTGGACAGGGATGGCAATCCTGTGGAAAATGCTTCCGATTACGTGGAAGTAACGGTGAACGGCAGCGGTGTTCTGGCAGGCCTTGATAACGGCGACAGCACAGATTTTGACAGCTATCAGGATAGCTGCAGAAAGCTCTTTAACGGTAAGCTTCTTGCAATCGTTAAGCGTACCAAAGACTTTGCACCTATATCCATAGATGTTAAAAGAGCCGAAAAGGTACCGGTACGAAAGATAGACCTTAGGGTCTGCGAGGAAGGTAGTTCCGATAATGAGAATGGCAGTGACATCCGGAAAAACAGAGTACTTACTAAGAGCGAAAAGAAGCTGACGGTGAAAGCAACTGTTTTCCCTGAGGATGCTACGGATAAAACCCTGGCCTTCAGGGCACTTAATACAAACGGCACCGACACTAATATTGCAAAGATAACGCAAAACGGCGATACCTGCGAGATAGAAGCTTTGGGAGACGGAGACTTTATCCTAAGGTGTGAGGCAAAGAGCGGCAAAGATGTGGTGGCTGTTATGTCCACACTGGAGTTTAAGATTCAAGGTGTGGGCAAGGCCTATCTTGACCCTTACGGCTTTATTCCGGGAAGTCTTTATACCTCCTATAATGGACAGATTGGCAGTGGAAACGATCACGGTGTTGCCTCGTCCAAGGGAGAGGAGACAGTTATTTCCTTTAGCGGAATTGATTTTGGAAAAGATGGTTCCGATGAGATCACGGTTCCTATTTTTACTCTGAATGATGAGGAGTATGTGATCGAAGTCTGGAAGGGTATTCCCGGTGAGGCTGGGGCTGAGCTTCTTAAGAAGGCTCTTTACCAGAAGAAGACCATCTGGAATGTATATCAGGAGGATACCTGGAAGCTGTCAGAGAGACTCACGGGCCTTCAGACCATAAGCTTTAAGGTGTTTAACAAGATGCATATTAAGGGCTTTTCTTTTGCAAAGCAGAGCAGAGCTTACTATGATGTCAGGGCCCTTGATGCGGATTCCATATATGGAGATACCTTCACGAAAACTGCAGATTCCGTTGAGGGCATTGGCAATAACGTCACTCTCTCTTTTGAAGGACTTGACTTTGGTGATACGGGTGCAAAAGAAGTTGTCATCTGCGGAAGGGCTCCGGAGGGAACCAATACCATACATCTGAGATTTAAGAATGAGTCAGAAGAAGTCAAAGAGATCCTGGAATTTGAAAAGTGCAGTGATTACACCGAGAGGAAGTTTGTGATTGCTGAGAGAAAGGGAATTTGGAATGCATCCTTTGTATTCCTTCCCGGCAGCAACTTTGACTTTGAAACCTTCAGGTTCAAGTAAAGCTGCGGTTGTGTCAGATAAAAAAGAACTGCGCACCGTGTATGGCGCGCAGTTCGTAAGACTTCAAGTGATTACTTACCCAGGGAAGATGTGTCGGCACCGGTTCTGTAAAGCTTTCGGTACTCCGTTGGGGAACAGTTGTTAATGTCCTTGAACACACGGTTGAAGGTGGACAGACTGAAGAACCCGGACTGCAGAGCAATGTCCATAACGGACAGATCTGTATCACCTAAAAGTTCCTGAGCCATAAGAACTCTTCTTTTGGTAATATACTGATAGCAGGAAATTCCCATGTAGGCCTTAAAGAGTCTCTCAAAGTGGAACTTGGAAAATCCGGCGATGTCAGCCAGCTGCTCAACCGTAAGGTCATCGGATCTGTGGGAGTCGATGTAGTTGGTAACTTCTACCAGCTTGTCAATGTTCTTTCGCTGGGAGTCGGGAGCATCGTTCTCACCGGGATTTCCGCCAAGATGCATGCTTCCGATCTGAGCCAGGATCAGAGATACAAGGGAGTATACAGAAATCTGTAAAAACTCATCCTGCTTGCCATAGAGCCTGTCGATCTCCCAGAAATAGTTCTGGAGTCTGGCGCTCTCTACAGGATAATCCGTCTGTGGAATATGGGTGTAGGGCGGCAGGGTTTTTAGCAGCGGAACCAGGGATGATACCTGGGAATAGCAGGCAATATCAAAGAAAAGAATAAGCTTCTCGCCGCCCGGTGAATCAGAAATATATTCATGCAAAGTTCCCGGCGCGATCATGATGATATCTCCTGGAGCGCAGCGGATAACGGCAGAAGCGTCATTATGGAATTTAACCTTAAGTGATCCTG